>ENA-OUOG01001237-OUOG01001237.1-marine-metagenome-genome-assembly--contig:-NODE-1237-length-30249-cov-10.501558_pt1 | contig 30249 bp, 26 predicted proteins | sample MGYA00248635_ERZ508505 | MGnify/ENA primary metagenome ERZ508505 (study PRJEB26176, sample SAMN06267871) | marine metagenome | isolation source: Saanich Inlet, British Columbia, Canada | place: Pacific...
ATGCATCGGGCGCCACTTTGCGCGCTAGTGCAAAGATAGATGCGAAGTCTGTGCCTGCTTTAAGTTTTAGTCCCATTTGCAAGTCAACCGATAGGCGCCTTCAAAGCTTCCAGCAAATTTCTATTTTCATCGAGCGGAGCCTTTGGAGCGACACACTGGTGGGCCCCCAAATAGACTTGGTGAACTTGTTCCACTCACCTGCCAGGAGACTTTAAATGAACGAGACCTTCGCTAGAGACCAAGAAGTTCAGTTTGAATCAGCTGGGCTGTCGCTCTCTGGGACTCTCTCAGTGCCGGTTACTGGAACCCCCTCTGCGGTTGTCCTCATGTTGCAAGGCTCTGGTCAAACAGACCGCAATGACAATGCCGGAAGGATGAAGATCGATCTTTTCGAACCTCTAGTTGAAAGGCTCGCTGAAATGGGGATTGCAACTTTTCGCTACGACAAACGCGGTGTTGGCAAAAGCCAGGGAGATTACTGGAGCAGTGGGTTCTATGACCTCGAGGCTGATGCCCGTGAGGCAATAAGTTATCTAATGTCAGCGCCGCAGCTCAACGCCGAGAAGGTTTACATTCTCGGTCACAGCGAGGGAGCAATGCTCGCCGCGAAGCTAGCGTCTGGCAAAAGCCAGGTTACCGGTGCTGTTTTGTTGGCAGGGTCTGCAAAGACTGGCGAAGAGACAATCCTCTGGCAGACAGCAAAGATAGCCCAGTCTTTGAAGGGCCTCAACAAGGCGATCATTCGACTTTTCAAGATTGATGTCAAAAAAAGCCTCAAGAAAAATCTCCTGCGAATCAAGGAAGCAAAGGGAGACTACACAAGAATCCAGGGCCAGAAAATCAACGCCAAGTGGATGCGAGAATTCTTGGCCTATGACCCAGTTCCAGATCTAGAAAAGGTGAACCTGCCCGTGCTGGCACTGACCGGCTCAAAGGATGTTCAGGTGGATCCGGCAGACATCGAACTGATGTCAAAGGTCATAAATGGGCCGACAACAGCTCAAGTTTTACCCGGCTTATCGCACCTGTTCCGAGTTGACCCAACAGACGACGGTGTCGCCGGCTACAAGAAACAGTTGAAGCACCCGGTTGATGAAAGCGTGCTCAAGGCAGTCACAGACTGGTTTAGAGACAAGCAATAGCTAGTGAAAACGAGAGATTCTGGAACTCCAATAGCCAGATTCAGCCGATTAGTGTAGATTTGGGGTTCACCAGCGCTTGTGGCTCAACGGATAGAGCATCTGACTACGGATCAGAAGGTTGGGGGTTCGAGTCCCTCCAAGCGCACTGAGACCCAGGAAGAATTCACGACTTCTTGGGTTTCTTAGATATCTTTGTCAGCTCGGGGCAAAACCCAGCTTTCACCCTTAGGCGTCCTCACGGAGAGGACCAATATGGAGTGCACAACAACCACCGTCAAAAACACGCTGAGAACCGATGTCACACGGTATGTCACACGATTCAGTTTTAGAGAATTTCTGAACACGCCGAATGTGCTTTACTTCTTTCCCAAATTGTTTTTACCCTTGATTGTCATGAGACGAGCACTTATGACAATCAGCGAGGTCTGCGAATTCTTGCAAATTTGCAGAAATACTCTCAGCCGGTTCGAGCATGACGGCCAGCTGGTTCCGGTATTAATCGGTTCCAGAAAACGCTTTGTTCCGGAAGACCTCGATGCGTTTATTCAAAGTCGAAAAAACCACTACGGCAAAATCGGCTTTGCTAACGACTCTCAAAATCATTCAGGCGGACATTCTCCTAATCCCAGGGCGATTGACTACCAATCACTTGGCACGCAAAGCGTCATTCTTGGAACAGGTGTTAGCCAGGAAGAGCTTGAAAAAGAAGTCTTTGAAATTCAGTCTGAAGCTGCTGTAAATCCAATAAGTGCCAAAAGTCGCTATCAGGAGATTTATCAAGCCAAAAGCTACGGCACTGCGGTTAGACAAATAGATAGTAGTTACAGGTTTGACCTAGGGGTTTTGCAACCCGACCAAGAGGCGGATATACATATGTATATAGCCAGCTGGCCTGCGAATGAATTTTCTGGCGCTGAAAAAACTGGGCCTGAGACAACTCGGCCTGAAACAACTCGGCCTGAAACAACTAGGCCTTTCGTAAGCGACCAAGCAATGCCTCAACAAACAATGTCTGAACAAGCAATGTCTGAACAGGCATCGTCTGATAGTTGTGCAAATAAGGATGCTGCAGGTACAGCGCTATGAGAATTCCAAGTATCACGAAAGCCAAAAATCCATCGGGCACGGTTGTCTTCAAGGTCCGTGCTCAAGTCGGCACTCGAAACGGGCAGCCCATCTACACTCAGCGCACGGCTGCGACTATGACAGCAGCCAAGAAAATCAAAAAGGATTTCATCGCAGCCGAGGCTAATGGCCAGCTCAATCAGGTAAACAAGGTCACGGTCTTTGACTACGGCTACTGGTGGATTAGGAACGTGAAAGCCAATCGGATCCGACCTTCTACGGTTGCCAATTACGAGGAGCGACTTCGCCGAGACATTGCTCCATATATAGGAGGCGTGAAAATGACCGAGCTGAAGGCAGCCGAAATTGAACGCTGGATGCAGATGCTAAAGGCGAAAGGGCATAAGGTCACCACAATTAACGGCGCAAGAAGAGTGCTGTTTGGAATCTGTAAATATGCAGAGCGAGCAGGCTTGGTTCACCGAAACCAAGTTGCACTAACCGATGCTTTTAGTAAAGACCCTCACGAAGTTTCGCAAATCCAAGAACCCTGGACAATGCAGGAGGCCAGGCAGGCCATGAAGACATCTCGTGGAGGTGAGTTTGACTTGGCGCTAATAATGGCGCTCAATCTTGGACTTCGACGGGGTGAGTTACTGGGTCTGACTTGGGATGATATTGATCTAGAAAAAGGAATCATTTCTATAAATGGAACTCTGAAAGAGCAAAAGACCTTTGATAGATACGGCAAGGCAAGTATTGAGCTAGTCAAAGACCCACCAAAGACTGTCAGTTCAAGAAGAGTAATAGGTATCACCTGGATAATTACCGAAGCTCTTGCCCGTCACAAAGAATACGTTGCATCCAAGCGTGAAACTGCAAGCAACTGGAGTCAAACGCCTTGGATATTTGTTACCAGTACCGGCAGCGCATACTTCCCAAGTAATTTCAGGTCAAGGTTTCAGGCTTTTTTGAAACGCCACGGTATTCGCCACATTCGATTCCACGACCTAAGACACACAACCGGTCACTTAGCTCTAGAGGCTGGAATCAGACTCGAAAGCCTTAGCGAAGCACTTGGACATTCAAGAATTGAAACCACGAAAAACCTTTACGCTTCGAAGGTGTCAAAGCTGGCAATTGAGTTCCCAAGCGAATTTGCAGAAGCACTTGCACCACTGGACGAGGCAATCAAGCAGGAGCTCGAGCTAGAAAGGCCCGTCGGTGATTCACAAAGTGACAGTTAGATCGCATGCTCAGCAAACTATTTTGCTGTCTTGGAGATGAATGCATGCTAACCGGGGGGCCATACATGAGGGGTGGGGTAAATCTTGGCTACTGCCCCGATACACACCCCCCAACCAAGCCTTACGCACATAGTCGCACTTCAAAACTTTTTGGGGACAAATTTGGCCTCAGAAAAAACAAATTATTTGCCATCATGAGCGTAACAAACTGATCACTCGCCCGTATAGTTACTAATGTACGGGATTATCATCTCCTGCTTGGTTGGCGGTGGTGAGCTCTTACGGCCTGTGGGCAACGCTCACGGGTAAACCAAGATAAGAAAGAGAAACATGACTAACAACATTATGCGTAAGTCTGTTGCAGTTGTCTCTTCAGCTCTTCTGACTGGAGCAGCCCTTGTGGGCTTTGCATCTCCAGCTCAGGCTGCAGGTGAAGTGAAACTTGAAACAGATGCTGGTGTCGGTTACGCAGTCCCTCACACAGCATCATTTGGACTGAAGACCAGCATCACAGCAGGAAACGATACTGCTGAACTGCAGTATCTAAAGTACAAGGTTGACACCGACGGCAGCTTTGGCGTGTTCGCCGTTGTCGACGATGTTGCCACTGAGGCAGATGCAGCTGACACCCTGTTGGTGTCGACCTCAGAAAACACCGACACAATCACCTACTCTGACTACTCAGCTGGTGAAGTTGCTGGTTACCTAGCCCTTTACATCGTTGAAGGAGCTGACGGTTCTGCTTTCGAGGCAACTGACTCAAACGCAGCTGTCACAGTCACAGCATTCATCGATAAAGACGGTGACGACGTTGTCGACGCCGGCGAATGGAACGCCTCACAGACCGTTACCTGGTTGGACAACGCCAACTATGACGTTGTGAACGTGATGAAGAGTCCGAGCATTGGAACTGGAACCCTTACCGGAACTGTAACCTCTGCCACAATGAACTTGGCACAGACCAACGAAGACACCCTATGGGTTGTTGACTTTGCCGGGCTAAGTGACGATAACAACACTCTGACATACGATGCTGTCAACAACGAGTTGGACTACGCTTCTGCGTCGCTAACTGTTGCTGCAGGTAGCACCTATGGGGCTTCACTTGAAATCGCCGCGACAGACACTGCAATCGCAGTTAGCACCAAGACAGTTGCTGCTACCGATGCAGACAACATTGAGGTTGCTATCGCAGCAGGTGCCAACAACACCGCTCTTGCGGCTGGTGCTTCTGGCGATGACATCAGCATTCGCCCAGGCTCAGGATCTTTCGTAATTGAAGGAAACGTTGAGGACAGCGCGGATGCAGTAGTCGCTGGCGAGACTGTTACTATCACCATCACCGAGGACTCCATAAACGAGCTCGGAAGTGGCGTTAGCTTCTCAGTCGGTGGACAGACATTGACAAACGCTGATTCGACAACCGCGGAGTTCATTACCGCAGATGTAGTGTCAGACGCAGTTGATGGAACCTTCTCCTTCACCGTGTCTTACTCAGGTACAAGTGCATTGAGAACTGACGCAGTTGACATCACCCTTGATGTGAATGGTGTTGATGCTCTTGAGGACTCTGCTAATACCGGTAAGACCACAGACGTTATCACTGCGACTGTTGCTGCTGCTACCGTTAGCGCCGTTTACAGCGCTGACGTCAAGGACGATGACGAGGACCTAGTCTTCGCCACTGACGCCTCCTTCACACTGACCTACCACGTGACTGACCAGTATGGACAGCTCTACACTGGGTCTGGCATGAGCGTTTCCGTTTCAGATGCAACAAACGCATACACTGGAGCAGTTGTAAATGGTGTAGCTAGAGTTACCTTCCCGGGATACGACGCAGACAGTGATGGTGCTCTAACCATGACCGCCGACGTAGTGTCAACCGGAACTAACCCGTCTGAAAGCAACTTTGCACACGTCGTGTTTGTTGGTGCTGAGGATGCCGTCACTGCAATCGCATTGGCAGGAACATTTGGAACTGCTGCTTCGAAGACTGCTCTCAACACTGAGGCGACTGTAGCTGCAGACCCACGAGTTGGAACTGCAACAACCGCGCCAGACAATGACATCAGCAACTTCACTGCGACCTTGCGCGATGTCAACGGCAACACCACGCGTGGACAGGTAACTCTCTCCGGAGCGAACCTAATGTTCGAGCAGACAACAGACTCCAACACAAGTTCGGTCGTTGTTTCAGCTGGTTCTGTGACCGTATGGGCAACTGATGCTGGTGTTGTAGATGTTGACATCTCTTCACAGGTAGCTGGAAGCCAGGTCTTGACAGTAACCTCTAACGGTGTTTCTGTCACAAAGACAATCGTCTTTGCGGACGCAGCTGCTGACGCTGGAACTAGCCTGACCATTAGCACAGCAAGTTATGTTGCTGCTGGTTCTACCGCTACAGTGATCGCAACTCTGACTGACGCCTTCGGAAACCCGGTTAACACCACCGCTGCGTCAGCCATGATTGCTATGACCTACACCGGTCCTGGCCTCGTCTACCCATCAACCACTCCGGTTGAGACAGACGCAGCCGGTCAGGCAAAGATCTCAGTTCTTTTGGGATCAGCTGACACTGGTACAGGAACAATCACTGTTTCTTACGACCAGGGCGACGACGGTGACTTCACCGGCGTTCTAACTGGTGACTTGGACCTAAATGCGTCAACCAGCTTCACTGTTGGTACCGCGCCTGCAACCCAGAAGGTAAACGCTGGTAGCTTCAAGGGCTACGTAGCTGTTTACGCGAAGGGCTACGAGGGACAGCGTCTAAGTGCAAAGATCGGTAAGGACTGGGTAATTGTTGACCCAATCGTGAACAACCAGGAATCCGGAACACTGTTCCGCGTGACTGACTTCACCGGTGCTGGTGTAGATATTGCAGTACGCATCTACATCGACCGTGTTCTTATGGACACAATCAACCTAACCACTAAGTAGTCACTACTTACTAGTTAGTAAAAACTAACCACTAACCCCCCTGCTTCGGCAGGGGGGTTAGTCATTTAACTAAACGTGCCCCACCTATCAGTCAGTATTGATGTGCATAAAGTGAGTGATTGAGGTTTCATTCTTTCAACACATGCTACTTTTATAATCATGAAATCCCGCCTGACCAATAGGACACTGGACTCTGCCGCATATCTCACGATTCTCTTGGTCGGCAGCGTGAGCTTGTTTAGCATTATGGGGCTCGGACCCTTCATTCTTCAAGACGAAATGGTGTACAGCTTCAATTCGAGATTCGTTCCTCGCACGGAGACTCAATGGGGTAATTTTGGGTATTTTCATGTCTACAATTTGACGTCCATGTGTGGGGAAGCCAGCTATCTCTGTGGCAAATCCCTGAACTCAATTTTCTCCGTAATCAGTGCTGGTTTATTCTATTTTTACTTCTCTTCCAAGTTGGGGAAAGGAGTTGCCTTGGCACTGAGTTTCTTGTTCCTGAGCGGACCGTTCGTAGTATTTCAGAGCCTTTTTATGCCTGAGATTATGTTTACTCTGGCCATTTCTCTGAGCTTGGTGTTTCTAAGCCACATTCACGGATCTGGCAAGTGGCTGCTATGGGCGGCAGCGGGGAGCGCCCTGGCGCTCGCAGCACTGGTAAAACCACATGCCTTCTTGATCTTGCCCGGGATTCTTCTCTTCATACTTATTGAAAGAAATGTCGGGAGGTCCATCCGTGAGAAACTGAGGCTTTCGGCTATCTACCTAGGGAGCGCCGTAGCGGCGAAGCTTGCATTCGGATTCTTGCTTGCTGGATCAAATGGCCTCAGTTTACTCGGGCCTGCGTATCAAAATGCGCTTGATCGCTTCGTACAATCTGTGCTCACACTAATCATCGGCTCTCAAATTGAGGAGCCAGCTGTGCAATCCGCTGAGAGTGTGCAGACCCTTGCCGCAGGTGCGAATGGTTTCAGCGATGCAGTTAGCGCTCAAGGCCCTTTGTTATTGCTGGCGCTCGTCACGATTTTGGGACCTGGAATTTGGTTTCTGTTATCACCGTTCTTTTCTAGGTTGCGAAAACCTGACTCTAATGCGAACGCAGTTGGGTTTGCTCAGTTGGTTGTGCTCAGTCTTCTTTCGATGACCGTTGCAATTATTCTGTTCACCGGATTGGTTACTAGTCAAGGCGATGATCATACCCAAAGAACACTGTTTCGCTACATCGGGGTCCTCATACCCGTGGCAATTGCAGCCGCGGTTTGGAGTGCTAAGTCTGTGTCTAGGTGGTTTAGCCCCGCTATAGCGTTCACGGGAATTCAAATCATAGTCGTGCTATTGAAGCCCTTCCCTGTGGTGTCTATAGCGGATTCTGCGTATATTAGGGCGATAGTAGGAGAAAGCACCCTCATCAGTCTTGCTTGGATATCTGTGGTGTTAGTCGCGTTGTTGGCTGCTCGAAGACCCGAAGCAGCCTCCACCACGGCAACGAGAGTTACTCAGGTGGCAACGGCATCCGTTGCAATTTTGACTCTTGCAATTGGATTTTGGACGACTGACCGACTGGCTCCAAAGCTTAAATTCGCATCTCCCGTTTCTGACGCTGCGCGCATAGTTTCCAGCTTTGAAGGAGCAGGACAGGGAGAGGGTGTACATTTTTTGGGGAGCGTTAAGACAGAAGTGCAAGGCGGTATTCTGGTGTCGGACCTATACCAGGCGACGACTGATTTCCGCAGTGCTGGAACATTAGTGCACTATTCCGAACTTCCTACTGGTACAAATTGGGTGGTTTCTACTCAGGAGGTTCTTTATGATGGGCCAGAAATATTCCAAATAGTAGGAGAAAAATTCAAAATTTCGCTCGTCGGTGACCGACAAGTTCACTTCTTCGGAAAGGATATGCAAAATAACTTCGTCACATCACTTTTGGGCTTTGGTCCGGACTCAATGAGCGGTAAGTGGATTACAGCAGATCGAGCAACAATGAGCTTTTCCGAATCGGCCTTGCAACTGGACAGGTCTAGCTTGACGCTTCAGTTTTTCTGCAAGGTCGATTGTTCAGGGGAGGCTTTCCAGCTGATTGTAAATGATGTGCCGGTAGATGTTGTTGGAGCAGCACCTGGAAACATCGTCTCACTCGAATTCGGGATTGATAAGGTTGAGAGACTAGAGGAAGTAACAATCATCCTTCCCAAGCAACTTGTCGGTCACGTGTCGCTTCTAATGTTTGAGCAAGTCATTCGTTGATGTAGCCTTTTCTTACTGCACTCTGGTTGGCCTAAGTATTTATTCTCCATGAACAAACGCTCTAGGTCGGCGCATAGTGGGTTCATGTGATCGCGAGACCTACTGGCAGATCAACTGTTCGGCGTCGCATGTCTATCGGACGGCCCCTAACTCTGCACCGTTTCTTGAGCCCAAAGACCGAAGTAGCGCTCGAAAAAAAATCTAAGAAATCAAAGCCGTCAAATGTCAACTCATCCAGCGCGAGGAGTGTTGTCACTTATGGGGATTTACCAACATCGTAGTTAACAAAGTTGAGAAAGAGTTGCAGGCCCAAAATAAGGGGCACAGCTGATAGGAAAAGAGTGCCTCCAGCTGCCGGTTGAGTGGAGCTTAGACTGTCAAGGTACAGGCTTATGCCGGTTACGGCTCCAAGTAGAAACAGGGGTGCTCCAATTACGAGGCTTATGGTCCCGACGTTCCACTCTTTCACAAAGTAGGAGTAGAGAATTCTTTTTGTTGTGTTCTTTGCGTGCCCGAACAGAAATGAAGGCCAGACTTTCCACGGGCGCAGGCTACTCTGCTCGTCCCCATATTTCGCTCGCATAGGTAAATCGAAAACTCGAGCACCTGCTAGCCCCAACCTAAATAGCAAGTCAGACTCGAAGAAAAAATCGTTCGCTACTTTTTTAGGTTCAAGGCGATGGTAGAGGTCGTCAGTGATAGCGAAGAAACCGTTCGTCGGGTCTGACACGCCCCAATACCCGGTCGAAAGCTTGCTCAAGAGAGCAAGACCAGCATTACCAATTAACCTAACCTTGGGCATTTCCTCAAGCGACTCTGGTGAGGTAAATCTGTTCCCTTTTACGTATTCATAGCCTGACTTCGCGATAGGCCTTACTATGTTTGGAATCAGGGACGGACTTATTTGCCCATCACCATCAACTTTTACTCCAATTTTATATTTTTTTGCAAATCCGTACTCAAGACCCCGTTTTGTCGCGCCGCCAACACCGAGATTCCTCTCATTAAATAATACCTCTACTCGATTTTCATCCTTGAAAGCAGCTGCCACAATCCCACCGCTTCGTTCCGGACAGCTATCGTCTACCACCACAACAAAGTCGCAAAAACTTAAGCAAGAAGACACCACCTGCTTGACATGACTTGAGGCCCTGTACGCTGGAATTACCACAAAAATACTATTTTTCATTTCGGCTCATCATTCTAAACAGTATGTTGGCAAGAGATCCTGCGACAACTGTGAGGGTCAACACAAGCTGATCAATTACTGGAATGCTGAACCCCCTGTACGCCTTCCTTGCTGCAGAGGACTCCTTGGCGGACGCGAGCCGGTTTTTAACAGTCAAGGAGTCGGGATGCCATCGAAAGCTAGCTAACGTCGCATCGACTGCCCCAAGTCTTGAAACTTTCATTATGTCCAAGAATAGCTTATGGTCAAATGCCAACGATAATTCTGGACTTAACCCTCCAACCTGAGTAAACACTCTTGATCGAAAAATGGAGCCTGGTTGCGGCATGAGATTTGGACCCCATTTTGCGATGGCCAGTCCAATTTTGGCGAGTTTAGTCGTACCTAATGGGTAACCACGGGCATCGATATACTGGCAATGTCCAACTACACCTCCCAAGTCTTTAGATGCGGCCAGCTTTGATAATGCCATCTGGAATCCAAGTGGCCAAAGGAGGTCGTCGTCACCAATCCAGGCCAGAAATTCATGATCGGCTGCAAGTTTAGTCAAACAGCTGGATAGTTCTCGGTTTACGCCCGTGCCATGGTCCTCAAAGAAAAGAACCCCCTTCGGGAGTTTTTTCTTGATTGAGACAGGCCCAACCACTGCTATGGTGTCGTTAGTAGGATCAATGGATTCTGTAGCACGGCTAAGACTCTCTTGAAAGTAACAATTTCTGGTCCCGAGCGTGGGGATCACAATAGCAACTCTCTTACTCAAGGTTCTTACTTCCTCGAGCTAACTACCTGGGATAGTCCATCTTGAAGCGAGACCCTACTCTTCCATCCAAGCTCTCTTATTCGAGTTGAGTCAAGAAGTTTTCTTGGCGTACCATTTGGCATGTCTGGTCTCCAATGAATGTGGCCTGTGTATCCCACCTCTAGGGCAATCGCGTCAGCAAGTTCGCTCACTGAAAGTTCGTGCCCGGTTCCGACATTAATCTCATTGTACTTTTGGCGCTCTGAAGTAGCGATTGTGAGCAACGCGTCCCCTAGGTCTCGATTGTGGATAAACTCTCGGAGGGGGGTTCCATCTCCCCACAATTCCACGGTTTGCTCGTTTTGCGAGTGCGCTTGGACAAATTTCTGAACCAGCGCGGGAAGCACGTGACTAGTTTGAGCATCGAAGTTATCCTCTACTCCGTAAACGTTCGTAGGGAGAACTGTCATCCAATCAAGCCCCTGAGAAACAGCGATTTCCACTATCCTATGTCCTACTATTTTTGCAAGAGCATAGGACTTATTGGTCTCCTCTAGCTCTCCTTTTAGCATGAACTCTTCTCGAATAGGCTGAGGGGAATACTTCGGATACACGCAGCTAGAGCTCAAGAAGACTACCTTGGGATGGCTTATCTCTAGGCACGTTCCCAGGACGGCCAATTCAAGCTCTAAGTTGTCTTTCAAGAATTCATAGGGGCGACTTTTGTTTGCCCAAATACCCCCGACGCGAGCTGCTGCGATCACAACCACATCTGGAGACTCAGCGTCAACAAACCTTCTAACCTTTGACGCATCTGTCAAGTCAAGGTCTTGGCTTCTTAGCCCAACCCAGGTGTGGGCAGAATCATTGATACTGCTAACCAAACCGCTTCCGACTAGTCCGGAATGTCCTGCCACCCATATTTTCAACTGATTGCGTCCGCCCAAATCTCGCTGATCTGCCTGTCATGGCTTTTCCCCGATATCTTTTCATGCTCGTACCGGAAAAGCACTTCGACAAGATGTTCTGCAGTGACAGACGGATACCATGCAAGTTCTGCTCGCGCTTTTGTGGCATCGGCTAGCAGTTCGAGAACCTCTAGAGGGCGCTCATACCTCGAATCAAGTTCAACGCATGACATGTCAAGTCCCGCAAGGTCTAGAGTGGCTTCAAGGTAGCGCTTGACGGTCATGCCATGCCCAGTGCCAAGCACGTAGTCAGAGGGCTTATCTTGTTGCAACATCATCCACATCCCAACGACGTAGTCTGGCGCGTAACCCCAGTCACGAGATGCACTCAAATTCCCAAGATATAGGGTCTTCCGTGTTCCTCGAAGTATCTCTGCAATACCCTTCGAGATCTTCTTTGTCACGAAAGTGTCGCCGCGTCTCGGGGATTCGTGATTGAAAAGAATGCCGCTGACGGCAAATATGCCATACGCTTCTCTATAAATTTTGACCAGGTTATGGGCAAAGAGCTTAGAAGCAGCATAAGGGCTCCTTGGGTGCATTTCACTTGATTCATTTTGGGGTGGAGGTGAGCTACCAAACATTTCGCTAGAAGACGCCTGGTAAATCCTAGAACTTGGACTGAGTTGCCGGACTACTTCTAAAAGCGCCAGTGCACCCGTGGCATCTGTCTGTGATGTATAAATGGGAGACTCGAAAGACACTTGGACGTGGCTTTGGGCGGCAAGATTATAGATTTCGTGGGGCATTATTTTCGCCACTAGCGACGTGAGAGATGCGAAATCGGTGACATCTCCATAGTGCAAAAACAGGTCTCTATTTGGAACTTGAGGGTCTTGATAGATGCCGTCCAATCTTGCAGTGTTGATTGAGGAAGATCGTCTAAGAATTCCATGAACCTCATACCCTCTTTGAAGTAAAAATTCAGCCAGGTATGACCCATCCTGACCTGAAATGCCTGTGACAAGAGCCCTTTTTTTCATGAGATAGACCACCTTCCATGCATGCTTACTAACGTTACGACCCGCGGACCAGGCTTTTGTAAGACTACATGAGCTTGAAAGGGCTTACCGCTGAAGGCCCATCCTTGACAAGGAGGTTACCCCGCTTGGCCAACACGAATTTTTGTTGAACGCATTCCGAGCCACATTGGATGCAGGAAATAGAGGAAATTGCCAAGCATGTAGCTCCACGTCGCTTTGGTGTTGGCCCACATGGGTGACACTTTTTGGGTTGAGTAATTCACCTGGACACGTCTTAGTCCGGGGCTCATTTCCGTCTCTATAGTGCTCGGCAAAAAGAATTGGTTTGGATTCACTAACTTGATGTGTTGGTCAGCCTGCCCAAATTGAATTCTGAAATTCATAAGGGACGGCTTGCTCGAAAGCGGGACACTTAGTTGCGTTGACAGGTGGCTCGTTGCAAACGCTTGCTCTGGTGAATAAGAGTAATCTCTACCGTAGTTAATGTTTCTGCTAAAAAATGAAATTGCTGCACTTTCCTTAAGTAAACACTCTGCATTCTTGAAGTACTTTTCTAAAGTCTCGGAGTCTCCCGCCTGATACCAATCACTGTAGAAAAAGGGCTGTGGAATTCTGAGAGGGTCTCTAGAACCCAATGTTGAAAGGGCTATCGTCCCGCTTGGCAGAGTGTTCATAAGACCGGTTAGGTTATTGAGCGCGATATTTGATTTTTTGAATCGAAAGTCCGTACGCACTCTAAAAACCTTTTCGTTGGAATCAACGGAAGAAAGAGCAGCAACAACCTGACTTCTTTGACGACAGACTGGGCACAATGAACCATCTTTCAGGCAGACCCTATCTTTAGTCGGCTCGATTTTTTGCACTAAGGAACCTGAGCATGGAAGCTCGCTTGCTGACGAATCACCGGAATAGGCAAGTTTGATCTCGGGCATAATTTCCTTGAATTCACTCATTGAATTCCATAGGTGTTCTGGCGAGATTTGTCGGTGCCCGAGTTCTCCAGTCACTAGAATTAGCATTGCAAATATCCTCCTAAACTACATCCTATGACTCGCCGATTAGGACTCGTTCTGGCCAGCCGCGACGGGCTGATGCACTTCATTCGCCTGAGACTTCTGGCGATGCAACGAACCAGGCTTCAACGCTCACATTTTCGTGTCGCAGCCACGCTTTCAAGTATTTCATTTCTGTTTCTTCCCCGGCCATGCAGCCTTCTCCAAATTCGAAGGCTTTACCTAACCGTGGCTAATTATCTACTACTTAACACGAGCCGGCACGATACGGAGAACAAAATAAACTCCATTGCGGCTGGGCTAAAACGTTGGGGAGCTAGTTCGAGCTTCTACTTCAAAATACACCTTGCAGAAACATTGATGTCGATAGGGCTGTTTTTGGAGGCCGAGAAGCACCTTAGGGCTGCCGGGGGGTATGCGAATGAGATGGACTCAGATTCAGAGCAAAACCCTCGTCTCAGACTCGACATAAATAGGATGCGCGTACTAAATGGCTCCCTTAAGAATTCGGTCGAATTTCAAAAAGGCTTTGGGGGTCGAATGTCCCGGTGGGATAGGTTGAATCAAAGAGTCGCTTTATTTCAAACCATGCTTAGCAAAGTTCCGTCCCGAAGTGCTCGAAAAGTCCTTGCCTTGGGCCCCTCATCTTTGCCAGAAGATGACAAATTAGCAATTGCTTCAACCAAAGATTGGGACGTCGTGGCCTTTAGGGCGGCACCGGGTCAGCTCATGCCCAGTACTCCGGTTACTGCAGCAACATCCTATGTTCTTGTAAATCATCACGCTACAAGCAATGGCGAATTCAATAAGGATGTACTTGAAAGCATGTCATTGGGCCCTGGCAACAGAGTTTTGCTCACTTACGATGCGTTTTCCCAGGACATTCATCAGAGCCGCATCGATACAAGCCGTGGCCTTTTCGCAACGGGCGGTCCGAACATTATGGTGGACGGTGTTTTCCATTTGGTGATGTCTGGAGATCACCCAAACTTATACGGAATAGATTTTTACGCTAAAGAAAGCACCTACGAGGGCGACAAAGCTCCAGCTTGGTTCGGGGTTCAGCACCTCCCTGACGGCTCAAACAGAAGACCTTTCAAGATGAGCTCAGACTTGGCTACGCACAACCCATTCGCCAACCGCTGGCTAATTAGGATACTGAGAGACTGGGGTGGAATTTCTACAAGTCGAGCGATTGACGATGTTCTCGACCTCAGTGACAGAGAGTACGCAAAGATTTTGCAAAGAAAATATGGTGACAAAAGGTTATAGCATTTTCTCTAGCATGAAGACCCCATTGCGAACTACCCAACGGTTTAGGAAATAACGGATCCCTTGGGCAACGGTAAATTCAGGGGTAGACGTCAATGCTGCACGAAGGGCGACTAGTCGTTTCCCTTTGCCTCTTTTCATACGGTCATAATCTCTAGCTGGATGGAACACGGTCGGGTCTTTCGCCAACCAAAACTCAATAGATTCAGCCTCCAGTGGCCAATCCGCTGGCTGGGCCTCCACTCTTGATGGTGCCTGAAGCAAGACTGTGGCCGCTGCTCTATTGAGCGCGTAACCAAAAGTTCCAGTTGGGGAGACGACGCACTTCTTGATGACCCCTTCTTTCTTGTGAAGAACACCCTTGGCTCCCTGGTTCCATCCGAGCATCATTACTCTTGGGCTTTGGCAATCCAGTAAGGAAAGGTCATCCATGAGGGATGGGTCGAAGGAAACGTCATCTTCGAGAATAATTGCGATGTCAGCTTCAGATTTCAAAAATCGTTGCCTGGCGGATTGATGTGACAGGGAGCATCCCACCTCTCCGGGGGTTAGATTTCTTCCCATTGTCAAGTCACTACACGGTTGCGGTGCGGTCTCCAAAGGGCCTTCAACTGCCATCCCCACAACTGGGGTCGCACCAATTTTTTCAAACTGCTTGCAAAGCACTGCTACCTTGGGATCGTTGTGAAAAGAGACAATTTCAATATATGTTTTCATCGAAAGGCAACGATACCAATTAGTAACATGAGTCTAGCTGTGAATAAGCAACATTGATTGAACCGCGCGATGGGTAAACTGGAACGCATGTCAGGTAATCAAAATGTTGTGATTCCAATGATGGGCACAGGGCAACGATTTGTGGATGCCGGGTATTCCACTCACAAGACGCTTTTGCAGATAAGGGGTAAGTCGGTACTCGAACACATCTTGGGAAACTATTCATGGGCCAAAACTGTTCATTTGCTAACGTCAGATCAGACCGCGGACCGAGTCCAGGAACTTGTGCCTCAATTCGCCAAATATGGTCCAGAAATTAAAGTTCACGTAGGCAGACCTCACAAGTTGGGGCCAGTCTGGAGCCTTCTCCAGTTTGAAGATGCAATAGAAAAAGAAGACCCGGTTTGGGTGAATTATTCTGATTTTGGGTGGGTGTGGTCACGAGAGAATGAAGCTCCTGCTGTTCCTGAGGAAGCAGAAGTTTTGGTCCCTTTCTATCGAGGTTTCCACCCTCACAACAATGGCACCACGAATTATGCCTACATGAAATTGGAGGAGCAGCGAATAGTTGCAATTCAGGAGAAGATCCCTTTTTCGGAGGATAAGAGGAATGAACCTGCATCCTCGGGGACCTACTATTTCAAGACTTGGGAATTTGCCATGGACCTTGCGAGAAAGGTTGTTAGTTCAGAATCCACCGTGGGTGGCGAGTATTTTGTTAGCCAAATGGTAGACCACGCATTAATTGGTCGGAAGAGGTGTCAGGCGCTCGAGATTCCATTTTTCTTTCAGTGGGGAACGCCCGAGGACTTGGAGCTGTTCGTCTCGGTAACGGACTCCCTTGATCATTTCAAACCCAGCCAGTCCAATACGCCCCCAAAAGTAGACTTGCCAACAGTGTTTCTAGCGGCTGGAGAAGCCAGGCGCTTTCAAAAAGAGGGGCTCCCTTGTGACAAGTACAACCTTCCTTTTGCAGGAACCACTATCCTCTCACTTGCGATGGAAACTCTGTCAAACGGGCCAATTTTTGTTGCCCGTGGAGACCTCTGCAACGTTGCGCCAAGGCTGAAGCAAAAAGCGCGTATTTATTCGATCGAAAAGTCATCTGGGCAGCTTCACTCGGCAATTGAGTCGGCTAAGTTTCTGTTAGACGAGGGCGTACTGAATTTGAGTAGCTGGGTATGTTTTGCTCCTTCGGATACCTTGCTAAGCCTCAGCGACTCTCTGGATGGGGCGATTGAAGCGGGTGCAGATGCAATTGTTCTAACTCGCGAGCCGAACTTGCTTGATTGGGAGAACGCGGAGCAATACGGCTGGGTCTTCGAGCATCGAACGTCGCTACATTTTTCGATAAAGCGCCGGCCTAGTAAGAGCTCGAAGCCAAAAGTCTTGACGGGAGCCTTTGTCCTACGAATCGAAGATTTACTAATCACAGGTAACAAGCTTTTGGGTGGCAAAAACCAAGCTCGAGAAGTGCTATTGGACGACTTGTTAGCCGAAATGTCTGACCTAGGTCAGTCGATTCACTGCGCGACTTCAAAGGCCTTGTCTCTGGGTACTCCTGAAGAATACAAAGCTGCAATTTACTTTCAGCAAGCACTCGCCTCCAAAGAAGAGCTTGAAGTGGGAGGAGAAAATTGAAAACAAGTCAAAGGTTTCTTCTCCACCGCCAAAATTCCATACGGACACTTAGCAAAAATTATGCTGGAATTGAATTTGACATCAGGACCCAATCAGGGCGACTGGGAATAGGACATGACCCGGGTAGCAAGCTGGTAGGCGTTGATGATTTCTTCCAAACAAAAAAAGGGGGTACGCTGGCGGTAAACCTCAAAGAAGAGGGTCTCATCGACGATGCTCGAGGCACATTGGCGAAATTTGAAGGGAAATTTTTCATGTTCGGAGCCTCGGTGCCTGAGCTAGTTTACCAAGCAGGAAAAAATCAAGCAGCGGACCTCGCTCTTCGTATTTCGGACGTCGAACCAATTCCTCCCAAAGGCATGCTTGCCCTATTTGGGTGGATTTGGGTGGACTTTTTTGGCGTGTCGAGCTTTCCAGCCAAGGACCTGATTGACGCTTCAAGCCTGGGAGCGAAACTTGTTCTGGCATCTCCAGAGCTTCATGCCGAAAGTAACCTCTCTATGAGCTTGAATCGACGCTTTCAGGAAATACAAGATTCGGGAATTTCCTTCGATCTAATTTGCACAAAGGATAGACACAAGTATTGGCCGAATTTGTGACTTCAATTCAGCGCTCTGCCCTATTTTTCATCGCAGCGACCTGTGTAGCAGCGAACGCTGCTTATGGCATATTGGTGTGGCAATTATCCGGCCTGCTTGTGATCCTAACTCTGTCAATTTGCGCACTTCTTGTTTCGGATCGTAGGGCACTCACATCTTGGGTCTTGGTAATTGGAAACCCAGTAGTCTGGCTTTCAAATATTCAAGTTTCCCACTGGAATTACCTGTTAGTTGTAGCTCTGGCCCTTTACGTAAGGGCTTGGGAAACGGATGGACATAACAGGGTCATGCGGTTATGTCTGCTAGTGAGCAGTCTGTTCGTTTTGTCGTTTCCTGTCCTACTGCCCAGTGAGTATTTCATCGGTCTTGTTTTGTTCTCTTGGATTGCTTTTAGAACTTTCTACAGCATACGCATGTGGGCCGCCAGTATGGCAGTTCTTTTCCTCACCTCTGCCTCTGTTCTTATCTCAATTTTGCTCGAGTTTCATGCCCCAAGCCTGATACAGGCCGTGCTTATTTTTCTCGGCGTTACGGGAATCGAATATCTGTACGTCACACAAAGAGCGGATTTCAAAATCATCAAACCTTCTGTGGGATTACTTCTGCTTCTCTGCTTCGCTTCAACGGCGGAGCCTGTTTACCTAACTGGAGCTTCTATGTTTTTGCTCTCATACGCCACGCTCGCAAATGGGATAGTGAAACTCTTTTCGGCTGGAACGGTTTATGCCTTTGGCTGGTTTATGTTAATTTTTGATTTTCCTGCTGGAATGATTGCACTTCAGTCATTGGTCACAGGTCTCTCCCTGCCCCTAGCAGTCGCTCTCTTGAGAAAAATCGCACAATCGAATAATACTTCCTCAATAGTTTTCGCTATCGGCGGGGATTCCGCCAGCGGAAAAGACACCTTCGCAAGGACTCTTGCTTCTATCCTGCCTGCTAATTCATCCCAAGAAATTCTTGGTGATGATTTTCACAAATGGGCCCGTGGTGATGTTCGATACAAAACTAGGACGCACCTAGACCCAGCGGCGAATGATTTGCCTAGGCTTTCTAACGTAATTCGACGTCTCAGAAATGGGCAGGAAGTAAGGCTGCTGGGGTATGATCACGCCACGGGACGGTTTTCTAGGAGGGAGCACCTCCTTCCGAGAAGATTTTTGATTGTAAATGGCCTGCATGTCGCAAGCGCCAGGTTGGAGATTTCAGAGCCGGCCATCAGAATTTTTCTGGCCACTTCGGAGGAACTTAGAGTTTCGGCGAAGTTAAAGCGAGACGTAGCACAACGAGGAAAAACCACTAAGGCGGTCTTAGAGGAAATTTTCGAGAGGCGAGTTGACAGTGATTTGCTCGCAAAAGAAGGGCTTGAACACGCGGATTTAGCTTTTGAGCTCTCGAAGGACTGGATGGGTGAGCTCTCCCTGAACGACGCGGAACTGAAAGTTAATTATGGGAGCCGAGTAGCGCCAGGCAGTATTGAAAAAATATCCTCCTTCCTAGCAGGGATACCTGGGGTAGCTTTCACAAGCGAACCTGACGGTTGCATGAGATTAACAATAAAAGGGTCAAGATTGCCCGCGAACTTGCTGCATTCTCAGCTCAAAACCCAGCTTGGAAATTACAATGAGTTACGAGAACTAGGATTCAGGACCTCTTCTTGGGCGTTGGCCTCATCCATAGCGCTAATTGTGTGCTTGGGAAACTTGGAAGAGGGTAACGGAGTGCAATGGACGGCTTGACGAAGCTAGAGGCTGCGGTTTTTGATCTAGATGACACTCTATATGACTACTTCGAATGTGATCAGCACGCCCTCAATGCGCTCACAGAACTTGACTACACCAAGGTGGCATACGGTTTTGCCTTTTCCCTAGAGGAATTCGCAAACGCTAGAAACTCAACTAAGTTGAAAGAAGAGGGGCTGGCTTCCGTGAGTCGGTATAGATATTTCGAAGAATTGCTTAAGAAGTATCCATTATCGGACCCTAAAAACCTAGCTGAAGTGCTTGAAGCTCAGTATTGGAACTTCTTTTTTGAGAAGATGCGTCTCCGAAGGGGCGTTGAGAAGCTCATAAGGTACCTAAATGCCCAAGGGATCCCTGTCGCAGTCCTGACAGATCAGGAAACCTGGATACAAGAAAAAAAGCTCGCGAGACTTGGTCTGAGTGAACATGTGAATCTGCTTCTAACAGCCGAGGATGTCGGTGAGATGAAACCATCCCCCAAAGGGCTAATTGAGATCGCTAGAGAGTTTAGTGTAAGCCCATCTAGCATGATTATGGTTGGGGATAGCGAGCTGCTTGACGTTGAACCCATACAAAGACTTGGAGGCAGAGGGGTTCTGGTTGCATCATCGTGGGATACTGCGGAGAGGACAAAAGCGAAACGAATGACATTTCAGGAAGTTCACCGTTTCGTCCAGCAGGAGTTGTCAAAATGAGCCTCGTATCCAAGACCGCCGAGGCTTTCGCTATCTATGCGGATGATTTCTTGCATTTCCAGGGCATGGGTGGGAACGTTTCCATGAAGAATGATCAGTTTGTTGCAATCAAGAAATCTGGCGTTGCGCTTAGTCCGTCTGAGCCTGAAAAGTATCTCGCTGTTTCGCTTGGCCAGAATACCCAGATCCATGGCGTAGGACGACCATCAATGGAACTTGGAATGCATCTAGCTTTTGGTCAAAAATTGGTTTTTCACTCACATTGGCTTCCAGTTTTCTTTGGCTTCATGCCTTCTGCTGATGATATGGGGATTGAGGACCCCTCTGTTGAAATTAAGGTTCTAGACTTCCGAATTCCCGGGGAAGAGCTAAGAGAAAGAATTGCAATAAATGTCATCCGTGAAAAAACGCAGGTTTTTTACCTCAAGAATCACGGCCTGGTAATAGCCACCGATAGTGAATTCGAACTCGGCAAAATAATTACATCCCTCGACAGGGCATGGCTTGCAGAGCTACGGAGAAGCAATGCACCACAATGGGCATTTTCCCGAGAGCGATTAGATTTGAGCCAGCGTTTCGAGGTTAGATGTAAAGCTCTACAGGATTGCGAGTCGCTTGAATCTCAAAGGGTGACCTTGCTCGGTCCAGATTTTTTTCTTTTTTTACGCGAACTGGACAGGGACAAGAATTTCTCTCCAGAGGTCAAAGACCTTTTGTTAGCAGCAGCCTGGCTTTTAGAGCTAGAGAGCGCAGTTCCTCACTTGAGTCTCGACCCGCTCGACATTTCTATTCTTGAGCCACTTTTGAAGCTCGATTCTGAAAAATATAGAATCGGCATGTCAAGACCTAGTAACTCCTATTGACAGGCCGACATCAGTGCATTCTGTTGGAGTTGCTCGGGAGGGCCGCAGTAGGGCCTAAGCCCGAGGTGGCGCTACAATTTAGACATGCACGAAGAGCAAAAGTTCCCCAAGAGGGTCTTAGATTGCACTCTCAGAGACGGGGGTTACAAAAACAATTGGAACTTCAGTGTTGGTTTCGCCAATGATCTAATTGAGTCGTTGGGGGAACTTGGAGTCAACTACATCGAGCTGGGTTTCATCTTTCCGGAAGAGTTTGTCCAGAAGCACGAACTCGGTCCCTTTGCCCAAGTAAATACGGCTATTATCTCTGAATTAGAGAAACACCCACACCCTAGATATGGCGTGATGGTGAATGCGACCGACTTCTCCTCCAAGCAAATTAAGCAAGAGTTCAGGACAAGAGGGCTGGATAGTATCGATTTTGTTCGAATCGCTACGCATCCGAACAATACGCAAGCTGCTCGGGACATTGCTATCGAACTCAAAGGGCTAGGCGTAGAAGTCATGGTCAACATAATGCAGTCCCACAGCCTTGACCATGAATCCCTGAGCAGAATTTGCCACCAACTCAAATCTGTTGATTTGTCAGCTGTCTACCTAGCGGATTCGGCAGGGTCCATGTTCCCATCATCAACGGAGCACCTCCTCCGTGTGATTCGAGAGGAGACTGGATTTATGGCGGGTTTTCACGGTCATGACAACATGTCGATGGCCCTCGCCAATGCGAATGCCAGCGGACAGGTGGGGGGCCACATTGTGGACGGGACGCTACTAGGCATTGGGCGCGGCGCTGGGAATACGCGAATCGAGCATCTCGTATCCCAAAGAGACGGCAAGACTTCCTACACCAAGTTGTCAGAACTTATTCTCAAGTCTGGTTCTGAGTCTGGTTTTGCATCGGGCCCTAGCAGGGATGCAGAGTGGCTTTTCTTTTTATCGGGACTCGAGGGGATTCACCCAAACTTTGCCAACTCCCTGATGAGGAACCTGCCAGGTGAGCTAGTGAACTCTGTAAAACTGTTGCTAGAGATTCCGGAAGACAAGAAGACTCATTTCGTCGAATTTGAAAATGAGTTCGAGCTTGACTGGTACTCAAGACCAGTGCGCGTCCAGGCTGAAAGTCGTACCGAGTCGTGCCCCAGTCCTAACGTGAGCAGTTACTGCGTCTTGATCGGACCAGGCGCAAGTGCTGATGGGGTCTTGTCGGACATCATTGAATCACAAGATAAATTCGGAACTACCATTGGAGTCCTCGGAGTGCAGACACTATTTCCTATTGCTCGCGCAGACTTCTGCTTCTTGTCAAACCCACTTTCTATTATGACCCTCCCTAAACGCGAGTTTCCGAAGGACACAACATACGTTGCCCCCTTTGAGAAAGTGCCTACCCCTTACCTTGAGAACATACCTCATGACAGTCGACTCGATTTTGATCTGAACAAGTCCGCGGAACCCTACATGGTTGCCGAAGAGGGGGTGAGAGTTTTCACCCATAGAGTCTTCGCGTATGCAATCTCTTACTTCGCGTCTATTGCCGTGAAACGAATCTATCTTGCTGGATTTGACGGATACAAGGAAGACCTTGAGCTTAATCAAGAATTTGAAGAATTCGTCGATGTCTTCACACAGGTATGTCCGAACGTTCAATTAATTACCCTGAACCCAACGATGTATCAAGGTGTGCTTCCAGGACGACTGCGGATCAATAAATGAAGTTCTCAGTCTTCCTCCCAGTAAAAGCCATCTCACAGCGTGTTACTCGAAAGAATTTCACACCGATTGGCAGGTTCTCAAAGGGGCTTCTCGAGATAAAGTTGCGCCAACTTCTCCAAAGCTCATTTGCTGACGAAATAGTAGTGTCGTCCGACTCTCTGGAAGTTCAGTCTTTTGTGAATTCGTATCGGGATTCAAGACTGAAGTTTGACTTACGTCCGCCAGGTCTCTGTAGCGCGGATACCACAATAGAAAGCCTCACAGTCCACGCTGGGAACGTAGTGACCCACCCTTGGGTAGCTTGGACACACGTGACATCTCCTTTTTTCACCTCAAACCTCTATGAAAAAGCCGCCAACGAACTTCGCAAGTCGCGTCTTGAGGGGTTTGACTCGCTCTTTTCTTCAGAGGTAATCCAAAAGTATGCGAGTTTCCGCGGTGAAGACTTAAACTACGGCGACCCAGGTGAAAAATGGCCACCAACTCAGACTCTAGAGCCTGTAACGTTGGTTGACTCCGCGGTCTTCCTGGCCTCGAGAGAGAATTATCTTGATGGAAAGCGACTGGGCGATTTCCCAAAGGCAGTCTCGTTTGGCACACTAAGTTCACTCGATATAGACTCAGATGTTGATATGTTAATCGCCAAGTCGATAATCACAGCTAACGAGGAGTTGCTAGAGATTCGATAGATGCGTTCATTTTCGTCACGGTCAAACTTGACTAGAAAACACGAGTGGGTACATCCATTACAGTTTCTGCAAAGATAGCTAGTGCTGGACTGATAAATACAGTCGTTCTCGCTAACCAGAGCCAATATGATCTAACAAATATCATGCATCATGAATTAAGCGTGAAAGAGGGCTTTGACATCTTCTTCAGCTCCGACTTACGTAGAGCAAGGACGTACTTTTCTTATTATGGGTTCATGATTATGGACTCGACTGGAAAAAGACTTGGAAGAAATAGAAAGTGGCCCCTGGGCTCAATATTTGGCGAACCTTGGACCGTTTTTGGAACAGTAGCAACATAGTCTATTGAGGAGATAAGGTCCCTTATCACTTCAGGTGCCTCGAATTCAAGACAAAGCCTTGGGTTTGATTTCGATCTGTGCACCCGCTTGAGACGGGGTAGAACAAAACGTGTGGATCAGGCTTTGGCTGGATCTAGAAGGCAGCTCAATGCACCGTCGGTTAGACAAAGAAAAACCTCTGACAAGGAAGCTCCAAATGGAGGCCAAAGCACGTGCCTTATTGGCTCAAGCCCATGGGAAGAGTCACAAACCATGATGTTGAACTCAGCCCTAGCTATCCGGTTATGCAGCGCATACTCAAAAAAATTGGGGTGATTTATTTGAAACTTCTGCCGGAAGTCTTTGAAAATCGAGGGCTCCAAAGCCCGGCGAGGTAGGTCAAGCCTTTGAGGCACACCCTGCATAAATCGGTTGTGCACGATTCTCGTGACCGACTGTTATGGCATTTGACAGGTAACCCAATTGCTTAGCCTTGCAACAGGAGACCCCATGACCCTGATAATCTGTGCGGATGGCGATAAATGTGGTCACCTTCTCTGCATCTGGCGGGGCTGGCAATGTCGCCCACACTTTGGTAGAGGGGTTTTCAAGAATCGGTCTCGAGGCCAACCTGCTCACTGCTGTCGACAAAAATCTGTGGGCGACGCCGTTCAAGGCACCCGCACTGACGGCCGCTGCCATGCTGGACGAATATGTTCTTAAGTCCAGAACTTTTGATGCGATGGTCTCGATCGCTCGAGATAACTATTCCGCCCTTTCCGATCAGCTGCCCCTTGGGGAGTTGAATATTTTTCGATGGATGAATGGTTTGTTGGGCGAGAGGTTTCTCCGGCAAAATCCGGATCTTGGAAAGCTGGTCTGGGGGTTAGATGATATGAACCCTTTCACCGGGGGATGTCACTACAGTGGACCATGCGATGGATTTGAGTCGAGTTGCAATAAGTGCCCAGCGGTTAGGCCACTCCTTAGGGCCCACGTGGGGAAAAACCTTAAGCGAAAAGAGGACTTTATCAAAATACACAGGCCAACCTTTGTCGCACCGACCGCGTGGATGCAAGCAGAGTTTGAGAGGGCTGGCCTAGCTCATGGAGAGAAGCCTCTAAAAATCCTAAACCCCTTACCAACTAGGTTCTTTGAGAGCAAACCACTGATCAATAGGACGTCAACGCACCTAAAAGTCATTATTATCGCGACAAACTTAGATGACCGAACCAAAGGGGTCTGGAACATTAAAGACACCCTGAATGAGTCTCTAGATAGAGGAAACTTCGAACTCACTTTAATTGGTAGGCACTCACAAAAACTCTTGAAATCACTAGCGAGGGCAAACTTCCTCGGCTCCTTGGATCCGCAGTCGGTTATGGAGGTCCTTACAACTCATGATTTGCTCTTAGTCCCGTCGCTCTTCGAGAACGCCGGCACTGTCGTTGCAGAAGCAGCGAGTCAGGGCATACCATCACTAGCCAGAGACGTAGGGGGGATGGCAGAAATGACCAACTACGAGAAATCTGGGTACCTTTTTCGCAACGAAACCGAATTAGCGGACATTATTGGCTCCGTTACTAAAGCTGAGTTACAAAATAAAGGAGTTTTTGCCCGAGAGTGGGCTCAAAAACTGAAGCCTGAACTTGTAGCGAAAGAGTACGCGGAAGCGTTCTTGTGACGAGCAAGACGGGAGCAGATTTTGGTATTTTACTTTTGGGGTTCAATCGACCACTTCTGCTTCAGAAAACCGTGAGCTGTTTGAAAGCAGGCTCGGATCTTTCGAGAGCCAATGTTTTTTTGTCACTCGACGGGCCCAGAAATAGCGGTGACATTGAAATGGTAAGAATGTGCGAGAAGATACTAGACCAGCTGGCCGGCGAATTGCCGAATGCATGCAAGCTCTACTCATCTCGGAACCAAGGGCTAAGAAACAAAGTAATTAGCTCAGTTTCAACTGCACTCGGCGAAGTCGATAGCCTTTTTGTCATGGAAGATGACTGCCTCATCAGTGATACTGGTATTGATTTTTTTAATTGGGGGCTTCAGCAGCTTGATAGCCGAAAAGACGTAGGGGCAATTTCAGGGACATACTGGGGGAGTGGCAGGCATGACCAAGCCTTTCTTGCCAAAAGATTTAGTTCTTGGGGATGGGCAACGAACAAAGCGATTTGGCAGGGGTTTTTAGACAGTAAATACTCCCAATTGCCGCTCATCGAACTTGTAACGGACATTGCGAATTTAACAAAAGATGACCCGCTGCCCTATAAATATGAGTACAGACAGATCTCGAAAAACGTTACCGGCCTCGATTCGTGGGCTGTGCCATTTGATTTGTTTCTAAGGTCAGAAAACCTCTACACCCTAAAACCGACTACAAACCAGATACAAAACATCGGATTTGGTGAGGCCGCTACTCATACAGTGAGGGGGGCCTCTCTGTCAAAAGGCACAGTGTCTTTAGATGGCTCGAACCTTACGGCCGCCTCACTCACCGAGTCAATAAAGATCGAGAGGGCAGAGGCTTGGTCTAAATTTGCGAACTTGGCTAGGGAGGCCCTTTCCCGAAAATCGTGATTATGGGCTTGCTCCTCCTTGTTTGAATTTTCGCCCGAGAGGGCAAATTTCCTTCGAACTAGATTGAAAAACTCGAGATCTCATCAGCCGAAACAGCGCAGCTCCTACCCTAAATCCATAATTTCAATTGCTTTTGCAAAATCCTTTACTTGTGATTTGAGTTCACTAAAAGTTCCTTCAGCCACAATCCGACCATGGTCCAGATAAATGATTTTGTCTGCACCCTTTACTGTCGAGAGCCTGTGGGCAATCAAAATAACTGTCATAGTTTCCCTAAGCTTTTCTATGATCCTAGTAATCGCTGACTCGTTCTCCGCATCGAGTGAGCTCGTCGCCTCATCGAGGAAAAGGATCTTAGGTTTTCTGTAAACTGCTCTTGCCAACGAAAGTTTTTGCACTTCCCCTCCGGAGAGCTCACCCAAATCAGGATTAATTATTTCACTGTGCCAGTTTGCTTTTTGCGTCAATCTTTCTAGCCCTGATTGTATCAGAGCGTCTTTGGCTCGCTCGAGCTCTGTGTCCTTCGCTGGCAAAAGTGAAACATTCTCGAGAAGACTCCCTTCAACTAAGTGGGGCCTTTGGGGAACGATTGCGAAAAATCCCGGATTGTTGATTAGCACATCCATGCTTGTCCTATGTCCCACGAATACTTGACCCGCGTCAGGGGACTTAAAGCCCATCGCAAGGTCGAATATCGTTGACTTGCCCGCGCCCGATGGGCCAACAATTGCAATTTTTGTGTTGGGTTGAGCCTCAAAAGAGACCCCCCTCAAAACTGGTTCTGAGCCAGCTTCATAGGAGAAATAAACGTCGCTGAATCGCAATTGCCCATTCTCTAAATGGTCGGATTGGCGCACGTCGTCGGACTCCATCGGCCGATCTGCGATTTTCTCCAGTTCATCGAAAGCGAGTTGGCCCGTTGCCTGTCCAGTCCGCATGGCCAGTACAGCTGACTGGAAGGGGATAACAGATGCCATAATCCTGAGCCCGCCTCCTAAAAACACACCTATGGTCACCGACTGAGAGGCAATGTCAGAGAATAAAACAATCCCTGCCATGAAAACAAACATGCCAAGAATCAGTGATGTTTCGATCACATATCTGGGCAGGCTATTCAGGGTGTAACTGATGGCCTGAGCGTTTGCGAGCCTCGACCTACCGAGTGAGAACCTCTGCAACCAAGGGTCTAACGCTCCAGCAGCATGAGCCTCACGTTTTATTCCATGAAGGTCCCTGGATGCCTGAAGACTGACCTGTGAGCCACTGACCTGTTCGCGACCTTGTCGCCCTAGGTTCGAGCTAATCACCTGATTCAGGAGATATAGAATTGTCAACATGAAGGCAGCCAGACCTAAAGTCGCTAGAGGGTTGATTACTAGAAATAATAAAAGCAGGCTTGCCAGCAGCGAGCCCTCTGAAAAAAAGAGGACGCGCGCATTAATGTAAGCCTTGATCCCAGCTGTTGAGGTCATTGCCATGGCTTGAAAATTAGACACTGTAGCTTTTTTGTCAATCAATCCTTGACCGACGCCAAAGTACTCCCTTGCCAAGACATCCGAGAGTCGGCTCTCAAGGCCGGCAACAAACATTGAAGTCTTGAGGTGAAGCAGAATGGCGAGGCCTGATTTAGAGATAAAGAGGATCACCACGAACAATGCGATTATTATCGCCTCAATTTCACCTACGGCCACTTTCCCAAGGAATGGCAAATCAACGGATGATTGCTTCCCACCAGCAAAAGCGCCAAAGATGCTTGCGAGTAGCGCTATTCCTGCTATGCCTAGCAGGTCTAGCACATTGGTAAGAGCTCTTGCGCTTGTGAAAAACACAAGCTTGCGTCCTGCCGATCTCCCAATAATATTTCTAATACCAGAAAAATAACTTTGAGCCATATTCGTCTCCTTTTCCCACCGTTCAGACTATCCGACTGCGCGTTATTCCGACGCCGTAGTCTGGTCTATGCTCCTCTGCGAAACAGCCATCACTAGCTTCAACCAACTTGCTGCCTAAAAGCGAGTTAGTCAACGTGGCCCCGAGGCTTCAAGCAGACAAACTACTCTTCAAAAAAATCGGCTCCTTTGGCGCTTGCTCAAAAGACCCTTGTCATTGAAAAAGCGTGCTCGTACCAAAGGATCAAAAATTAGGCCCCAATGAAGCATAAGTGCAACAAGCTCTGGCTTAATTCTGACCAACAAGCTTCTTCGTGAGCATTTAGCGAGATTTTTTGCCACTGGATAGGAAAATGAAAGTGGGTTTCAATGCTGAATTTGGCCAATCAACGTGGGTAGCCAAGAGCGAATCACTGATGAAGCATGTCACACGTTATGTGACACAAAACCATGAAAAACAGTGACAATGAATGAGCATTGCAAAACTTGCAATACCCCTTACAACCCCTAAAATACAAGGAAATATCCAAATATAACAACGACAAAAGGTCGCCTTCAAGACAGAAGTTTGACGGGGATCTGAAATTGAACCACAGGTTTGACTGTTGAAGTCACAGCTGCAGAGCTGAAGGTTTCCCACATATGTTCCCCTGATAGATTGACCTCGTATGGTAGATATTGTGCGGAAAAATGAGAAGATAAGTGTTCTGTTTTGCGGTCAGATTGCATCGCAACGGCAGGTGGACCGGTTGAATAACGCTACATCAGCGCTCCTAGCAGCTGGTTTTGCAGAGGTAATCGTTTCCACATGGGAAGGCCTCGACTTCAACTTCTCGCCGGATATTAAGTTGGTCACCAGCCGAGAATCTGACGTAACCTCTGCATCAAGGCAGTTCAGCCGTGACAATTTGCACAAGATGGTGGCAACTCGTTATGCCGGGCTGCAATCAGTTTCTACCGAATTTTCTTTGATTCTGAGAACAGATATGTATGTGTCAGAGGCTCACAGTCTTGACAAACTGACTCAACTGCAGACTCCAGTCGTCGCTTTGGAGGGAACACGCCATCCAATCAGGACTCTGGCCCCTTTTTACCTCAGCGATTTCATGTTTTTCTGTGAAACACTCAAAGCCATTAAGATTTTTGAATTTGAAAGTCTCGATAGGAAGCATCGGTATGGGTTGTTCCAATCTATGTGGGCGAATTCACAAGTAAAAAACCTAGATACATTTTGGGATAATGAACAGGCTTTGTCGATAAAGATGCTAGAAATCTATGATGTCGCATTGCCGTCATCATCACGTTTACGTGATTGCCTGAAAACTTTGGAAGTTCTAAGGTCTGGCAACGTCTCAATCGTTCGATTGAACTTAGTTGGAATTAAGCTCCCAAAGCGATTGATTTCTAACTCACAAAAGATGTGGGGCTGGGATACCGGGAAGGATTTCGTGGCCAAAACACATTTGTTTTGGAAAATCACATTGGGTTGGCTCCTGGATCCTTACTTCATAGACTCCTATCGAAGAGCGATAGGTCATTTGTTGTCTTCAACAGAAAAATCTTGAACTAGCCTAGGACGGCTACATCACCAATCAATCAATGCTGTTGAGTGCGACTCCACCAAAAAAAGATGCCCCAATGAAACAGAAGTGCAAGTAGTTTGTCTCTACAGTGCGTTTGGCTCGTGGACGTATTTTGAGGCGTGGTCGGTTAGGAAAACAAATGAGGTTTTCAAGGCTCAAGTTGGCCAATCGACTTGGGTAGCCGCGAGCGAATCACTTACGATGCATGTCACACGTTATGTCACACAAAACCATGAAAAACAGTGAAAATTCATGAGTATTTCAAAACTTGCAATACCCCCTACAACCCCCTAAAATACTGGGAACTAACCAAATATAACAACGACAAAAGGTCGCCTACGGATCAGAAGGTTGGGGGTTCGAGTCCCTCCAAGCGCACTGAGACCCAAGAAGAATTCACGACTTCTTGG
>ENA-OUOG01001239-OUOG01001239.1-marine-metagenome-genome-assembly--contig:-NODE-1239-length-30233-cov-5.278319_pt1 | contig 30233 bp, 14 predicted proteins | sample MGYA00248635_ERZ508505 | MGnify/ENA primary metagenome ERZ508505 (study PRJEB26176, sample SAMN06267871) | marine metagenome | isolation source: Saanich Inlet, British Columbia, Canada | place: Pacific...
GAGTTCAAAAACGTCTCGCTGCCGCACGAGAGCTACCGGGGTATCAACGTTCGGGTGCGGTATGTGTTAAGAGTCACGGTAACGCGAGGGTACGGCGGGACGGTGGTTTCCGATTTCCCGTTTTTAACGCGTTTAGTGGACGAGCCGCCCTCCATCAACACCGGCATCAAGATGGAGGTGGGCATCGAGGACTGTTTACACATCGAGTTCGAGTACGCCAAGGCGAAGTATTCCTTAAAAGATGTCGTGGTCGGTAAGATCTTTTTCCTCTTAGTGCGGATTAAAATCAAGCACATGGAGTTGGAGATTCGCAGAAGAGAGAGCGCGGGGGGCGGAACAAACACGTACAACGAAAGCGAAACAATCGCGAAGTACGAAGTGATGGACGGCGCGCCCGTGAGGGGCGAGTCCGTCCCGGTCCGCCTGTTCCTCGCGCCGTACGATTTAACCCCGACGTACAAAAACGTCGCCAATCGGTTCTCCGTGAAGTACTACCTCAACTTGGTGTTAGTGGACGAGGAAGACCGCCGGTACTTCAAGCAACAAGAGATCACCGTGTTCCGCGAGACGTTGTGATGATGGTACGATGAGACGAAGAGACGGTTTTGTAAAATTTGTTTTTTGACACTCGCGACGCGTACGCGTCTTCGGATCACGTTCGTCACACGAGCGTGAAAGACGATCACGTCACACGTCTTCAACAATCGTCTCCTTGTACGACGTACGCGGAGACCCTACGCAAGCCCTCGCGCGCCACGCGGTTACCCGAGTCGGTTCGTAGAACCGTTTTGAAATCATCCGCGGCGCGTTCGAATCGCTCGAGGTACTCATTCGCCAAAGCGCGCCTGACCCTCGCCTTGACATGGTGCGGGTCGTGAAGAAGCGCGCGGTCGCAATCCGCGACGCACGCCTGAGTGTCGCTCATCTGCCGACGAGCTTCCGCGCGGTTCGCGAGCAGCGTCGCCGTCGCGGAGGCGTTTTCTTTTTTCTTTTGAGGACTAAAAACGGAGTCGTCGAGTGGCTCCGCGACGTCGGAACGCGCGCGTTCCGACTCGGACGATCTCCGATCTTCTTCGTCGTCGTCGTCGTCGTAGTTCAGCAAATCGAGCCCGCGCGTGTACCACACCACGGCGTCTTCGTACTTGCCGTCGCGGTAACACTCGTTCCCGCGCGTCTTCGCGTCTTCCCAGTCCGTGGGCGTTTCCTTCAACGCCGTCTGGCATTCTCGCAACGCGTTTGCGATCTGTTCGTTTCGCGGGTCGAAGGTTTGGCCTTCGGTAAACGCGGCGAGCGCGGAGCGGAAATCGCCGAGTCGCGCTAAGCACGTCCCTTTTCTGTAATGGCCTTTGACCCACTTCGGGTCTATAATAAGGCTTCGCTCGGCGTCGCGCAACGCGTGTAACAGCTCAGCTGTTTCGCCAGTCTGCGAAAACAGCGCGAACAACGCCGCGGCGCGGTTGGTGAAGACCGCCGCGCGCGTCGCGTCGAGACGAACGCTTTCGTCGTAGCGCTCCACCGCGTCGCGCCATTGCTTGCGGACGTACAGGGCGTTGCCAGCCTCCTTGTGCGTTTGAGCCTCGTCCGCCGCGGCCGCGACGGGCGCGAGCGCGGACGCCGGGAAAACCTCTTCGGGCGAACGCGTCCACGCGCGCGCGCGCATCGGTGCGGCCGCACTACCGCCGGACGCGACGCGACGCGACGGGGAGGCGGGGAGGCACAGAAGCGTGCCGCGCGGTGGCTGCGCGCGGAGGAGGAGGACGCGGAGCGCGGTGCGGGGACGGTCGCGTCGGCGCGCTCGGGCGACTGGGATGAGCCCGCGCGCGATCGACGGCGGCGAGGGCGGACACCACCGCGCGCGGCGGAGAGTGTCGATGGGTTCGTCGCGATGGTGAATGGGTTCGTCGTGGCTTTTCTGACTTTTCGCCTTCCGAGGCCGTTTCGCGCGCGGCACGTCCCAGTTGAAAGACACGAGAGTTCACAACGGTTTCCAAAATACCAAAACGACGCGTCGTCGTAGTTATCACGCCTTCTCCGTACCTTATGCGCGTTTAGTCTGCGCAGACTAATTGCTCATACGTTTCTGCCGCTTCGCGCCTCGCGCCGGGGCCTTCGGGGAAGTCAGACGCAGGTACCTGCACCACGTCAGCACGTCCAGCAGGTCCTGCGCGGCGTGTTTGACGTACTCCTCGTCGTCGTCGCGAAACAGTTGCGGGAACACGTCGGCCAGTCTGCGTTTTTTTTTCTCCTCTTCAGGAAACGCGCCGTTGAGACAATCGAGGCTTTCGCACGAGACGTGCACGCATCCCGGAACGAGAATGCTCATGCGCGCGTACTCCATGTTCGTCAGCCCCGAGACCGCGCGCAGGCGTAAAACGCACGGTGGTCCTTCGCTGTCTTCGCAGTCTCCAAATAACGCGTCGGCGGCGACCATCGGGTGCCACGCCACCGTCGCGTCTTTGTCGTACATCCCGGCGCGTCGATTTTCTTCTCGCCACTTCTCTTTCCCTTCGAACGCGTCCGCCAAAAACCCCAGCTCCGCGCGTAGATCCGCGCCCTCGGACATCTCGGGCTGGTACGGCGCGAGCCTCGGCGGGTACCAGAACGGTTCGGATGATGAATCGTTCGAGAGGTACCGAACGGCTTCGAGATTCGCCAAACGCTGCGTGACGACCCCGCCGCGTTTCGCGGCGCCGTCCCCGATTTCCGTCGCGGAATCCATCGACGCGTTTGGTTTCGGCTGTTCCGCCGCGGCATGCGGCGGAACAGCCGCCAAAAAACAACCTCTCTCGCCGAACACCGCGCCTCGAGTGAACATGAAGTGGAACACAGACTCGCACGTCCACCGCGCGCGAGGCACGTTCGCGACACGCACGTCCACGCTGAGACACACTCTGTTTGCGACGCCGCCGCCGACGTTTTTTTTGTTTTTTCCATCTTCATCTTCGTCGTCGGGACCGTCCGGTCGCTCCGCCGATTTCGGCACCACCCTGTGCCACGTTCCCGGGGGCACGTAGATGGCGTCCCCCGGTGTAAGCGTGAACGTCTTTCCCAGGTGTTCGTACAGAACATCACCGGCTTCGCGTCCGTTGCGATTAGCGTCTCTATGACCTCGGCTTTGGTTCACGTTTTTGTCGCCGCCGCGTCGTCCGGGCGAGACGTGCCACGTTTTCGTACCGTACAGCTGCACGGTCACGTTGTGGTTGGCGTCGTAGTGCCAGGACGCCTCCACGCCGCCCTCCGGGCTCGCGTACACGCCGACGTCCACGTCGTTCGCGAACCGAAGACGCGTCTTCGCGGAGGACGACTTGTCGCATCCGCGGTGGGCGGGTGCGTTTTTTTTTTCGTCCGCGTCGTCCGCGACAAAATCGCGGACTTCTTTCGCGTCGTAATCGCATTCGTCCTCCGCGAGCTCGGGGGCGTTGTACGCCATCCGCAGCACGGAGTTGCGCAGCGCGTGCGCGCCCGGCGCGTAGCAGAACGGCAGGCTCAGCGTGTGCCGCAGCGGCGGTTTGGTGCGGTCGAGCATCTCCGCGACGTCGTCGTCGTCGTAGACGTCGTTCGACTCGTCCCGGCAATCGCGCGAGACGAGTTCCGCGACGTCGCCGTTCCGGAACCCTTCCCGCAACGAACGCAGCGTGTTCGGTGGCACGCGCCAGGAAATCGGGGTGTCCCCCCAGACGTCGCGGAAGAAATCCGTGGCGTCCTGTGCGCCGCTCGCGCGCATCGACGCCGGGTCGGGGAGCAGGTCGTCGATGTTCGGGTACATGTCATAATCCTCCGATGCGCACGAGGCGGTCGTCTCGGAATCGTGGGCGCGATCCGAACGGGGATCGCCGGACACGGGCGAGGCGCCCGCGCGTTTTCTCGATTCGGGTCCCGCGTCGGGAAGGTCCATGCTCGAAGCCCGTGGATCGCGCGGGCTCCGACGCGGGATGACCGGTGAGGCGCGGTCCCGCGCCGCGCGCGAGCGCTTCGAATAATAAGGGCGCACGTTCGAGAACGCGAAACGTGCCGAAAAGCAACAACGCCGAACGAGAAAGTGGTGAGACGCGCGAAACCGTCTCGGCCGTGCAAGCTTGGCGGCGAGAAGGGCGCTGTGTAGCGTCGAGTGTTTGGCGGAAGGAATCGGGTACGAACAAACCATGATTATTATTTCACAGCATTTTTTGTAAACCAACCAATCACGAACGTCATCCACGTCATCGAAAGATAAAAAATATTAATTTATGATAATATCTGAAATACAACGATTCTATTGATATTTAGTCAGATACTTCCGTAAATGAAGGTAGCTACGTAGTAGGAAAAAGTTTTTTTTCGTGGTCGCGTGGTCGGTCACGGCTTGAAGAACGCGACGGTGAGCGGCGAACCGGCGGCCTGCGCTCACACGATCGAAGCGCACGCGCGTGGATCGCCACGGCACCGCGTCGCTCGAAGCCACCCTCCGTCTCACCTCTCTGATCGGACTCGTGAGATCCTTTTCAGAGACTGCGGAATCGTCGAACACGATCCCTGAAGAACCCCTCCTCGGTTGGCGTCATGCGCCTCACCACCCTCGTCGTCTGCGTCTTTGCTCTCCTTCGACCGCCGCCGGGGGTGTCGGCGGAACTTTCCTGCTGCGCGAGAGTTCTTGGTTCGCGCGGATTCTCACTCGGACCCGCAGACGGACTCCCCGCGACAGGCGGTTACGCGACGCTTAAGGGCGACTACGTCGTCCACAACTTCACGTCCAGCGGCGTGTTCGAGGTTCTCGACGCCTCCGGTTTAACCGAGCTCGAGGTTCTCGTCGTGGCTGGAGGAGGCGGTGGCGGCACATCACTGGGTAGCGGAGGCGGTGGCGGAGGCGTGCTCCATTCCCAGTCCTTGACTCTCCAAGCTCAGCAGTACGCGGTGACCGTCGGTCTCGGCGGAGCGAGCGCGGTGGAAAATAACGCCTTGGCTGCCAACGGCGGCGACAGCTCGTTCGGGGATCTTCTGGTCGCGAAAGGCGGCGCGGGGGGTAAAGGTCAGTCCTTCGCGTGGGACACGCGAAACGACAATAACAACCAAGGCTACAACTACCCAGCGGGAGGAAGCGGTGCGGGGGGATGCAGAAACTCGAACCCGGGCACCTCGGGAACACCCGGGCAAGGATACGACGGCGGAGACGGTTCCGATTCTGGTCGGTTCGGCGCCGGCGGCGGCGGCGGCGCCGGCGGGCCGGGTGGCGACACCACCGCGACCCACGGCGGCGACGGTGGCGTTGGAAAAGCGTTCGACATATCGGGTACGATGACGTACTACGCGGGCGGCGGAGGCGGCGGGATCTCATATGGCGCCGATGGCCAAGATTACAACGCGGACGACAACGGAGGTAAAGGAGGTTTGGGCGGCGGCGGCGACGCGTCGCGTTCGTTTTACGCCGAAGGCGTTCCGGGTTTACCGAACACCGGGGGCGGAGGCGGAGGCGGAACTATCCAGCTCGGCGGCAGCGGAGGGTCTGGCATCGTCATCGTTCGATACCACGCCGGATGTCAGTCAGACTGCGCGCCGTCTTCACGGTAAAAAGTGTATGAAATTCAAAGAAAAGAATCCGCTCGCGCTGTCGCGCCCGTCCCAGAGAAACGCTCGTCCGCCGTCGACAGTGCGCGTCGCGCCGGCGTCATGTCGCTCGCGTCCGATGAGCACCCCGTGCGTCTGACCCTGGAGGTCGCCCCCGGGGGCGACGCGGTGCGCGTGGAGCTCGTGTCGAAGCGCTTCGAGCGGTTGCAGGCGGCGCGCGCGCGCGCGATGGAGCGCGCGTCCCGCCCGCCCCGAGAAGCGGCCGCGCCGATGAGCGTCTCGTGTCGCGCGGCATCCATCGCGTCGCGCGCGACGACGCCCGGTTCCTCGAGGCGCGCCGACCGACGCGACGCGTCCGCGCGGTGGTGGGAGGCCGTGGACGAGTCGGAATCGGACCGCGGGGGCGACGAATTCCCGGCGGCTGCCGCGACGGAGGGCCTCATCACCGTCGCGGACGGTCAACGGTCTGAGGCGAAAGGAAAACCGAGCTTCGATCCGGTTTCGCCGTCGACGCGAAGAAGACAGAACGAAAAAGCCGGTTCCCGAACCGAACGCGTCTCGAACGCGCACACGCGTTCCCGTCCCGCCGCGGTGGTCGCCGCCGCGGTCGCCGCCGCGCCGCCGCGCGCGCGTCTGTTCGCGCGGTCCGCGGCGGCGGCGTCCGAGGCGCACTCGAGGACGCGCGCGAACCAACCGCCCGAGCTCGGCGAAACGAAAACGAAAACGAAAAAAAAAATCGAAGGCGGTTCGAACCGCGTCGGCGGCGTTCCCAGCAGCCTGGCGCTGGCGCGGTGCGCCGCGTGCGGCTCGAAAACCTGCGGCGTCACCGTCTCGAGCGACGAAAACCTCACACGCTATCGCTGCAGAAGAGACGGGCTGTGGCGTAGCCGCGACGCGAGGGCGACGATCGGGGTTTTGGCGAAGGGCGCGCGACGCGCAAACGTCACGAAAGTCGTCGACGAAGAAACGTACTTTCTCGCGACGCCTAAAAACGGATCTTCGCCTTCGTTCGTTCCCTGCGCGCGGTGCGGCGACGCGTGGTACTGCGACGCGCGGTGTCTGGCGGCGGACTGGCCGCGGCACCGAAAGGACTGCGCGGGCGTTCGGCGTTCGTTCGCGCCGCGGGACGCGTCGGGAGTCATACTTTCGTAGTTAGCCTTCACTGTGAATCTGTGATAAAAAAACAGCTGGAAACGACGCCGTTTGAAAAATGGGCGCGGAAGGTGCCTCGTCGCGTCAGATCCGAGGCGCGCGCGTTCCGCGAGCTCGGGGGCGTTGTACGCCATCCGCAGCACGGAGTTGCGCAGCGCGTGCGCGCCCGGCGCGTAGCAGAACGGCAGGCTCAGCGTGTGCCGCAGCGGCGGTTTGGTGCGGTCGAGCATCTCCGCGACGTCGTCGTCGTCGTAGACGTCGTTCGACTCGTCCCGGCAATCGCGCGAGACGAGTTCCGCGACGTCGCCGTTCCGGAACCCTTCCCGCAACGAACGCAGCGTGTTCGGTGGCACGCGCCAGGAAATCGGGGTGTCCCCCCAGACGTCGCGGAAGAAATCCGTGGCGTCCTGTGCGCCGCTCGCGCGCATCGACGCCGGGTCGGGGAGCAGGTCGTCGATGTTCGGGTACATGTCATAATCCTCCGATGCGCACGAGGCGGTCGTCTCGGAATCGTGGGCGCGATCCGAACGGGGATCGCCGGACACGGGCGAGGCGCCCGCGCGTTTTCTCGATTCGGGTCCCGCGTCGGGAAGGTCCATGCTCGAAGCCCGTGGATCGCGCGGGCTCCGACGCGGGATGACCGGTGAGGCGCGGTCCCGCGCCGCGCGCGAGCGCTTCGAATAATAAGGGCGCACGTTCGAGAACGCGAAACGTGCCGAAAAGCAACAACGCCGAACGAGAAAGTGGTGAGACGCGCGAAACCGTCTCGGCCGTGCAAGCTTGGCGGCGAGAAGGGCGCTGTGTAGCGTCGAGTGTTTGGCGGAAGGAATCGGGTACGAACAAACCATGATTATTATTTCACAGCATTTTTTGTAAACCAACCAATCACGAACGTCATCCACGTCATCGAAAGATAAAAAATATTAATTTATGATAATATCTGAAATACAACGATTCTATTGATATTTAGTCAGATACTTCCGTAAATGAAGGTAGCTACGTAGTAGGAAAAAGTTTTTTTTCGTGGTCGCGTGGTCGGTCACGGCTTGAAGAACGCGACGGTGAGCGGCGAACCGGCGGCCTGCGCTCACACGATCGAAGCGCACGCGCGTGGATCGCCACGGCACCGCGTCGCTCGAAGCCACCCTCCGTCTCACCTCTCTGATCGGACTCGTGAGATCCTTTTCAGAGACTGCGGAATCGTCGAACACGATCCCTGAAGAACCCCTCCTCGGTTGGCGTCATGCGCCTCACCACCCTCGTCGTCTGCGTCTTTGCTCTCCTTCGACCGCCGCCGGGGGTGTCGGCGGAACTTTCCTGCTGCGCGAGAGTTCTTGGTTCGCGCGGATTCTCACTCGGACCCGCAGACGGACTCCCCGCGACAGGCGGTTACGCGACGCTTAAGGGCGACTACGTCGTCCACAACTTCACGTCCAGCGGCGTGTTCGAGGTTCTCGACGCCTCCGGTTTAACCGAGCTCGAGGTTCTCGTCGTGGCTGGAGGAGGCGGTGGCGGCACATCACTGGGTAGCGGAGGCGGTGGCGGAGGCGTGCTCCATTCCCAGTCCTTGACTCTCCAAGCTCAGCAGTACGCGGTGACCGTCGGTCTCGGCGGAGCGAGCGCGGTGGAAAATAACGCCTTGGCTGCCAACGGCGGCGACAGCTCGTTCGGGGATCTTCTGGTCGCGAAAGGCGGCGCGGGGGGTAAAGGTCAGTCCTTCGCGTGGGACACGCGAAACGACAATAACAACCAAGGCTACAACTACCCAGCGGGAGGAAGCGGTGCGGGGGGATGCAGAAACTCGAACCCGGGCACCTCGGGAACACCCGGGCAAGGATACGACGGCGGAGACGGTTCCGATTCTGGTCGGTTCGGCGCCGGCGGCGGCGGCGGCGCCGGCGGGCCGGGTGGCGACACCACCGCGACCCACGGCGGCGACGGTGGCGTTGGAAAAGCGTTCGACATATCGGGTACGATGACGTACTACGCGGGCGGCGGAGGCGGCGGGATCTCATATGGCGCCGATGGCCAAGATTACAACGCGGACGACAACGGAGGTAAAGGAGGTTTGGGCGGCGGCGGCGACGCGTCGCGTTCGTTTTACGCCGAAGGCGTTCCGGGTTTACCGAACACCGGGGGCGGAGGCGGAGGCGGAACTATCCAGCTCGGCGGCAGCGGAGGGTCTGGCATCGTCATCGTTCGATACCACGCCGGATGTCAGTCAGACTGCGCGCCGTCTTCACGGTAAAAAGTGTATGAAATTCAAAGAAAAGAATCCGCTCGCGCTGTCGCGCCCGTCCCAGAGAAACGCTCGTCCGCCGTCGACAGTGCGCGTCGCGCCGGCGTCATGTCGCTCGCGTCCGATGAGCACCCCGTGCGTCTGACCCTGGAGGTCGCCCCCGGGGGCGACGCGGTGCGCGTGGAGCTCGTGTCGAAGCGCTTCGAGCGGTTGCAGGCGGCGCGCGCGCGCGCGATGGAGCGCGCGTCCCGCCCGCCCCGAGAAGCGGCCGCGCCGATGAGCGTCTCGTGTCGCGCGGCATCCATCGCGTCGCGCGCGACGACGCCCGGTTCCTCGAGGCGCGCCGACCGACGCGACGCGTCCGCGCGGTGGTGGGAGGCCGTGGACGAGTCGGAATCGGACCGCGGGGGCGACGAATTCCCGGCGGCTGCCGCGACGGAGGGCCTCATCACCGTCGCGGACGGTCAACGGTCTGAGGCGAAAGGAAAACCGAGCTTCGATCCGGTTTCGCCGTCGACGCGAAGAAGACAGAACGAAAAAGCCGGTTCCCGAACCGAACGCGTCTCGAACGCGCACACGCGTTCCCGTCCCGCCGCGGTGGTCGCCGCCGCGGTCGCCGCCGCGCCGCCGCGCGCGCGTCTGTTCGCGCGGTCCGCGGCGGCGGCGTCCGAGGCGCACTCGAGGACGCGCGCGAACCAACCGCCCGAGCTCGGCGAAACGAAAACGAAAACGAAAAAAAAAATCGAAGGCGGTTCGAACCGCGTCGGCGGCGTTCCCAGCAGCCTGGCGCTGGCGCGGTGCGCCGCGTGCGGCTCGAAAACCTGCGGCGTCACCGTCTCGAGCGACGAAAACCTCACACGCTATCGCTGCAGAAGAGACGGGCTGTGGCGTAGCCGCGACGCGAGGGCGACGATCGGGGTTTTGGCGAAGGGCGCGCGACGCGCAAACGTCACGAAAGTCGTCGACGAAGAAACGTACTTTCTCGCGACGCCTAAAAACGGATCTTCGCCTTCGTTCGTTCCCTGCGCGCGGTGCGGCGACGCGTGGTACTGCGACGCGCGGTGTCTGGCGGCGGACTGGCCGCGGCACCGAAAGGACTGCGCGGGCGTTCGGCGTTCGTTCGCGCCGCGGGACGCGTCGGGAGTCATACTTTCGTAGTTAGCCTTCACTGTGAATCTGTGATAAAAAAACAGCTGGAAACGACGCCGTTTGAAAAATGGGCGCGGAAGGTGCCTCGTCGCGTCAGATCCGAGGCGCGCGCGTGTGTTCCGGGTGGCGATGACGACGCGCGGTCCCCGCGTCGGCGTCGCGGCGACGCGCGGGGTCTCCGCGAACGACCCGCGTCCGCCCGCGTCCTCCGCCAACGCCGCGCGCGCGTGCCTCGAGCACCTGTGCGAGTGTTTGCGTGCGCTCGGCGTCGGCACCGCGGGCGCCTCGCGCGATCCCACGGCGTTGACCGCGGAGACGCTGCGGCGCGCCAAGTTCGACCAGCCCTCTTCGGTCGCGCCGCTGTGGCGCGCTCTGCACGACCTGTTCCTGGTCGCGCACGCGGGCTTCCCCGAGCCGAGCGTCGCCGCGGAGACCCTGCGCGTGCTTCGCGACGAGACGGCCGATCGGTTCCAGTCGGACGAGAAAAGCGACCTCCTGGACGACGACGCGGACGCCGCGAACGAAAAAGAACACGCGCGCGTCGCGCGACGTTTCTTGCGTCTGGCGAAGTACCCCCGGATGCGTGAGTTATCACATCGAGATGACACCGATCGAGATGACGACGACAGTAGCCGAGCGCTTCTGGTGGCGCTCGCGTGGGCGACGTGCGTTTTGGACGTGCACGCGCGCGCGCACGCCGACCGGAACGCGGCGGCGTTGGGAGTGTTCCTAACGAACGACGAAAACGTTTTCGAAACACTCGTGAACAAAAACGTTTTCGCGTTTTCGAAAGGCATCCAGGGAGGGTCTTCGTCGCTCCTGCCTCCGTACGGCTCGGACGCGGCGGCGAGCCCGGCGAGCGCCGAGCTCAACGCGGCGTCCGCCGTCGCCGCCGAGCGTTCGTACCTGCGCGACGCGGCGGAGCGCGCGCGGGGGAAAAATATACGGCGCGGCGAAAAAGTTACCGACGCGTCGTCCGCTTCATCCTCGTCCTCCGCGTTCGTCGAGAAGCAAGCGGCGTGTCTCGCGCAGCGCGTCTGGCAGAGCGTGTCGCACGTGCACGCGCTCGAGCGCGCGCGCGCGGCTCGGCGGATCGCCGTTCACGACGCGCAGACGTCCGCGACGGACGGTCGCGGAGCCTCGCCTCGTCGAGCCATGACGGCGACGGAGATTCGCTTAGCGAAGGACAAAGACGCGCGCGGCCGATGTATGGCGGCGATGCGCGCGGTGCTGGTCACGAAAGACGCCGCTTCACAGACGGTCGCGCTCGCGGAGACGTTCTGGGCGTGGATGCGGTCCGTGCTCGAGCTCGACGAGAAGGAGAAGACCGCAAAGACCGCGAAGGATGCGAAGGATGCGAAGAAAAACGAAAAACGTGCGAAGGCTGAGGAATCGAAGCGGTTTTCAGATCCGCGTCGGGCCGACGTCACAGACGCGAACGAAAACGATACCTCGAACGACAGTCTCGAACATCTCTCGAGCCGGCTTCGTGCCCTGGAGCTCGCCGCGCGGCGTGTCGGGCCTAATCTGCGTTCGAGGCGGAGGGACGTGGAGACGGTGGCGCGGACGTGGCGGCGAACGCGAGAGGCGACGCGCGCGGATTTAAAACAATCCGCCGCGCTTTCGTCTTTGGCGACGGCGGCGGCGGCGCGGACGCCTTCCATTGCGTCTTTCGAAGCGGGCGCGAGGGCGAAGATGAAGGAGGACGGTGACGCGTGTGTCGAGCGTGACACGTCGAAGACGAAGGAAGACAAAACGACACGCGTGATGACGTCGTCGTCGTTTTGTCTTCCTTCTTCGGTCATAGACGACGCGCCCGCTCCGCCGGGCGTCGCCGCGGCGCTGGCGACTCGCGGCGGATCGGTCGCCGCGAATTCTTCGAACGTCGACGACGTCGACGAGCTCGAGACCGCGAACGCCGCGACGGGGTGGTCCGTCGAGAAGACGAACGATGGCGAAACGGATGTCGCTGAGCCTCGTTTCGGGTCCCGTCTTCTCGCCTCGAAATCCGTCGCGAACGCCGAGACGTGCGCGGAGGCGGCGGCGCGTCTGCGCGTCACTCTGACCGAATCCGAGGCGCTGCTACACACGCAGCGGGCTCGCGCGGCGGACGCGCTGCGTCGCGAGGTGACGCGCGCGTTCGGGAACGAAAACTGCGACGGCGACGCGACGCGGGCGCGTGTGGCGGTTCACGGGTGGTAGCGGTAGTCGGTTCGTTTTTTTTTCGCTAAACTCGACAAACGCGTTGGGTCGATCGGCATCTGCCGTCTGCTGCACATTTGTGGTCAACGCTTTTCCAACGGATTTCTTCTGGGAGGGCGCGCGTTTTCGCGCGACCACGACGCGCGGTCTCGCACTGCGCCCCGCGCGTTTCACGCCTCGCGTCGCGTCGCGTGGACGCGGGCTCGCGCGCACGCTCGGAAGGACACCTTCGCGCGCGGGAGAGCCCCGTGAAGCCGCGGAAGACCCCGAGCCGACGAGCGCGACGCGTGCCTCGCCGGTTGGTGATTTGAACGCCACAGCCGCAGCTCTCGTGGCGGACCGCGGAGAAGGCTCCGCGGCCCGCGAATCGTCGGTCCGCGAGTCTCCGCCGCGGCGTTTCGGACGCCTCCTAGACGCGATGGTCGACATGGCGTTCGACGCCGTCGCCGAGCTCCCCGCGCTCGCCGCGCTCAAGGTTTCGTGCGCGGCGAACGACGAGACGCCCCCCGCGCGCGCGCGGTCGGCGCGTTCGCGAGCCGCGTTCCCGGACGCGGGCGCGTCCGCCGGCGTTTCGTCGCGCGAGGACACCTTCGAGTTCGCGGGGACGTCCCCCACCCCGGCGACGTTAGGGGTTTCCCCGCTCAGCGCGTCCCCCGTGCCCGGCGACGCGCGGTGGGGACTCGAAGCGGCGACGAAGGACGGCAAGACCTCGCACAGCAAGATCTCGCCCGTGTCGGTGCTCATGGTCCCGGCGCTGGATCTGTCCGTCTCGTTCGAGGACGAAGCCGAAGACGACGCGATGGACGTCGCGGAGAACGAGCGGTTCCGCGGCTTTCACGAGAGCGCGGCCGCGCCGTTCGCGGGTTCCGCCACGTTCGGCGCGAGCGCCAGCTTCAAGCTCCGCCGCGAGGGCGAACGCGCGGAGGATGACGGAGAGTCTCGCGCGGAGCGTCTCGCGCCGTCGCGTCAACCGGGAGGGCCCGCGTCTTGGTGCTCGCCGCGCGCCAGTCCCGTCTCCGCGCACCCCTCCGCGGGCTTCGGGACCCCCGCGGGGGTCGGCGCACAAACTTCCGTAAACGCGTTCGGGTCGTTCGACGCCGTGCCGCCGACGCCGGCGCGCCCGCGGAAGCTGGACGCCTTCGAAGATCCCTTCGAAGAAAATGACGCCTTCGCAGACGCGCTCGAAGACGACGACGCGTGGCAGCTCTCGGACGACTCGGACGACGCGCCGTGTGATGACAAGGAGGACGCGGAGATGCGTGATGTTCCTCCGCCGTTCTCCCTCTTCGACGGATCCCGCGAGCCGGAGGGAGAGGGACCCGAAAGAGCGGGTGGGACGCCTCTGGAGATGGTCGCGCGAGAGTGCGCCGACGACGAGGACGCGCGGCGAACGAGTCGTAAAAAAAATCGTCGTCGACCGCCGGCGCGGTTCCGCGCGCCGAGGACGCGCCTCGAGCGCGCGGACTCGCTGTCGCAGACCAAGCTTCTGGCGCAGGCGGGTCTGCACCGCAGCGCGAGTCTGCGCGCGGACTACGGACGCGAGGTGCACGACAGGCCGCGAGAGGCGACCGATTCGTTCCCGTCGGACCGATCGCCGGCGGAGCCTTCGTCGGAGCCTTCGTCCTCGACTTCGTCGGCGTTCACGTTCCACGACCACTTCGAGTTCAAGAGCCTCCTGGGCAAGACCGCCACGAGCGAGGCTTGGCTGGTGCGCTCGAAGGTGAGCGGTGTCAAGTACTGCGTGAAGCGCGTGACGGAGGCGTTCCGGACGACGTCGCAGCGCGAGACGTGTCTGCAGGAAGTGCGCGCGGTGACGAATCTGCCGGCGCACGAAAACGTCGTCAAGTATCACCGCGCGTGGCAGGAGGACCGCCACTTTTTCGCGCAGATGGAGCTGTGCGAGCGAGGCGCCTTCGGGGCGTGCCTGGACCGACTCAAGAGCATGTGTTTAGAGGAAAGACGGACAAAAGATGACGACGAATTTGTTTCCGTACGAGAGTCGCCTTACGTGGCGCTTCTCGCCGAGCGCGACGTGTGGCGCTTCGCGAGCGACGTCGCGTCTGGTTTGGCGCACTGCCACGCGCACGGCGTTTTGCATTTAGACGTGAAGCCGGATAACGTGTTCATCGCGCGCGACGGCGTGTACAAGATCGGCGACTTCGGCGTCGCCTGGGTGGCGGGGAAAGGCTGGGAGGTGCAGGACGGCGACGGAGGGTACGTCGCGCCCGAGACGCTCAACTTGTATCGGCGAACGCGAGCGTTCGGCGAAGAAGAGGAGAAAAATTCGGACCCGTCGGAAAGAGACGAGTCGGAACCCACCGACCGCGCGGATGTCTTTTCGTTCGGCGCGACGCTGTACGAAGCCGCGTGCGGCGAACGCGTGCCCGCGGAGTGGCGCAGAGGCGTGCCGACGTGGTCGGACGAGGACGAGACGGCGAGGACGGTCGGTCTTGAGACGTGTCCGGCAAAAACCGAACCCGAAAAAACCCAAACGACGAAGCCGCGTCGGTACTGGGACGGGTTACGTTTCCCGAACGGTCGCTCGGACGAACTTAGAGCGTACGTGTCGATGTGCCTGCGCCGCGACCCGACGCACAGGCCGAGCGCGGCGGACCTCGCGAAGCACGCGGCGATGATCGAGAAGACATTCGTGTCTTCGTGAAACGCGAACTGAGGTGTATGTAGTCACTACTGTATGAATACGAAGAAGAATCGCGATGATGAAAAGATTCATTTGTTCCCGCCGCCGACGGCGCACGCGTTCACCTTGGCCGCGAACCGCAGCGAGCAGAGCGTTTCCTGCGCGCTCTCCGCGACGGGCGCGACGTTGGCGAACATCAGCGTCTTGGCGTCTCCCCCCAGCGCGTTCTGGAGCAAATACGTGAGCTTGGAGTTGCGGTAAGGAACGTGCGGCGCCTTCTCCGCTAAAGCCGCGATGACGTCGCCGAGCGCGGAAAGACTCTTGTTGATGTTCTGCGCCTCTTTTAAACGATCGCCCGTCGCGCCCGTGCGCGACAGACGCTCGGAACCCGCCAGGTCCACCAGGTTCAACACGCCGTTGAGCGGGCCACCCGAGGTGTCCGTTCCGGTCAACTTCAAGGTGAACACCATGTGCGACCGGGACGAGTGGTCGTTCATCTTCGTCTTGTGCGTCGTTCGCGCGGCGATCGCTTTAGACACGAGCGACGACGCGTGCGCCGCCGAATCCACCGTCACCGCGTTTAGATGCGTCACCGTCGTGTCGCCGGTTTTCGGGTCGTGCTTCACGTCGTGCTTCACGTGTTGGTCAGTGTCGGACGAAGAGGTCTTCGACGAACTGACCGGCGCGAGCAGGTCCTTGATTTCCTCGTTGTAGATCTCCACCATCGTCGCGGTGACTTTAAACGCGGCGCGCCGCGAAGTCGAACCATCCAAATCGCGCGCCAAAAAGATTTGCTCGACGCATCGCGGGATGAGCCCGCGATGCTCATCGTCGTTTGCCTTCCCGTCGCCGAGCATGGTGTACGTCTTGCCCGAGCCCGTCTGGCCGTACGCGAAGATGCACACCTTGTACCCGTCCAAAGAGCTGGTCACCAGGTGCGAGATATCCTCGAACACCTCCTCCTGGCTCGCGCACGCGTCGAAAACGCGGTCGAAGGCAAAGTTCACGGGCTTCTCCTTCTTCCCGGGCTGCGCGACGCTCAACGCTCTGCCCGCCGATTCGCCCGCTCGCGCGACTTTGAGGAGCGGCTCGGCGTGGTCTTTGCCGCCTCCCGTCGTTGCGGCATCCACGTTTTCGCCCGCGTTTGCGTTCACGGGCCGAACGCGGCAAAAAACGCGGATGTTCCCCTTGAGTTCCTGCACCTGGTTATGCAGCGCGCGCCGGACGATGGCGTTTTGGCGAATCTCAAAATCCTTCGCGTGCACCAAAGCCTCGAGTTTGGCGCACCGCGCCTCGAGCTCCTCCGCGCTTCTCTCCTTCTCCTCCGCGCGGCTCGAGAAGGCCGCCGCGCCGGCGGCGGTCTCCGAGAGCTCTCTACGAGCCGCCGCCAACGCAGAGCTCTGCTCCTCGTGCGTCACGCGAAGCGCCTCCAGGCGCGACCGCAAAGACGAAGCCTCGGAGGCGTCCTTCTCGAAAGCGGCGCGTTTTGTCGCCTCCTCCTCGGCGTCCTTCTCAAGCCGCTCGATCTTCTTCGTCGACGCGTCCAGCTTCGAGCGCAACACTTGGACCTGCGACTCAGCCTCGGACGTCTTACGCTCGAGCGTGTGTGTGAGGTCCTTCAACTCCAAGGCGTGCGCCTCCGCGGCGACGCGCTCGGCGTCCGAGTTGGCGCCGCGATCGCGAGCCTCATCCCCGGCGGCGCGCAGGTACTCCGACTCGGCTCGCGCGACTTTCGCGTCCGCGCGAGCCTCGGCGAGTTCCGCGCACAAAGTCTCGACGCGCGGCTCCAGCGAAGCTCTGTGCGCCTTCAACGTCTCGATCTCGTCTGAAAGCCGCGCGGTTTCTTTCTTCGAGTGCGTCTCGAGGGTAAACGCCTCGCGCTCGGCGGACTCGGCGCGAGCCTCCGCCGCAGCGAGCCGCGACGAGACGCGCGCGAGCTCGGCGTTTGTTTCGTCGAGTTTTTTAACCGTCGCGTCGCGCTCCGAGCGCGCCCTCGCCAGGTCAGACGCGGCGTGTTCCGCGGCGTCCTCGAGTCTCAGCGCGCGCGCTTTGGACTCAGCCACAGCCACGGAGGCCTCGGCGGCGGCGGCACGCGCCGAAGCCGCCTCCTCGCGCGCCGTCGCGAGTTGCTCAACCACTCCGTCGCGCTCCGCCGAGACCCGCGCCAAATCGGCGAACGTCCGATTCGCCTTTTCGCTCTCGCGTTTGTTCTCGTCTTCGTGCTCCTTGACGCATTCGCGTAAGCTCTCGAGCTGCACGTTCGCGCTCGTGAGCTCCCCCTTCAACGTGCCCATCTGTTCGTGCGATACGCTTTTTTCCGCCAACAGAGACTCGATCTGCGCCTTCGCGGGTTCGGCCGCCGCCGTCAACTCCGCGACCCTCGCCGTTTGCTCCTCCAGAGCCGTCTCCAGTCGCGCGGCGCGTTCAGACGCTTCGACGTGCTCAGACCTGACCCGCTCGAGTTCGGTCGTTACGCTCGATAGAGTTTGTTCCAGTGTCAATGTTTTCGTTTCCGCCGATGCCAACGCGGCTTTGGTTTCCGTCACTCTTCCGTTCGCCTCCGCCGCCGCTTTCGCGGCGGCCATCGCCTCGGCGCGCGCCGCGGCGAGCGCGGCGGCGACCTCGTCGCGGTCGCGCGCGGCATCCTCCGCGGCGACGACCGCCTCCAAAACCGTATCCGCGGATGCCTTCTTCGCGTCCTCCACCGCGCCCGCGATGTCCACGATGACGCCTCGAAACGTCTTCAGTAACGTCTTGGCTTTCGGGTAAAAAGCCTTCGCCGCCGCGATCTGCGCTTTGAAGTCGTATTTGGCGCTCGCGTTCGCCGCGAGACGAGCGCCGAGCACCTCTTCGTACTCCGGGTCGAGTTGGCGAAGCGTCTCCGCCACCACGACGACGCTGTCGTGTTCGTTTTCGGACGAAGTCGAGTTTGTAACGCCGTCGCTCGCGCGGTGCGTCACCACGGTGGGGGCGACGGGTCGGGAAGAAGGCGCGGAAGCATCTGTCGCCGCGGAGGATGCCGAAGAAACGCCCCCGGGACCCCGGCGAGAGACCGCGCGGCCGCGTGCGTCCGCGCCGGCGTCGTTCTCCTTGTTGGCGCGGGACGGGCGCTTCGCCGCGGCGAGCGCGGATTTGACATCCCCAGCGGTCGCGCGGGTGGTGGTCGACGTCACGACGTTCGCGGTCGCCGCCGCGAGCGCGGACGCGGGCTTACGCGTGGGCAGAGGGATGCGCGTGCGGAACGTCGCGGCGTCGTCGTTCCCCTCGCGGAGACTCATGGCGCCAGGGGAGGGGGCGGTCCGGACGGTCGCGGTCGCCGAGTGCGCACCGAGCGCGGACGCCTCGAGCCAAACCGAGACGCGCGGAAGATCCGAGCGCGCGCGTGATGTCGTGCGCGCGTCGAGGTGTGCGCGCGCGCGCTTCTCGCGGCGGGTCTCGGAGTCGCCGAGGGGAACGACATCGCGACCGAGAGACGCGCCAAGAATAAAAACGGCAGATCTGGCGTTTTTTTTGCCACATCGTGCCAGGTCAATCCGCGCATGAAATTTGACATTTTCGCTACTCGTACAGTCTCACTCCGCGACGGCGCGCGCCACCCCCCCGGGGTCCGGCGGCGCGTCCAGCATGGTGTCGCGCGTCATACCCCCCGTCCGTGCCCCGAACTCCTCGCGGTACGCCTCCCGCAGCGCGTCCGCCTTCTCCCTCTGGTTCCGCGCGACGAACGCGCCGCGCGAGACGTCGCTCGCCAAACCCGCCGCTTTAAGCGTCGCGGGCCCGACGGAGGTCTTCAACACGGCGCCGCCGTCGCGACGCTCGCTCTTCGACGCGTTCGCGTCGTTCCCATCGTACGCCAGCCCCCTGAACGCGGCGCGCGTGGTTTCGACGCGCGCGCGTTCGGCTTCGACTTGTTCGCGTTTCTTCCGCGCGTCGTCGCGGCGCATCGTCTCGTCCGCCTTCCCCGCCGCTCGGAGACGCGCTTCGTACTCGAGCTCAAACTTCGACTTGCGTTCGTTTTCCTCGTCGCGGCGCTCTTTGATCGACCGCGCTTCGACTAAACGCGAACGTCGCTGTGAAAAGAGCTCCTTCTTATGAACCAACTCCTGGTTCTGGTCCAAACGATTCCGGCTTAACATCACCGAGCGTTCCTTACGAGAAACGAGCGTCGGGTCGTTCGCCGGTCGTCGCGAGACGGCGAACGCATCCGCCTCTCTCTTCGCGTTTGAAAGTTTAGCCAAACGCGCCTTTTCCGCGCGTCGCGCGGTTTCTTTCAAAGCCAAAAGTCGCTCATCCTCCGCGCGTTTCGCGGCGACCAACGCTCTTCGCTTCTCGTTCTCCAAATCGCGCTTAACTCGGCGCTGCTTCAGTGAAAGAGACGCTTCAGCACGGTGCTTCTCGACGTCGGCGAGTTTTTGGGCCAACAAGTCGTTCTTCTTCTCGCGCTCGGATCGGAAACGCGCGCGTCGAGAGGTTTCCCGCGACTCGGCGCGTTTCGCAACCAGCGCCAGGCGCTCGCGGAGCTCCGCGACGGACATGTCCTCCAGTAAAGGCGCTCTTGTAAGAGACGCGGTCGACATCACAGACCTCTGCGCGGCGTGTTTCGCGCTCGAGCTCAAACCGCTCGGATCGGTCTCGGCGGCGAACGCGCGAATCTCGCGCACGAGTTCGGCTTTCTTCGCCAACTCCGCCCTTCGCTCGTCGGCGAGGCGCGCGGCGGTCGCCAGACGCTCTCGCGTTCGTTCCGAGGCGTTTTTCTTTCGCTCCTCCGCCAACACACGACGCGCCTCTTCCAGACCTTTCCGTTTCTCAAAATCCACCTTGAGCTTCAGGTTTTTGGCCTTTTCGAGTCGCGCGTCTCGCTCGGCTTTTTGTTTAGCGCGGAGCGCTTCGCTCTCGCCGCGCGCCTTTTCGCCCTTCTCCGCATTCGCCGCCGCCGCCGCCAACCGCGCCGCGCGCGCCTCCTCGTTGGACCGAGCCATCTCCTCCCGCGTTTGCTGAATCTCCAGCTCACGGCTCGCCTCGTCCTCCAGCCGCATCTTCAAACGCCAAGCCTCGTACGTTGAAGAGTCCCTCAAGCCGGCTTCGAAATCCTCGATGGCTAAAACTTCTTCTCGCCTTTTTTTTTGTATAACAGCGTCGGCGCGCAAAATCGCCGCCGCGGTTGTTTTGATCGGACCGGTTCGTTTTGAGACAAACCCTGGTTCGTTCGATTTCGGGACAGGGTTGGCGATTTTGACCATCGAGTCTCGTACGGCGATCAACTCCGCAGTGCGCTCCGCCTCCATCTCGGCACGAACTTTGTCGACGTTTTTCGGGCGCTCGACCGCGCGCAGCGTAAACGTCAGACGCGGATCGGCGTATTTCTTCATAACCTCCTCCCGGTTTTTCGTCTCGGCGCGGCGAACGGCGATTTCGTCCGCGGTGGGCCCAGCTCTGTGCGTGCTTATCGGCACGGGGTTCGCCTTGAACGGTTGTTTCTTTAAACCTTCCGAAGGAGGCGCGGGGCGCGGTCGGCTCGGCCGGATGTTGAACGGACGCGGAACCGTGACGTTTCGCGCGTTTGGTTTTTGTCCCGCGACGCGCGATCCGTCGTCGTCGAATTCGACATCGTCGTCGTCGTCGTCGTCGTCGTCATCGTCTCCGAGTTGTGCGTTCTTGTCGTCGTTCCCGAAACCTTCGACTTCGCGTCGAAACGCGTCGATCCACAAACGCGCGTCGTCTTTCCGCTCGTCGAGCGATCCGACGAGGTTGGCGACGTACGCGTCGTCGTACGTCAAACGCCACTTATCGACGACTTTTTCGTTTTCCGACCCGAACGATTCACCCGCGTCGAATAAAAACTCCAGAAACGGAACCGCGAACCTCGCGCCGCTCGGGTGCGCGTTAAGCAAAGCCGCTAACGCGCCGAAACCGAGCTCGTCCATGCGCAACAGCGCCAAATACGCGCACACGCGCGTTTCGAGTTTTTCTTTTCGCGACGTTCGCGACGCGTGCTTCGCGTAAAACGCATCCATAAACGCGTCGAGGAGCTTTTCGTACCTCGTCGCGCCGTAAAGCACCTGCCTGCAGAAGGTCTGGTCCTCGGGGTGTCTGGTCTTGGCGCCCCACGTTAAGTTTTCGGCGTTTCTACCCTCGAGTCTGTCCGATTTTCGCACGTCGAAACGCTTTAACTCTAACCCGAACGCGCCCTCTTCGGCGGCGGCGAAGAACCGATCGGCGTGCGCGTCGAGGCTCATCTTTTCCGGCTCGAACGAAGCCAGCAGCGCGGTCGCGGATTTAAGCAGCGCGTTCGGAGGAAGCGGGCGTAAGGGGGCCTCGGGCACGCGGGGGCGGACCAAAATGTCCGTCGGGACGGGGGTCGGCATGGTGATACTTGACGGGACCCGGGTTACCCGACGTTCCGAGGCTTCTTCTTTTCGGGACTTCACTCCCGCGAGCAATCCCGCGATGGGGCGCGCGCCGTCGGTACGACCGGTGGTTCCGCGCGCGTCGTTCCCCGCGCGCGCCGCTTCGCCGTGTGCGCGCGCGCCGACGCCGCGCGTACGACTCCACACCGGGTCCGCGCGCTCGCGGCCCGCTCGAGCGCCGCGCTCGCCGGTGTGATGGTCGACAAACCCAAATCCGGCCGTTGTGGTGTGACGGCCGCGGCCAGTGTGACGAGACACGAGCGCGCTGACTTTCCGAGTCCCGATTTCCACGTGTCGAGCGCTCGGCTCCGACACAGCGCTTTTTCCCTCGTCAGGTCACTTCGCGCTTCTCCCGCACACGCAGGCGCGCGCACCCACCTTCTGGGTTTCGACCGCACCGCGCACGCGCACGTCGCCCAACAAGTTGCCGATATGCCCACCACGCACGTCCTGGTCGCTCTCTCCAGCGTGGCGTTCACCGCCGCGAGCGGACACACCCTGCGCGCGATTCGCGAGCGCCGCGACCCCGCGTACGCGAGACGCGTGCGGGCGCGCAGGCAGACTGGCGTTGCGACTCGACGCACGCCTAACGCCCGCGGCGCCTCGGTGACACCGCACGCCTCCCCCGAGATCGAAGCTCTGCGCGCGTGTCCTCCGTGGCACGAAGAGGGCTCGCCCGAGGAGCGCGTCGTTCAGTTAGGCCTCGAGCTGGATGGAAGGATCGCCACCAACCCCGCGGGCGTGTTTCGCCCCGCCGTCGTCGTCGGCGACCTGGCGTACGTCTCGGGGCAGGTTCCGCGAAACACGGACGGTTCGTTGATCGTCGGAAAGTGCGGCACGGAGACGATGACCGAGGAGCAGGCGGTGGAAGCCGCTCGGGTGGTGGGGATCACCATGTTGGCCACCATGAGGCAACAGTTCGGGAGCCTCGATCACGTACGACAGGTCGTCAAGGTGAACGGATTCGTGAACTGCTCCTCCGATTTCACAAAGCAGCCCGCCGTGGTGAACGGTTTAGCGAACCTGCTCATCGAGGTGTTCGGACCGGCGGGTAAGGCGAGCCGGTCCGCGATCGGGTGCTCGGGGCTGCCGCTGGGGATCCCGGTCGAGGCGGAGGCCGTCGTCGAGCTGGTCAAGTGATTCGATTCGACAGACGGGAGGGACGCGACGAGAAGCGGCGAAAGGTGATCTTATGATGAAATCGATTCGTGCTCATCACGCCGTACCGACACTATGATGCGTAGGGTTCAAAGAGAGTCCTGTCGCGCACGTCGAGGGTGAACCCGCGGCTACGACGCGGGCTTTTCGCATTGGAAAAAAGTGCCCCCCTTTCCGAGTGAAAAAAAAGTGTCGCCCAGGAAAGTCCGCCCCGTCGCACTGTGAATCGCTCGTCCGATTTCGGTCGTGCCTGACGCTTATCTCGAGAGGCGGTCGCTCTGCCAGGTGGCGCGACAGAAACCGCCCGCCGCTCCGGCGCCTTCCCCATCGCCACGCGCGCAGTCTCCGTGTCACCATGGCCGCGCTCGCGTTCACGTCCGCCGTCGCGCCCGCCGCGCTCGGCCGCGCGAGGCGCAGCGCGCGCGCCGGAGCCGCGCGTCGCGCGGCCACCGTCCGAGCCGGAGCCGACGTTTCGCCGGACGTCGACGACGACTCGACGCGATCGAGACGCGACGATCCGGACGCCTCGCCGTCCCGCCGCGGTCTCCTGCTCGGCGCGGGCGGGCTCGCGGTCGCGACGACCCCCGGTCTGATCCTGCCCGGCCGCGCGAGCGCCTCGCCGGCGTCCAGCCGCGTGACCCTCGCGGCGCTCAACCAAAAGCGGAGCGTCGAGAGTGGCGGAACCGCGGGGATCTCGGGATCTTCCGCTTCTTCATCCAAGTCTCGGTACGTCGCTTGGTCCGGCTCGGAACGAAACACAGTCGTCGGCGACGGCGCTCTGTCTTTAAGCCCGATGGGCGTCGGGACGTGGTCCTGGGGCAACCAGTTCGTGTGGGGCTATGACGAATCGAACGACCCCGTTCTCGAACGGGTGTTCGACCGCGCCGTCGACGCGGGCGTCAATCTCTTCGACACCGCCGACAGTTACGGCACCGGTAACGGTTTGGACGGACGAAGCGAAGTGCTGCTCGGCGAGTTTCTGAAACGGTACCCGGAGAAGAGCGAGCGGTTCTCTTCGTCTTCTTCCGGTGACAAGCAAGAAGCGTCGAAACTGCAATCCGAAGTGAACATCGCGTCCAAGTTCGCGCCGTACCCGTGGCGGGTCACGCCGCAATCGATAACGAACGCGGCGAAAGAGAGCGCGGCGCGGTTAGGGGTGGACCAAATTCAGCTCGGCCAACTACACTGGTCCACCGGTAACTACCAGCCTCTTCAGGAACGCGCGCTGTGGGCGGGTATCGCGGACGCGTACGACCAGGGCATAATCAAAGCCGTGGGCTTATCCAACTACGGCCCGAAACAACTTAAACGAGTCGCGGCGTACATGAAAAGAAGAGACGTTCCCATCGCGACTTTGCAGGTACAGTACCATTTGTTATCGCGCTTCCCCGAAACGAACGGCACGAGAGAGACGTGCGACGAGTTGGGCATACGGTTGATCGCGTATAGCCCGTTAGGGTTGGGTCTGTTGACCGGCAAGTACTCGACGACAAACCCGCCGCCGGGCCTTCGCGGGTTCGCGTACAAAGACGTGCTTCCCGCTTTGCCCGAGTTGCTCGGAACGATGAAAGAGATCGGCGATATCCGCCGCGATCCGAAGACCGGCGTTCCGAAGACCCCCGCGCAGATCGCGCTTAACTGGTGTTTGTGTAAAGACACCACACCCATTCCCGGCGCGAAGACCCTGAAACAGCTGGACGAAAACCTCGGCGCGCTCGGGTGGCGTCTGAGCGAGTCAGAGGTTGCGGCGCTGGACGACGCCGCGGTAAAAGCGGGCAAGTCCACGAGCCAAAACATCTTCCAGACCGGCTGATTTTTGGACGATTATGAGCGTGTCGAAATATGTATCAACTTTATGCGTCGTAGGAGCACCGCGGTATAGTCTGTGACTACAGTAGTACGTGATCCCTTGAAAGTATGGCGCTATAGCTCGTACCTTCGCTCTTCCGGAGAGATCGCGCCGGCGACGTCGGCAGTCGAAAAACCATAAGTCACGCGGTCATGGGTCCGATCGGTTCCATCCCTCCGCGTTCGTTGTATCGCCTTCGCGACTCCAACACCCGCTCGTACACGAACGCGCGCTGCTTCTCGTCGAGCCAGGGCATCCGCGGCGGCGGCGGATTTGAATTCGTGAAACGCACGTCGTCCACGAGATCGTTCGCTTCCCAGACGTCCACCTCTTCGTCTTTCGCCGCGTCTTCTTCGCGTTTCGCGTCGTTTCGCTTCTCGTTCTTCTCGCGACGTTTATTAAACGCGTCGTGGTTCTTTTTGTACGCGTGGAACGGGTGATCAGGGTCGTTCAGGGGGTTGACTTTACCCGCGTCGTACTCCACGTGACTTCCATCAGGGTTCGTCTCCGGTTCTAAACCAATCTTTTTCAGGTACGCGGCGTGTTCGGGCCAAGTCACGCCGACGCCGTACCGAAACGAAACGCCGGTGGAAGTGCACTCCTCGTCGCCGTCGTTCAAACGCGCGTACTGCACTAAGTCCGCCCAGTCTTTCCTGGACGCCACCGCGTACGGGTTCCTAGGCGGGCGCGTTTGCGATAACGTGCCGTCCGGGTGTCGATACAGACGCTCGCGCGGCTTCCCCATGAGTTGCGGCGCGTGCGTCGTAGGCGGGTCGGGAACGGCCAACTCGGGAACGTCGAACGCGGCGTCCGGGACGTCGCGGCTCTCCTCCGCGAGCCGCTCCGCGACGCTCGCCAGGGTGGAGTTGCGGCGAGCCACCAGGCTGCCTCGCCTTGAAACCACGCGCGGAATCACGCCGGAGCCGCGACGGGGCACGCCAGAAACCTCGTCTGTCTTTGGAAGACTCCCGTCCTCCGCCGGGCGAGGAACGCGAGGAACGCGCGTCTCGCCGAGACCCGACGGGAGGCTGACCGTCGCGCCCGAGAAGGCCTCGGGCGGTCTCGACGCGTCGCCGCGCGTCTGACGCGGCGCGCGCACGCCGAGGTGCGCGGCGAGGGAGGGCATGGCGTTCGCGAGGCGGGCGGGAGGGGGGAGCGCGCGCGAGGAAGTGAAAGCGTCTGCGCGCGCGCGCCCCTCTCGTGGCGACGACGTTCGCGAGAAAGAGCGCCTCGAACAAGACGTCGGTCGTGAGACTGTTTTCCAAAAAAATCTGCTCGCTACTCGCGCAGCCGCAACTTGCCGAGGGCGGAGTCTCTGCGCCGCGGCGACCTGCCCCAGTCCGGCGCGGGCGCGTCTCGTTTCCGCGTGCACCCGTGCACGGTGACGACGAAAGCGGTGACTAGAATGGCGTACGACGCGGCGAGCGAGACGTTCGCGTACAGACCCACCGCCCACGATGTCATAGTCGCGACGAAGTGTCGCGCTCTGTACGCGAAACTTTCAACCGGATCGTGAAACGATCGAACCCACACCCACAGTCGGTACAGAAAGTACCCGCCTACAAGCGCCTTGGGTTTGTTATACAGCACTAAACACGCGATGAAAAACGCGAGCGTACAGTAATTCCCGAAGAACTCGTACACGTTCCCGTCCAGCGTTTGTTTCGCCTCGTTTAACGAACGCGGAACGCGGTAGGAACGCAAAAGAAAGTCGCTGGCGAAAAACTCGCGCCACGGCTTGGCGGGTTTCTTCAGATCGGACACGGTCAGGTACGGGGTCTTGTACCGATGCGGCGCTTCGTTCGACCCGCGCCCCCGGCCGTTTCCCCCGCTGCCCCGCCCCAGACCCTCTTGCCTCCGCCGCTCCTCCGCGAGCCGCCGCCGCTCGAGCGCCTCGCTCTCGCGCACGTACGCGCCCACCGCCTCGTTGGACATGGACAACGACAGGGGGTTCGCGACGAAGGCGGCCATCGCGTATTCGCGCCGCGGCCGGACCGCGCCTCGAACGCCCCTTCGCCGATTCCGAAGGTCCGCTGGATCCCCTCTGGATCCCTTCTGGACCTCTCCGCCGACACCGCCGCGGCGCGCGCGCTTCCGCCCTCGAAGCCCCCTGAAAGGACGACCGTCTCCCGCGCGCGCGGAAGTGCGGTCCGATGACGCGAAAACGTCGAAAACGACGCGGTGGATGGTCCACGTTCTCAAACGCGTCGTCTCTTGTCTGTCAGTTTTCGCGTGATCGACTCTCGAGACGCTTAGCGTACGTACTGGTAGTATCTAATAACGACTAAAAACACGCACACTTCCGGTGAGACACGACACGCGCGCGCGTCCAAACGACGTCACGACACAAACGTCATCACGTCGTCACCTCGGCCCCGGTTCGAGACGCGCCGAACCCTCCGCGTCGACGCCGTCGTCGTCATTCTTATTCTCATCCGCCCCCGGCTTTTTTTCCTTCTTCTCCTTCTCCGCCGGAAGACTCTTCTCGGCTCGGAACCGAAACGGCACGCGCCGAACCTCCTCCTCCAGCACCACACCCGAGTCTCGCAGCACACGAGCCTTCACCGCCGCGATCAGAGCCTCCATGTCCCGGCTCCCTCTTTTCGCGCTAAGTTTTTTCGCGCGAAAAGAGTCCCTGGAGTCCGCCTCGGAACTTTTCGACGCCGCGCCGGATGAAGAAACGCCGCCGGAGAAGAACTTGTTTCGTTCGTCAACCACCAAAAAGTTGGCGTGCGTCGACGAGACGCGCGCGGCGCCGATTGTAAAATTCTTCAAACCCGCGCGGTCGATGGCGGCGCCCGCGGACGCTAAGCCCGCGCCCGGGTTGCGGAACAGGCACCCCACCGAGCGCTCCGCGAGCGGCTGCGTCGAGCGCCGACGACGCATGAACTCTCGCGCTCGCGACGCCGCGAGCGAATCGCGCGTCAGGCGAAACGTCACCGCCGTCACGATCCAGCCCGCGAGACCTGACGAACCGTCGTCCGCGCGTTCTCCGCCGCGCTCCATGAACGGCGAGCGCCGGTACCCGAACGCGTCAACCGAAACGAAGAGCGTCTCCGACTCTTCCGCCGAAGACGAAGTTCGCGAAGTGTCAATCTCCGACGCGTTCTTCGCGTCTTCCGAGTCGTCCCCGACTTTCGTTTCGCGCGAAGAAACGATCTTCGCGGTTCTTCGAAACCGACCGCACGGCGACACCAGCTCGACGCTCTCCAGCACTCCCGCGGTGTCCTGCCCGTCCGCGCCCGCGTTCATGAACGCGGCGCCGCCCGCGGTTCCGGGGACGCCCACCGCGAACTCCAAACCGCTCCAATTCTTTTTGCTCAGCGACGCGCCCAGCGCGTTGAAGGGCGTTCCGGAGCCGACGCGGAAAAGACGACGCGTTTTTTTGGTTTTCGTTTTTGGCTTTTTGGCACCAGATGATGCGTCGTCGTCGTCGTCGTCACACACGGCATCGAGTTCCTGCACGAACTCCACTCTGTTGACGATCACGACACCGTCGAACCCAGACGCGGAGAACAGCACGTTCGAGCCTTTGCCGATCACGACGCTCTCAACGCCGTAAGACGCGCACACCTTAAGCGTCGCTATTAGTTGATCGATCGTGTACGCCTCGACCACCGCGCGCGCGGCGCCGCCGACGCCCAAAGTGCAGTACTCGCCCAAAGACGCGTTTTGCAGCACTCTCGCTTTAGGTGGCTTGTCGTACGTGTCATCGTCGTCGTTCGATGACGGAGCTGTTTCGTCACGCGCCGCTTTTTTTTGTCGTTCCGGGTGCGAAGTGGAGAACAACGAAGCCGCTAACGTGTTGTGCAGATGCTCGAAATCCTCGGAGGCGACATCAAGCTCGGCGGTCTCGGCGACATCCCGCTCGTCGCCCGCCGAGACTCGCGCCCGTCGCGATTTCGTATCCGTGCCTTCGAAGACGAGCTCGGCGAGCGCGTCGTCGTCGTCGCCCAGCGCCTCGCCGCGGTCCACCGCGAGCGCGCGCGCGCGCGTCGAGGCGCGCGGCGGCGGGGTGGCCGAGCGCCACGGCGCGTGCGCGAGTCTCGGTCGCCGCGACGCGCGGACGCCGCCGGCGGTCGCCCGCGACGCGCGCGCGCCGCACGACGGCGGGCCCTCGGCGCGCCGCGCCGCGGGGACGCCGCGGAGCGCGAGCGTCGACGCCATCTTGCGCCGCGCGCCTGGCGGTCTGCGCGCGCGGACGCCTTATCGCCGCTGAAGATCAAAATGCGCGCGCGCCAGCGAGGACTCGCGGAGGCGCGTTTTTGAAATGCGCTCGACGCTGGCGCGCGAGGCAGTCGCCGTTTCGCGCGCTTCGGACACGGTCGTCCACCAGGCATCCAGTCTGCGAAAAAGACCGACGCGACGTATTTTCAAACGACCTGTTTTCGGGAAACGACCACGCGCGAGAAGAATGTCTGGGAAGACGCGAGCTTCCGCTCGCGCGCGCCGCTCCTCACACGACACCGCGCGGCGGCCTGAGGATGTGGGCGCCGCGCGACACCTCGGCGGGCACGTCGCGGGCGTCGTCGCCGAGACGCGAGGAGACTCGAGGGGTGGCCGATACGCGGACCGACCTCCTCGGATGCGTCGACGGATGCTCCGTCTTCTCGGAGGCGCATCGCGGTCTCCGGCGAGAGGATGAGAACGCCGAGGACTGGCGCGTGGGCGGGTTCGACGTGTTCGAGCGCCGCACGTCGCCGCTGCGTCGGAAACGCGCGCCGCTCGTGCCGGGCGAGTTCGACCACGACGAGCTCGTGCGGCGCGCGCTCGAGCGGGCGCGCGTCGACGTCAAGGCGGTCGGTTCGGCGCATCTCGCGACGGAGATAACTCCGCGGATTCCGCTAAAAGCGCTCGTCCCCGGGAACGCCGGCCTTCACCGCGGCGTCGCCGAACACAGAGCCGGGCTGGTTCGGGAACGGTCGATAAGTCGGGGCTTATCTTTCGACGACGTCAAAATAAACGATAAGGTGGTGACCGTATCGGCGGCCGTATCGGCGACGACGGAGGCTTACTTACAGTCTCCGACGCGAACGCCGACGGCGGAGCGATTGGACGAGCGCCATTCGCCGAGCGTCGCGTCCTCCGCGTGGAGCGCCGAGTCAAACGCGTCGCGCGTCGAACTTCTTGTAGCTGCTTCTTCTTCTTCGCGAAACGGCACCAGCGTTCGTCTCTTCGGGGACTCTGTTGGTTTTTACCCGAAGGAGGGTGGCGACGAACACACGACGGATATGTATCCATCGGAGGAAACGCTCTTACGACAGCGAGAAGAAGAACAACACCGACTCAAACAAAACGCGCGTCGCCGACACAGGAAGCGCTTGGCGACCATCGTCGTCGCGCAGTGGCGATGGTTCGCGCGCGACGCGCTGGAAAACCTCCCGTCGAAGATGCACTTTGTTTGGCGTTTGAAACGAGAAACGTTTGCCGTTTGGCGAGGCGTCGCCGGCGAGGCGGCTTCGTTGGCGGCGCTCAGGCTGGTCGCCGCCGAGCGCGAGCGGCGACTGCGGAACACGGTGCGCGCGTTCGAGGAGAGGAAAGAACGACGGGTCTCGGAAAGTTTCGTCGCCGCGACCGCCGCCGCCGCCGCCGTGCGCTTTTTTCGGTGGCGGAGCTTTGTGCGTCGGAAGTCTTTGAAAAGAGCTCGCGAAAAAGAGCTCAGCGCTTTAGCGGAGGCGCGCGCGGCGTCGAGTCGGGTCGCGAAGAAACGCGCTCTGCTGCGTCGATGGTTTCACGTCGCGCGTAAAAAAAAGACCAAACGCGACGCCGAGAGAAGAATCGTAAACGCGTCGAACGCGTTTTTCGACGCCACGAAACGTCGTGCCGCGTTTCTCGAGTGGCGACGACGCTGTCAAGACGAATTAAGCAAACGCGCGTTGTTCATCGCGCGGCTCGACC
>ENA-OUOG01001240-OUOG01001240.1-marine-metagenome-genome-assembly--contig:-NODE-1240-length-30228-cov-4.546052_pt1 | contig 30228 bp, 32 predicted proteins | sample MGYA00248635_ERZ508505 | MGnify/ENA primary metagenome ERZ508505 (study PRJEB26176, sample SAMN06267871) | marine metagenome | isolation source: Saanich Inlet, British Columbia, Canada | place: Pacific...
CTGACTTATGAAAGCATGCGCTTCAAAGGCGACACGGATGATTTGGCGGAAAAACTATTGGCCGCCCAATCTGAAATACGCTTTGAAAGAAATGACGATAATTGCGGCGACGACGCCGTGTTTCTTTTCAAAATTGCTGACAAATACTGAGGGCAATGAGTGGGAAGCGGGTCATATCTGTTTGACTCGCTCATTGCTCGACGTAGGTATATGTTTCTTCGTAAATGTCATTTAAAAAGCGACCATTATAGCGCCAATGAGGCGCCGGAGACACGAAATAGCTAATTCCTTTAACTATTCGGGTCGCTTTGGTTATCGAGATTTCTTCACCTTCGAAGTTAACGGTCTTCGGCCCAGCCAGTTTAACTGCGCAGCAACCCCGATAGCTGTCAGCACAAAGCCTTCCGGTATATTGATTTCTTCGAAGTTCAAATTGGGGTGGTGTTTTTTGTATGCCTCTGAAGCGGATCATAAAGCGGGAAGATAATAATAAAGCTTTAGAAGCAAGAAATGTTGCCCCGTGTTGCCTTGGAAGCAAGTGTTTAAACGGCGCATCTCTGACGGCGAACTTATTGCAAAGACTAGGAACTTATTGCAAAGACTAGGAACTTATTGAAAAGACTAGGAACTTATTGAAAAGACTAGGAACTTATTGAAAAGACTAGGTGAATGGTGCCGGCACACGGACTTGAACCGCGGACCCTCTGATTACAAATCAGATGCTCTACCAACTGAGCTATACCGGCACATAAAAGCGTTCCTTCTATACGCCAGCCCTTTCATTAAATCAACGATGAAATAGAGGTTTTTAGGTCTTTATTGATATGTTTTTTGAAACCGCGAGAACCTTGTTTCTAAGAATAAAAACATAGACACATAGGCTCAAAACTAAGGCTGGGTAAATAAAAACAGTCAATGCAGGCAGGCTGCCTTTAGCGATGAGTGATGAGGTGGCGACCACGCCGCCAAAAAAAGTGATGCCGAATAAGGTTGCCACACCAATACGGCGAAAATAACCCGCACGTTGTAAAGGTCCGCCCAGCACAACGGCCCATACTATAAAAGCTAATACGATCGGTGTAAAAAGCTCTCCGACCGCTTCAATCAACCTACTGCGAACAAAACTAAGCTTTTCAGGGTCTGTAATCCCGAGCCCCTGCGGGTTCAAAAGTTGATGAAGCATCATTTGGCTCGGCGACAGATTGGCTAAGCTAAATGTATCCTGATCATTTACAATGAGTGGAAACTGATACAGTTCGAAAGCAACCTTTTGCACTTTATCGGCGCGCTGCGTCTCTATTGTCCCGTTCCGAAGCACCAGCTGGCTGACATCATTGACAACCATAACACTTCCAGACTTTGCTACATACAATGTCGTTTGATTTTCAATCCGACTATCATATATCATGAGGCCTTCAATGGCACCGTCCGGAGTTTTAGATTGAGCAAAAACCGTAACTCCCTTGCCAAGGTCCGTAAAAACTCCGTCGCGAATAAGTCCAACGGATAACTGGCTGGCCAATGCTTCGCGCTCGACGCGCAATGTTTGCTCCATAAGTGGTGCAATATAAAAATTTAAGGCAACCAAACAAACGACAACAAGACCAGCAAAAGCCACGACCGGCCGAAATAATTTCAGAGGCCCTGCCCCGGCTCCCGTCAACACGTAATACTCACGCGATGTGAGCAATTGGTTATACACAACCAATAATGCAATAAGCACGCATGGCGCCATCACATTGGATAATATGGGTGGCATGAGATAAAGACAAAACAGTAAAAGCTCGCGCCCTCCTGCTCCTATACTTAGGTAATAATCGACTACATTCAGCACTCGGATAAGCCAAATCGCGCCTGCAAGCGCTAGAAGAATACCGAGGTAGGCTCTCGCAATCTTCCAAAAGATAAACTTGTCTATTCTGCTAATTCTGATCACGTCTGGATTAGTCATCTTTTAGTTTAGCACTGGTGGCGTATAGCCCATTTTTTCAAATGCCCTGAGATCGCTAGCATATAAACCAGCGACACTCTCACGGGCCAGAAACCGATCAAGAAAAGCGGCCAATTTTAGGCTATCAGTCTCCTTTATACGATAGCCCGCGTGCATGAGGTTTATAAAATTACAGCCAATCGAAATATCAGCGGCACTGAAAACATCTTCACCAAACCAGTCATCATTACCTAGCTGCGATTCAAGATACTTAAAATGATTTTCGCGCAGGATCTGGACACCGCCTTCGGCCGTCTCAATGTCTGGCGCCTTGCCCGACAGCGCATTAAAAATGACAGGTCTGAAAACTTTGAGGCCAACAGTCTCAGTAAAACCGGTATCACTATATTCTTCGAGCCACATATTGCGACCAAATTGCAATGGGTCGGAAGGGTAAATGGAGGCTTCAGGCTTTAATTTATCAAAATAACCACAAATTGCCGAGCTATCATTTATAATGCCGCGCGGATCATTACCGTTAACAACAAGCGCTGGAATACGACGAAGCGGATGAATGCTTGTATAGTTCTCTGGCATACTGAGCGGGCTGACGCTCGGATCGAACTCATAGTCCAAACCTTTTTCAGCAGCGACAATGCGCACTTTTCGGACGAATGGAGATAGTGGTGCACCAATTAATTTCATGAAAACAGCCTCTTTGGATGACAAATCAGTGCTTTAAGCTACACTATCTGCAATTTTCAGCAACCACGTGATTTGGGAAATATTTAATGACAACGATCTATGAAGCAAGAGCCATTTTAACAATGAACCCCTCCCAAGAACGCGCCACACACGTTGTTGTGCGTGACGGACGCATTTTGGCCGTTGGTCAAAAAGAGGCTATTGCGGGCTGGGAAAGAGATTTTGGTCCCCTTAATTTTAATGATGAGTTTTGTGACAAAATTATGTTGCCGGGCTTTGTCGAGGGACATAGCCATATGATGGAGGGGCTTAATTGGAACTTCGTTTACACGGGCTATTACGATCGCGAAGATCCTAATGGTAAAATTTGGAAAGGCTTAAAAAGCATAGAAGAGGTCATCGCGCGCCTTAAAGAAGAGAATATAAAACGTGAAGACATGTCAGAACCACTGGTCGCTTGGGGATTTGATCCAATTTTCTTCGGCGATCGCAAATTAAACCGCCAAGACTTAGATGACGTTGCAACGGACTGCGCGGTCTTATTGTTCCATGCCAGCCTCCACATCATAAATACGAATAGTTTTGTTATCGATGAAGTTGGCATCGAAGCCAATAATAACTCCGACTTCATACGGCGCGACGCTCAAGGGCACCCAACAGGAGAGTTTCTAGGACAAGTCGGTATGTTTGTCGCAATGCGGGCGACCGGTATTAATATTTTTGCATCGTATAATGACGACAGTGTACTTCATAATTTTGCGCAGATTTGTCAACGCGCTGGGGTTACGACAGCAACAGATCTCGCCAATAACCTGGCAGATGAAAACGTCACTGCATTGCGAAAAATGACCGATAGAGAAGACTATCCAGTTCGCATTGTCGCGGCCCTTTCTGGCAATGGCCTTGAAGCCGAAGAAGGCATCAAACGCCTCGACGAGATAAAAGACCAACAGACCGACAAACTGCGTATGAATATCGTTAAACTAGTCGCCGATGGCTCAATACAAGGTTTTAGCGCCCGTCTTCGCTGGCCCTATTACCATAATGGCGCCCCCAACGGTCTTTGGTATATCGATGTCGACAAGCTGAATACGCTTATTCATGATTATAATGCTGCGGGCGTGCATATACATATTCACACTAATGGTGACGGCGCTATTGACGGTGCTCTCGATGCATTTGAGGCGGCCTTCAACAAACATTACCGACCAAACCACCGCCATACTCTACAGCATTGCCAAATGGCCGATCGGGCACATTTCAAACGCATGCGTGAACTAGGACTGGGCGTCAACTTATTCTCCAATCATATATATTTTTGGGGCGATGCTCACATCGAAGCCACAATGGGGCGCGACCGCGCTAATCGACTAGATGACGCGGGCGAGGCCTTGCGTGCTGGCGTTCCGCTTGCCATTCACTCCGATGCCCCAGTAACCATGATGAACCCCTTATTTACAGCTTGGTGCGCGGTTAACCGTTTAACATCGAGCGGCAACCACCTTGGCGGCGAGAGAGAGTGCATTAGTGTAGAGCAAGCACTCGAAACGATTACACTTGGCGCCGCCTATTCGCTTAAAATGGATCATGAAATTGGGAGCATCGAAGTCGGCAAGCGTGCTGATTTTGCTATCTTAGACCGCGATCCGATTTTTGAGGGAGCCGAAAAATTACGTGACATTCGTATTCATGCAACCGTGCTGGGTGGAAAAGTATTTGTCAATGAGGTGAACGACTAAATGCCGAGAGCATTAAAACGAGAAGCCATTCCATTAACGATTATAGCAGGCTTTTTAGGCAGTGGTAAAACGACGGTTTTAAACCGCTTATTACATAATCCTGAAGGTCGACGCATAACGGCAATTGTAAACGACTTCGGTTCATTGAACATCGACCAAGAGATTATTGCTCAAAAACACGGCAATCAAATTTCGCTCGCAAATGGGTGCGTGTGCTGTTCTGTCGGCGACGACCTCACGCGCACACTGTTTGAAGTACTCATAGCCAGCGACCGACCAGACCATATTGTTATCGAAGCCAGTGGTGTTTCTGACCCTGCACGCATTGCGGCCTTTGCCAGTGTCGACAGAGAATTACGCCTTGATGGCATAATTTGTTGCATTGACAGTTTAGCCTATGAAAGGCAATCCAGCGATCCACGCCTAGAGGATACGATGAGACGCCAAATAGATGCAGCTCATATATTCTTGGCAACAAAAATAGATCAATTGACGACGCAGGAGTGGGTAAACTTTAAGCGCAGTTTAGCTACCAAGAACAAGATAGAAAACCGGCCTCTGATCAAATGCATTAACGGCGATGTCCCGACAGAAATCATCCTCGGGTTTCATGATACTAACGAAACACGCGATAAGCAGCTTAAACCGATCGATCACACATTTAAAACCTTCAGCGGGCACATCGACGCGATGCCTTCCGAGACTTTACGTATGCACATTATGTCATTAGCACCCAACCTCATACGAGCCAAAGGCATTACTCAGGACGCCGACGGACCCTATGTTTTTAATTTTGCTGGTGAACGTTGGGCTGTAGAGCGCGCCCCGAAGACTATTCCAAGCGGACATTTCATATTAATCGGATTTTCAGACTTATCGGTTGAAAAAACGATATTCAAGCCATACACTGTAGTTGAACATCAACACTAAGTTGCTTGGATAATAAGAATGATTTGGGATTTACCAACACGCTCATTTCACTGGCTATTTGCGACCTGCATGGTCGGGGCATATATTTCTGGTGAGAATGAATTCATGGAATGGCATGCGCGCTTTGGCGTAACTATATTAGGTCTATTGGCGTTTCGTGTCATTTGGGGCCTCATCGGACCACATCATGTGCGCTTCTCAACAATGTTTAAGGCCATCAAAGAGCTTGTTCCCTATTTGCAATCATTTTGGGGAACCACAAGAAACACACATGAGGGACATAATCCGCTCGGCGCCCTATCGGTTATTGCATTCCTTCTGATTGCGACAACGATGGTAATAACGGGATTGTTCAATGAGGATGACGTTTTCTTTACTGGGCCGCTATATTATTTTGCTCCCGGCTTGTCAGAAATAGCCCACGAGCTCCATGAAATATTTCACGCACCCATCATACCACTGATCTTATTACATCTCGCAGCAATTGCGTTTCACCGCTATGTCCTAAAAGAAAATATCATTCAGCGCATCACAAAAGGCATTGAACCTGAAATAAAACTCGGCAACGCTAAAGCGAAACAAAATACATTGACTGCTTTTGGTCTCGCTCTCTTAATTACATGCCTGAGCGCCAGCCATTTATTGCTCTACCTTAACGCTTAGGTCTTTAATAAACGCCTAATTGCGGTAATCATTGTGGCAAGCTTTACAAGTTGCCCCTAGGGCTTTGGCAGCTGCACCCGTTGCCCCAGCGTCCTGAGACTGAGCAGCTAATGCAAGCTTAGCTGAAGCAGCTTCAAATGCTTGTGCTTTTGCCTCAAAATCGCTCCAATTTTCCCAAATTTCAGGCTTTGCATCTTTGCTTGTTGCACCCTCAGGAAAAGCAGTCGGAATTTCTTTGGCCCAACCTTCTGCACCTTTCGCAAAGCTCTCAATCGCAGCAAAGTCATTGGCCGGAAGGTGCTTTCGAAAAACTTGTTTAATGTCATCACCAAGCGCCTTAAAGCGTTCTTGACGCATTTCAACGGGGTCATTTGCAAAACTTGGCATAACCAAGGTGACCGCAAATAAGGCGCTTAAACCAATATATTTTTTCATAACTAAATAGCTTTCAATTGATACACCAAGAACCTTAAGTTCGATAAGATGTATCGACACGGTCCAAACGACGTAACAAGCCTGGCCATGCTAAAAGGTCGATCCCTGGCTTGAATAAACTATCGCTTTGCTCATTTGTCGTATCAATAGCGGCTTGGCTTGGCATGTGTAAATCTTTACCTGCGGATAAAGCACGAACTTGAGCCGAACAAGCACGCTCCATAAAGTAGATGGCGAGGAAAGCCAGGGCGCAATTTTCGCCAGTTGCCAATGTCCCATGATTTCTAAGTATCATCATTTTCTTGTCGCCCATGTCTTTAACGAGACGTTCACGCTCATCTAGGTTTAGAGCAACCCCCTCATAATCGTGATAAGCAATGTGCGATTGAAGCAATAGCGCCTGTTGGCTTAGCGGCATAAGGCCATCTTTTTGCGCAGACACTGCTACGCCATCATCCGTGTGCAGATGCAAGACACATTGAGCATCCTCGCGCGCCTCGTGAAGCGCACTGTGAATGGTGAACCCAGCTGGGTTTACAAAAAACGGGCTGTCCATAACAATTTCACCATCAAGATCGATCTTAACCAAGCTAGAGGCAGTTATTTCTTCAAATGTCATTCCATAAGGATTAATCAAAAAATGGTGATCGGGCCCAGGTACCCGTGCAGACACATGTGTAAAAATAATATCATCCCAACCATGCATAGCAATGAGCCTGTAGGTTGCAGCCAAGTCCACACGGATCTGCCACTCCTCTGGCGATACGCGATCTTTAACGGATGTGATTTCTAAAGCAGCTGACATAATTTTTCTCCTAAACTTTACTGTAGTTTGCTAAAAGTCTCGTAAGCTGTCAACTCAAGCAATCGCGCTCAATTCGCAAACCTTCTGAACCGCGAGCGACCATTTTTTCTGCTTTTCCAACCGCTCAGGTTTTTCCATTAAGGGGCCAAACACGTCAACTTGACCACCAACCGCGTCCAAAGCACCAACATCACTTATAATACCCGCGCCCAGCATCGCCATATAGGCCGCTCCCAACGCTGTTGTTTCAAGCACCTGTCCACGTTCAATTTGAAGCCCCGTAAGATCAGATAAGTTTTGTGCCAGCCAATTATTAGCCGCCATACCGCCATCAATTCGTAAACGGGTCATCTCGAAATGCATGTCAGCATTTATTGCCTGAACCAAATCACTGGTTTGCAGAGACACGCTCTCTAGACCCGCGCGCACAATCTCGGCAACGCCCGTATCCCGCGTCATGCCAAGCAATGTGCCGCGCGCATCAACATCCCAATACGGTGCCCCCAAACCTGTAAATGCTGGCACCATGATAACCTGACTATCGGGATTTGCCTCACTCGCCAGTGTTTCACTATCATGCGCATTTTTAAACAAAAGCATATTATCGCGCATCCACTGCACAATAGCGCCAGCCATAAAAATACTGCCCTCTAGTGCATAAGTCTTGGTGCCCCCTAACCGATAGGCAATCGTCGAGAGTAATTTATTCTCTGATACAATCACTTTATCGCCAGTGTTAACAAGCGCGAAACAGCCAGTTCCGTAAGTAGACTTCATATCACCAAACTGCGTACATTTTTGACCAAAGCTCGCCGCCTGCTGGTCTCCGATGGCGCCACATATTCTGGCATCTACGCCGAACAGCTTTTTATCTACTCGCCCAAAATCAAAGGCATTATCGACAACCTCTGGTAAAATTGTTTTGGGCACATTGAATAGGGATAGTAAATCGTCATCCCACTGCCCCGTATGAATATTTAAAAGACTGGTTCTGCTGGCATTGGTGGCATCGCTGAAATGTGCTCCACCTGTTAAACGCCAGATCAAAAAGCTCTCCATGGTCCCGAATGCTAACTCACCCCTTTCTGCACGTGCCCGCGCACCCACCACATTATCGAGCATCCATGCAATTTTCGTTGCTGAAAAATAAGGATCAAGCAAAAGTCCAGTCTTTGCTTGAACCATAGCTTCATGGCCTGCGGCCTTTAACATTTCGCAGACATCAGCCGTCCGGCGATCCTGCCAAACAATCGCCTTACTAATTGGTTTTCCCGTTGCGCGATCCCAAATAATGCTCGTTTCTCTCTGGTTGGTGACCCCAACAGCAAGACAGCGCCCATCCACGAGCGCCGGCATTGACAATAACCCTCTGCAGGCATCAAGCGCTGTTTGCCAGATTTCCTCTCCGTCATGCTCCACCCAACCATTATTCGGAAAATACTGGGGGAACGCGCAACCATGCGATGCAATAACCTCGCCGTCGAGCGAAAACGCGAAAGCCGATGTCGATGTCGTGCTTTGGTCAAAAACAAGAATATATTCTCTCATAGAGTTCCCTTTAAGCGCTGCGTAAAACTTGTCTGTTATTTTTTACACGTCCATGATAGGTCTGATAAATCGTAATTGCAAAGATTGCTTATGAACAGCGTGTTGTAGATGACCAAATTTGAAAAAATAGCTTTTGTAGCTTCAGAGAATACTGGCGCAGAGACGGTGCAAGCCGAACTGACCAAACGGCACAATGGTGTCAGCATTGCTGATGCCGATGTCATCGTTGCCCTTGGTGGTGACGGCCTCATGCTCGAGACACTGCATAAGGTCATGGGGAAGAATATCCCAATCTTTGGCATGAATTTCGGTTCAATCGGCTTTTTAATGAACCGGTTTGATCCAGAAAACCTTAATGCACGCCTATCAGCAGCTAGCCTAACTTTACTTCACCCATTAAGAATGATCGCTACAAATAAGGATGGTGAGCGCTCAGAAGCCGTTGCCATAAACGAAGTATCATTATTGCGCCAAACCGCGCAGGCGGCAAAACTGGAAATATCAGTCGATGGGCGCAAGCGCCTCGAAGAGCTCGTCTGCGATGGCGTGCTATTGGCAACACCTGCGGGCAGCACAGCCTATAACCTCTCAGCGCACGGGCCGATCGTGCCAATAAACGCATCGCTATTAGCGCTCACACCTATTTCAGCCTTTCGTCCACGGCGTTGGCGCGGAGCCTTGTTGTCGAATAGCGCGCGGGTGAACATAAAAGCATTAGAAGCAGATAAGCGCCCGATTAGTGCCGTTGCGGACCACACTGAATTTAGAAATGTGGAGCATGTCGAAATTTTCGAAGACCGAAGCCTCGATATGTTTTTACTATTCGATAAAGACCATGGTCTCGACGAGCGTATTTTGACTGAGCAATTTACGCCGTAACTCAGCTGCTATTTAGGTATTCTGCCAACAGGCTCCTTAGGATCACCATATCCTGCATTGGCCTGAATACGCAAAAACGTAGTGCCGTCATCATCTTTTTTCAAGAATGGCTCAACCGTAACCACGTTGCCGCAAGCCGCTATTACCGCATCCACATTTAGAGACTTTGAGAGCTTCTCGACATTCATTCTTGTTGGGAAAATAATGGTCCGGCTTCCGTTATCAGCGGCAGCAATCGCATCACTTGGTCTTATCCATACAGAGTCGACGCTTTCAGAACCATCGTGTAATGCAATATGATCCTCAGGCGCGCGTGCGGCATAAAAATGCGTATCAAAACGCTTCGGCATCAGATCAGGCGTCAGCCAATGCGCGAAATGGCCAAACACGTCTAAAGCAAATTCAAGGCCTTCCTCACGAGCGAACGTTAGCATATCAGTTTCCCCGGCATTAAAACGATCGCGCCAAACGTCAAGCTCTTGTAAGCGAGTGGCGCCCACATAATCTGTACCACCCTTTTCACGCGCGAATAAAACACCGCATTCCTCGAATGACTCGCGGATCGCGCCAATCCTAAAGGCCACATCGCGTGCATCTAGCCCCTCCGCTCCTGAACAATAATCAAGAAGCTCTGGGTCACGATCAGCCGCATCAATTTTACCGCCCGGGAAAACCAGCGCCCCAGAAGCGAAGTCTATTTGATGATGCCTAACCACCATAAACACTTCCATCCCCTCAGGGCGGTCGCGTAAAATCATTACCGTTGCTGCATCAATAAGTGGTTTTTCATCTGCCATTTGACGTCCTAACATTTAAAACACGTTTACGTTTTTAAGCTTACGCCACATCGCAACAAAGGCAAGTATGCTTGCAACACCAATATAGATAAAGGCCCATTGCGCTATCGTCACAAAACGCGTTTCCGCGTCAAGAATAAAACCAAATATAATGGGGGCCGCGGCCGTTGATAGAATTAAGATGGGGCCCGTCATAGACCGAATGGCGCCCAAATGCTTCGTCCCATAAAGCTCCGCCCATAGGCTTCCGCTTACAGGTGCCGACATGCCCACGGTAACGCCGCACAGCCCAAGATACAAAAAAACAACCAGTTGCGACCCCATGCCAATGGCCGAAACACTATCTGGCAATGCCAAAATTATAAATGCGAGCATAAGTGGCAGTCCAATAAAAGGAACAATGCGTTTTGCTGTAAACCGATCGACCAACTGACCCGCAACCAATGACGTTATGATTTTGCATAATGCAAATCCTGAAAAGGCGGCCGCTATAGAGCCCAATGTCCAACCGCGCTCATTTGCTAAAGCAACTTGGTTAAAGAACATTCCCGTTAATAGAAATGGAGAGGATAAATAAAGTGGCATGACACAATAAAATATTGGATCTCGCAAAACATCTGAACGATCGCCTGACATACCCGTTTCGTTATTCTGGATGTCCGGTTTTGGTTCATAGCGTGTCAAAAACAAGAGCGCCGGCAAAGCTAATAAACCGATAAAACACGCATATATGAACCAACTCGCTTGCCACCCAACCAAAACAATAACAGCCAAACCCAGCGCTGGCATAAAGCTCTCACCAATTGGAAAACCTAATTGGCTAACGGCAACTGCAGTGCCTCTATTTTTATCATAAGCACGGGCGATTGCCGTGGTGCCAGTATGTGATGCCAAACCTTGGCCAAATTGGCGCACCAAATAAAGACCTATAAAAAGCAGGTAAACATTGGAGGCGATCCCCAGAGTGACACAGCCCAGCACCAAACCAAGAAAAACTAAAAGCGTGAAGCGTGCCAGCGGCCACTCGTCAATAAATTTACCAACATAAAAATAAACTGCCGCGCTTAATAAAGTTGCGCCCGCATAAAGCGAGCCAATCTCAGTAAAGCTTAAATTAAAGCTCTCGCGCATATGGTCATTGTAAAGCGCGATAAAGAATGTCTGCCCAAAATTGCTCAACAAGGCGCAAAGCACGCCAAAGCTTAGGAATGTTGATTGCTGCCTCAGAAATGAAAGACTGGTCACAGGTTAACCTTTTTTGTTTACCTCATGTAATGAGGCTATATTATTATATACTGGCACCTGCTCTGGCGTCAGAAAGATATCGAACCAAACCATTTACGGCTTTCAAAACGGTATAGCTAGATCTAATATCTGATTCAATCATAGTTTGCTTTATCCAGTACACATGTGCATTAAATATATGCTGTCGTCTGCCTTTAACCTGTGCAATTAACCCGTGCCTTTAAAACATAAATTCCAATGGAGACATTAATGCTCAACGGTTTAAAAGTAATTGAAATGGCCACATATGTAGCAGCTCCAGCAGCTGGCGGCATTCTCGCAGATTGGGGCGCAGATGTCCTAAAGATTGAACCACTGACAGGTTGCCCAATGCGCAACTTCTTTGCCAGCGCCATGACCGATGGCTATGACGATAATCCAGTTTTTGATTTAGACAACAGGGGCAAACGGGCAATCGCCATCAACACCTCGACAGAAGCAGGGCAACAGCTCGTTCGCGACCTCATCAAGGACGCCGATATCTTTATTACGAACTTGCGGCCGACCCAATTAGTCGAACAGGGCTTAGACTTTGCCAGCTTAAACGCAATTAACCCCCGACTTGTTTATGGTAGCGTGACCGGCTTTGGCCTCCAAGGGCCCGAAAAAGACAAACCAGGGTTTGATTCTGCTGCATTCTGGGTAAAGTCTGGCCTTGCCTGGATCATGACCCCAAAAGGCTCGGCGCCAGACCCGATCCGCGTGGCTGTGGGCGACCATGTCACGGGTATTTCAACGACGGCAGGTATATTAGCAGGCATTATCCAAGCTCAAAAAACAGGTAAAGGGTGTCTAGTAGAAAGCTCACTTCTGCGTAATGCAACATATGTGATGGGCAGCGACTTTGGCACTTATTTACGTTATGAGCGTATCAGTCGAACGCGCCAGCGCGATGAGCCTGTTGTGCCAATGACCAACTTTTTTGAAACCAAAGATAATCAATGGCTGTTTCTTAATATTCGCCCAGGAGAGCCTGACTGGCCCGATGCCATGAAAGCGCTCGACATTACTCATATTGCAGATGATGAACGCTTTAGTTCACCACGCGAACGCCGGCGCAACTCTGCAGCGCTCATCGAGATTGCGGACGAAGCTTTCAAAAAATTTGACTTTGAAGAATGGAAAAAAAGATTAGATGATGCCAAGCTTATTTGGTCGCCCGTCCAATCTTTTTCTCAAGTTATCGCAGACCCACAAACACAAGCTGCGGGTGTCTTTGTTGAACAACCCACTCAAAGAGGCACAAGCTATCGTGCGCCAGCTTCGCCTATTCGTTTTCATGGGCATAATGATGGCCCAAGAGGTCCGGCACCTAAAGTTGGCCACAATACGAACGATGTCCTACTTTCTCTTGGAAAAACCACAAGTGATATTGAGCAACTTATTGCTCAGGGTATTGTTAAATCTGCTGACTGAGAAATTTAGACTAAGCTTCGCGTGGCTTTAGATTTCTATAAATGTAACGTGTTCGATAAAATGTGATACCGACAAGTGTCATTGATAGAAGCGTAGCAATTAATGTTGCGTCAATTAAACCAAATACCCCTCGGTTCATTGTAAAAGCCATAATATATGTTAGTGGCAACATGACCCCGCCATAACAAATCACATATATTATCATTGGCGTCATCCCGTCTCCTCGTGTGCGAACTGCTTGGGCTAATAGCATTTGCGCTGTATCCATAATCAGAATAAGCGACATATATTGGATCATGACACTTGCGAGTGCGATAACCTCAGCATCCTTTGAATAAAAAGATGCAATTTCATGAGCATAGCCAACAGAAATAATGGTTATAATAATCATAGCCGCCGTTTGGACTCCTAGGCCAAGCCAGCCCGCACGCATTGCCGCATCATTATGACCCGCCCCATGCGCATTTCCAACGCGCACACTGGTTGCCGCACCAAAGCCAAGCCCCGCCATTACCCCTAAACCAAATACATTAATGGTGATCACATGCGACGCCAAAGCAAGTGCCCCCAAGAGACCCGCAAAAACCGTCAAAGCATTGAAAGATAAGTTCTCAATACCCATGCTGATACCCGCCATATAACCAATTTGACGCATTTCTTTACCATCTGCCACATTGCGTTTGGGCGGGCGTCTGACGTCATAACGCGCATGGTCATACATAAACCAAACATAGCTCAAGATCGTTAGGAGTTGGAGCGAGCGAACCAGCAATGAGGCCCAAACCGAACCTGTCGCCCCAAGTTCAGGCATACCGAATTCACCATAGACCAAAGCATAATTGGCAAAAATATTGATGATATTAGCGCAAAGCACAATCATCATGGCTGGTCGCACGCGGCGTATTCCCTCTAGAAACATGCTCGTTGCCATATAAACAGCCAAAATAGGCAAGCTCAGCCCATTAATGAATGACACTCTTCCAGCCTCACGCGCTAAATCAGCATCTTGCCCGAAGAAAATCAAAATCGGTTCAGCAAATGCACAAATGACAAACCCAATAAATCCAAGCCCTGCGGCATAGGGCAAAGATCTCCACCAAACCTGTCCACAAGAAGCATATTTATGAGCACCAAAATACTGCGACACCAGCACTTGCACGCCGATAAGAAGCCCCACTTTTATAAGAATAATAATATTGCTGATGACAAGCCCGAGCCCAAAATAAGCCAAATGCTCGGCAGCATATCGCCCCACCATAATTGTATCGACCACACCAAGCATCATAATGCCTAAGCGATTAATAATCACAGGCCAAGCAAGGTTTGCTAAATCAATAATATCTGCCCGCCATCGGGGCCCATGACTCATGATTATATCCTAATTTGCAGTCCGCAACGCAGACGCACGAGAGAGCACGTCTTTGAGTTCAGGTCGTGGGCGGTCGACTTTAAGTTGGTCGCTATGTCCAATATGGATGAAGCCAGCAATTTTTTCAGATTCAGATAAACCAAGTTGCTTTGTAATACGCGCATCATAAGCCACCCAACCTGTTAACCATTGTGCTGCATAACCAAGCGCCTGCGCACCAATCAAAGCACCATAACAAACAGCTCCCGCAGATAAATGCTGCTCCCAGTGCGGAATTTTAGGATGATCAACAGGAGAGGATACAATTGCTAGAATAGTTGGTGTTTTTGTAAAACGCGCACGATCATCGGACTGAACACGCTCATCAGCACCCTCAAGTGCACGAATTTCAGCTGCAATGTCACCGAGTAGTTCTGACGCTTCTTGGTCAATATGAATAACCCGCCAAGGAGACAGTTTTCCATGATCAGGAACGCGCGTTGCGATCTGAACAATCTCATCAATATCGCTATCGCTGGGCCCTGGCCCTGTCATTTCGCGCGTCAAATTTGATCGACGATGTTTCATAAAAGAGAGAAGTTCAGACATTCGTTTTACACCTATTATTTGTTAGACTTATTATGATACTGTGACTTCTCAAACAACCATTTAAAAAAAAGAAAATAAAATGGTATTCCCTGATCTCGTGGCTAAGCCCCAATCCCTTGCCTTTGCTTATGCTCATGCTTTTTACAAAGCTGATGCAAAGATCAGCAGAACCCTTCGGCCTCAAGTGATCTCATGCATTTTTATGATAGCACTCCTGCAATCCCCTGAAAGTCAGGCCGGGGCTTGGCTAAGCCCTAAAGGACATGCCGAAATTACCATTAAATCGACAAACAAAAAAGATATAAGCGACAAACAATTCAAGACACCAACCACCACACAGCGAGAGATGTTTGGACAGTTTGGGATTACGGATAATTGGTCGCTGACCATCAATCGGTTGACCCGTTCAACGCCTGACTTTGGCGCTTATGGCGCAGGACAGAAGTTTGAAGCCATGTTTCTCACAAGAAACACTTTACTAAACCCCGGCCTCCTCCTGCCTTTTACATTTAAGCTTATTAAGAAAATATCACCTTTTCCAGTCAGTCGCTCCACTTCAGCAACCATTGGTCTTGGATATACTATGTTACGGGAGTTTCCTAATACAAATCATACTGATTATGGACGCTTTTCAATTGCTATTGGTGATAAAGTTACCCTAGGTCAAACATCATTCTTAGGGCAGGTAACATATGCCAATCTTTTCAATGACAAGATTGCTATTTCTGATATCCGCGCTTTATTACAAGTCGAACGCAGCCAGGTCGTCCTTGGATATGAGTATGGTGTTTATATCCCCCGTGATCAGAACATTATCACCGAAGATCTCGTCTTTATTGACCTACCCTTGCCGCGCGCACCTCTTTCAGCGCGAATACGCTTCACAAGATCCCGAAAAACCGAGAGTTTATATGACATAAATCATAAGCTAACGGGCGTGTGGTTGCGGATACCGTTCTCTTTGTAAGAAGACTAATCCTCACGAACCGTAACGAACAAGATCAGGATCGCGTGCCTCAAGGCTTAAATCTGATATCGCTTGAGACAAATCCATAACCGTCTGATCTGTTGAACCAAGCCGTCGCACAGACACAGTATTTGCCTCTGACTCACGCTTGCCAACGGCAATAACAACGGGGACCTTTGCTAGAGAATGCTCTCGAATTTTATAATTAATTTTCTCGTTCCGAGCATCAATTTTGACCCGCAACCCAGCCTGCTTTAACTGAGCAACAACTTGTTCGGCATATCCATCCACTTCACTTACGATCGGGCATACAACAATTTGATCAGGCGCTAACCAAAGCGGAAATTTACCTTCATATTGCTCGATGAGAATACCAAGGAAGCGTTCCATGCTGCCCAAAATTGCACGGTGCAACATAACAGGCGTATGTTTAGCGCTGTCCTCGCCAATATAGGTCGCCCCCAAACGTTCTGGAAGATTAAAGTCCACCTGCAAAGTCCCACACTGCCAACTGCGCCCTATGGAGTCACGCAAATGAAACTCAATTTTAGGTCCGTAAAACGCCCCCTCGCCTGGGTTCATTTCATAGGGCAAGCCTGTTGCTTTGACAGCCTCCAGCAAAGCCGCTTCAGACCGATCCCAAATCGCGTCATCACCAACGCGTGTCTCGGGACGATCCGAAAACATAATGCTAATATCGTTAAATCCAATTTCCTCGTAGACTTCGCGTAAAAGAGAACAAAACGCTTCGGTTTCAGAAGTTATCTGATCTTCTGTACAGAAAATGTGAGCGTCGTCCTGCGTAAAGCCGCGGACCCTCATAATGCCGTGCAACGCACCCGAAGGCTCGTAACGATGGCAAGACCCAAATTCAGACATGCGCAAAGGGAGATCGCGATAACTTTTCAAACCTTGTTTGAAAATTTCGATATGACACGGACAGTTCATAGGCTTTAGGGCTAAAAGTCGATCATCGGCTTCGGACGTAAACATCGCATCTCGGAATTTATCCCAGTGCCCAGACATTTCCCATAACTTCCGATCCACAAGTTGGGGGGTACGAACTTCACCATAATCATGGCGCTCTAACTTCCGGCGCAAATAGGTCTCAACAGTACGATAGAGCGTCCAGCCTTTTTCGTGCCAAAAAACCATACCTTGTGCTTCTTCTTGAAAATGGAATAAATCCATCTCCTTGCCAATACGACGATGGTCACGCCTTTCGGCTTCTTCAACCATAGTTAGGTAATTGCTCAGCTCTTGTTCCGTAGCCCAGCACGTTCCATAAATACGCTGAAGCATCTCATTATTACTGTCGCCACGCCAATATGCGCCAGCCAATTTGGTCAACTTAAAGGCTTTGCCCAACATGCCCGTTGATGGCAAATGTGGTCCACGACACAAATCTTTCCAATTCCCTTGGCGATAAACGCTGACAGCTTCACCGGCTGGAATAGATCCAATGATTTCTGCCTTATAGGCCTCACCAATTTCTTTAAAATGGGCAATCGCTTCATCGCGATCCCATTCCTCGCGCGTAATTGCCTCATTTCTGTCAACAATCTCGCGCATGCGTTGTTCAATAGCCTCAAGATCATTTAGGCTAAACGGCTCAGAGCGCGCAAAATCATAATAAAAACCGTTATCGATAACCGGTCCAATTGTAACCTGTGTGCCAGGGAACAGCTCCTGCACTGCTTCGGCTAAAACATGGGCACAGTCATGCCGCAAAAGCGACAATCCATCTGCAGAATTTGCAGTCACGACCTCAATTTGAGCATCACGATCAATCATGGTCGCCAAATCGCAAACAATACCATCGAGCTTAATAGCCAATGCTTTTTTCGCCAGCGAAGGGGCAATTGACTTTGCAAACTCTAATCCAGTTAGAGCATCCTCATATTGGCGTTGGGCACCATCAGGTAAAGTTAAATTTATCATATCAGCTTTCACTATCTAATTTTTTGGCTTGCACTCTCCAAGGTGCATACCAAGCTCCGATCAAAATCTCAACTGGCACGGGATCATAACCATGACAAGCGCCAAGCCGCTTAAATGGATGACACTTTGATAACCGCCTTAGGCTGAGCCAGAAGCCATACCATGCACCATGTCGCTTTATCGCGTCAAAGGTATATTCCGAACAGGTCGGCAAGAAGCGACATGAGGGGGGTAACAAAGGAGATATACAGTAACGGTAAATGATAATGGGTAGCAAAAGCAAATAACGCATGAATTTAAACCCCAAGTTGGGCTAAACAATCTTCGACCGCATCAAAGACAAGCAGTGTCGAGGCATGGCGTGCTGAATAAGTTCGGACACTTTCCAACAGAGAGAGGTCAGCCCACCGCCCTGTTGGGGCAGGCCCATTCTCTTTGAGCATTAACCGCATAATACGCGCAACATCATGAAACTCTTGAGGAGAGCAACCTTCGATATGTTGGGCGACGATTGCCGCACTGGTTTGCCCTAAGGCGCAAGCAGAAAGGCGCTGAGCAAAAGCACCAATATGACCATTCTGATCGAGAGATAAATCTACACTAATCTCTGAACCGCAAAGCTTAGAAACCGCCGTTGCACGCGCCTGCGCATCAGCCAATTCGCCAATATGAGAAATATTAGCCGTTATTGCGAGCAGCTTCTTTGTATAAAGCTCATCGAGCATCGATATCACACCTATTTTTAATCACGACTTAGCCACACGCCAAATTGTGCCATTGGGTGTGTCTTCAATCGCCACGCCCAATTGGGTTAATTTATCGCGCGCGATATCAGCCGCAACATAATCTTTCGCCTGGCGCGCGGCATTGCGCTCTTCAATCAGAGCGTCAACGACCGCAACGTTAATATCCGTCGCCCGCGATTGAAACCATTCATCAGGTGAGTGTTGTAAAATACCCAGAAGCGCACCGGCGGATAATAATTCCGCCCGCCCTTCCGGCGTATCCACATTCTTAGAAAGCTCTGACAAGGCCGCAAGTGCTTTGGGCGTGTTTAAGTCATCACATAACGCTTCCATAACCTTTGCCGGAACAGTTGGGTTTAAGGCACGCGCTGCTTGCGTCATCTCACTATTGTCGCGCAAAAGGCTATATAATCGATTAAGCATACTCGCGCTTTGATCTAAAAGTGTATCGGTAAAATCAATAGGCTGGCGGTAATGTCCTTGAAGCAAAGCTAAACGAATAACCTCCCCAGGATGATCGGCAATAATTTCATCAATGAGTTTAATATTGCCACGGGACTTAGACATCTTCTCACCATCTAAATTCAACATGCCATTGTGAAGCCAGAATTGAGCAATTTCTTGGCCATGGGCACACCGGCTTTGGGCGCATTCGTTTTCATGATGCGGAAACTGCAAATCAATTCCGCCGGCATGAATATCGATTGTTTCTCCAAAATGTTCTGCAATCATAGCGGAACATTCAATGTGCCAGCCAGGTCGCCCGCGACCAGGCGCAGCGCCAAATGGGCTATCCCAGCCTGGTAAATCATCAGATGAAGGTTTCCAAAGCACAAAATCTTCAGGGTTTTTCTTATAAGGCGCAATATCAACACGCGCACCTGCAATCATGTCATCGCGGTTTCGCCGAGCCAATGATCCGTAATCGGGATCTGACGACACATCAAATAAGACATGCCCTTCCGCCTCATAGGCGTGGCCTTTGCTGATTAATGTTAAGATCATAGACTGAATGGCTTCAATATGATCAGTTGCAAAAGGCTCAATGTCAGGGGGCAAAACACCCAAAACTCCAATATCCTCATGATATTTTTGCGTATATCGTTCAGATATGACCGAAATATCCTGCCCTTCTTCGCGGGCCTTATTATTAATTTTATCGTCAATATCTGTAATATTTCTGGCATATGTCACTTTAGGAAATAATGCACGCAAAAGCCGTACAAGCACATCAAAGACGACAGCTGGGCGGGCATTGCCGATATGGGCAGGCCCATAAACAGTCGGACCACACACATAAATACTGACATGCTTAGGGTTAAGTGGTTCAAAAACCTGCTTTTCCCGCACGCGATTATTATAGAGATAAAGTTTCATGATCGGCACATTACCTTGCATCTAGCCTATTCGCAATCGTCATAATGGCCGCTAAAATTGATTTTTCTGTGCCCCATTTTTTAATTAACCATAAGGAACTCAATAATATTTTTGGCTCATCATCAGCAAAACTTGTGAGCGATCCTTGACCCATTGGGTGATAGACCCTATTTAATTAATATAAGGTTGCACGCTGATGTGTTCGCATTTGTGCAAAGCGTTATGCGTATTTAGAGTAGTCGCAATTATCGTTAAAGATGTCATATATCTTGAGAGCGAATTGATTGCATGTTGTAATAATTTGGGCGCGAGTGTCCAACGGTGATGAGGACGTATTTCCTCACAAACGGGAAAGTATTATGGACGCGATCATTAATGGCAACGACCAACCTGCAAATGAACGGGATGTAAAAGTGACCAAACCAACACGCGAAGAGGCTGAAGCAGCCGTCCGCACACTCATTTCTTGGGCCGGAGATAATCCTGACCGCGAGGGTCTCATCGACACGCCAAAGCGTGTTGTTAAAGCATATCAAGAGTTTTTTGCTGGATATGACGAAAACCCTGACGATGTCTTAGGACGTACTTTTGAAGATGTTGAAGGTTATGACGACATGGTCATGCTCCGCGATATTTCATTAGAAAGCCATTGTGAGCATCATATGGTCGCCATTTTGGGAAAAGTTCATATCGCTTATATGCCCGTTAATAAAGTGGTTGGCATATCAAAACTTGCACGCGTCATTGAAATTTTTGCCAAACGCTTACAAACGCAAGAAACCATGACAGCCCAGATTGTTGATTGTATTCAACGCGTGCTAGAACCTGCTGGCATTGCAATCTTAGTTGATGCCAAGCACCAGTGCATGACAACACGCGGTATTAAGAAACCAGATGTAGCAACGATAACAACCCAGTTTACGGGTGTTTTTGCCAATGACCCGCGCATGGAAGCACGTTTTTTAGCAATGATTAAATAAGTCATTTCTTTTTACAAAATTAAGGGTCGACAAAACCCAATCCAAAAGTTAATTAACGGCTCATGTCACAGATTTTTGCAAATAGAATATCAATAGAGCAAGTTGAAGAAGGTGCTGAATTAGCACCGAAATTCGACGCAAATGGACTTATTCCAGCCGTAACGACCGATCATAGCTCTGGCGAATTGCTGATGCACGGTTATATGAATGAAGAAGCGCTCATACGTTCGATTGAAACAGGCGAAGCTCATTACTATAGTCGCTCACGCGAACAAGTATGGCATAAAGGTGCCACAAGCGGTTTGGTTCAAGAAATCGTTGAAATGCGTATCGATGACGACCAAGACTGTGTTTGGATGCGGGTTAATGTTGGCGGCAATGGCGCCAGCTGCCATGTTGGCTATCGCTCATGTTTTTACCGCTCGCTGCCAACAGGTCAGTCGTTTGACGCGCCAGTTGCTTTGACCTTTGAAGAGCAGAGTAAAGTCTTCGATCCTCTTGAGGTTTATGGCGACGCCCCCAACCCAACCAAGCTTTAAGGCTGTCCCTAGCCTGTTTTAATATACTCTTTGAGCGCATCGGCCTCTCGAGCAGTTTCGTTAATTCTAAAATTAACCAAATCTCCAATCGATACAATGCCCACAAGCTTCGCCTCTTCTAAAACGGGAAGATGACGACAGCGATATCCCGTCATCATTTGCAAAGCTTCTTCCACGCTCGTTGAAAAGGAAACAGTGTGTACTTGTGCTGTCATGAACGTATTGAGTGTCTTATGGACGGCCTCACCCCCATATTCAGCAAGTGCGCGCATCACGTCACGTTCCGACAAAATACCACAAAATGCGCCCGAAAGCTCATTTACAAGGACAGCACCAATCCGGGCTTCGGTCATAACCTTTATTGCCTCGGAGAGTAACTGATCAACCCTAACAGCGACCACATGATCGCCTTTATCTTTTAGAATTTGTGAAATTGACATTGTGTCTCCCCCCTAATTGATAGTGAGGATATTATAGTGCGTCAGAATGTCGCAATGCGCAAGCCGTAACGTTCAATTTCTCAGTCGCGCCAATCTCCATAATCAACACGCCCGGGACCTCCCGAGGCAGACATTGGAGGTGGGTCGAGCAATGAAAGCAGATAAAAACCAGAAATAAATCCAAATATATGTGCAACCCAAGCAATATTAACCGCGCTACCATCCGCGGTCATCAGCCCTAAAGGTGCCAGCAAACCCGATAGAAAATTAAGCCCAAACCAAACCAAAATAAACACCAATGTAATTGGCTGTCGTAATGTTTCGATGGTTGTCAGGGGTTTAGGGAATTCTGGCCAAACGGCATATTTATGCCTCGGCGAGAAGGCGAAACGACAAGCAGCACCCATAAGGCCAGCTCCACCAGCAGAAGCACCAACGATTGGAATAAGGTAAGCGTTATCCGCCGTTGCATAAGCCTGCGCAAAACCGCCAATAGAAGCCGAACCAAAGAATAACAAAACAAAACCTAAACCACCGATGCGTCTTGCAACAACAGTTCCAAATGCAAATATCCAGCCGGTATTGAGCACAACGTGCTCCCAACTTCCATGGAGGAAACTATAGGACAAGAGACTTAATAACCCATGCAAAGTCCCACCAGGTAGACCTCCAAGTCCCACTTCGAAAAAACGTGCTGGGAATAATGCACCATAGACATAAAACATATTGCGATCAGCACCGCTCAATTGAGTGGCAACAAAGTGCACACCCAAAAATAAGACGCAGAGCACAATCACACTTATAGGTGCACGCAAGAACGGTTGCTTTTGGTTATTGCTCAAGAGATATTTTTCCTTAAAGCTGCTTCGACAAGGGCCAAACGATCATTACCAAAATACATATCATCCCCATTAACAAACATGGTTGGTGAGCCAAACCCCCCGCGTGCAATCACTTCGTCTGTATTGCTTTTTAGTTTTTGCTTCACAGCATCACTCGCGATACGAACCTCAACATCTTGCGCATCCAGACCAACTTGCTCGCATAATCGGGCGCGCTCATCAGCTTGGCTCACATCTTTTAATGCGCCCCAATAGGCTTTGAATGTTGCCCATGCATAGGCTGGCAGGCACCCTTCCTCTTGAGCCACGATAGCGGTTCGCATAATTTCAACAGCGCGAACAGGAAACACGGCTGGCTGCCCGATTTCAAGGCCATAGAAACGTGTCCAATCGCGCAAATCTTTCACATAGTAGCGACCTTTGGTTGGATGCGGGTTGGCCCGCTGCTCATAAACCGTCTCATTGACAGCGTTAAACACGCCACCAACCAATATTGGCCGCCATAATATCTCCGTATCCGTGCGTTCCGCCAAGGATTCGATTTGACTAAACGCAAGGTAAGTCCATGGACTGGAAATATCGAAAAAGAATTCGAGCTGGTTTGAATATGACATATAAACCCCTACTGAATAAACTCGGCCGCCATTGCTGCACGACCGCGAATATGATCCGATATTTTTTCAGCCATCATGATCGTTGGCGCATTTGTATTGCCACCGATCAAAGTTGGCATAAGCGACGCATCAATAACACGCAACTGACTTAAGCCATGCACACAACCATTGGTGTCTGTTACCGCCATATCATCTGTACCCATTTTACAGGTGCCCACAGGGTGATAAAGCGTTTCCCCTGTCGCTTTGATCCAGGCATCAAGAGAGGCATCATCATCAACATTAACATCAGGACCAGGCTTAAGTTGTTTACCACGATAGTCATCAAAGGCTTTCTGCAGAAACACACGTCGCGTTTCACGAAAGGCATTACGTAAATCAATAACATCCTGCTCTTCGCTTAAATAATTTGGGAAAATACGCGGGGGCGCATCTACATCCGCACTCGCTAGCGTTAGATAGCCACGACTGAGCGGCCGGCAACAATAGATGATACTTGAAAAACCATGTGTTTTAGGCAAATCGCCTCGTCCGTGGCTATCGCTCATGGCAGCTGACACATAATGAATTTGTGAGTCTGGAATTTCTTTACTTGGGTGAGATTTGATAAAGGCCCCACCCGCTGTAGGCGGATAGCTCGCATCGCCTTTTCCAAAGAGAAGATATTGAATACCCGCAAGCTGTTGGCGCCACCATACTGCTGAGCGATGCAGGGTGACCGGTTGGGTAGATTCATATTGGCTAACAACACCATAATGATCTTGGAGGTTTTTACCCACGCCCTTGAGGGTATGGACCATATTGATCCCATGCGGGGCTATATCATCGGGGTCCCCAACACCGCTTCGCATTAAAATTTGTGGAGAATTGATAGCACCTGCAGATAAAATAACCTCACGTCGCGCCATTATTTTTTGGCGTTGACCACCAATAACTACCTCAACCCCAATAGCCTTATTGCCATCAAAAAGAACTTTATCAACACTCACATCCGTAATGGCTTCAAGGTTCTTTCTCTTTAAAGCAGGATGCAAATAGGCTTGAGCGGCGCTCGATCGTTTCGCGTCTTTAATTGTATGTTCGTAACGCGCAAAGCCTTCTTGTTGCCGGCCATTGAAATCGTTTGTCGCCGGAAAGCCTGCTTGCACGCCAGCTTCCACAAACTTATCCAGCAATATATCATTTTGGCGGTCAGACTTTTTAACTTGAAGTGGGCCGTCATGACCATGAAACCCTTCATCACCATCACCGGCAAATGATTCAGCCTTCTTAAAATAAGGCAAAACGCTCGCATAAGACCAACCTTGGTTGCCAAGCTGGTTCCAATGGTCAAAGTCCCATGAATGCCCGCGAATATAAACCATCGCATTAATACTAGAGGAACCACCCCACCCGCGCCCGCGTGGCCAAAATAATTTTCGGTTGCCAACATTGGGGTCGGGCTCGGTTTCGAAGCCATAATTATGATCATTTTTTTCGGGAACCAACTGCGAGTAACCAGCAGGCATATGAATAAACAGACTTTTATCTTTGCCACCTGCTTCGAGTATAATCACTGTTTTATCTTGGTCTTCAGACAAGCGCGCAGCCAAGACGCATCCAGCGCTTCCAGCACCGACGATAATATAATCAGCTTCTTTTTGAATAGTCACATGACACTCCTAGTTTTAAGACAATCTCAATTAGAGAACGCGCAGTTCTTTTTTATATCTTTGCCAATTCTCTACATAATGTTCGGCCATCGCCATCATTAATTTCTCATTATTTTCATCTAATGTACGAATGATTTTTCCAGGCATGCCAAGCACCATAGAATTATCTGGTATTTCTTTACCTTCACCAATAAGCGCATGTGCGCCAACGAGGCAATTTCGACCGATTTTAGCGCCGTTTAAGACAGTTGCACCAATGCCAATGAGCGTGCAATCACCAATAGTGCACCCATGCAACATCGCCATATGCCCAATTGTGACGTGGCTTCCCAACGTGAGCGGATATCCCATATCCGTATGACAGACAGAACCATCCTGAACATTAGAATTTTCACCAATGGTAATGCGCTCATTATCTCCGCGCAGCGTAGCGCCAAACCAGACGCTCGCATTTTCTTCTAATACAATATCCCCAATAAGCTGCGCATTATCTGCCACCCAAGCCTGCCCAGATGTAGGCAATTGAGGTTGACGATCACCTAATTGATATAAAGTCATGTGTTTCCCTTTTGATTTATGGGTATGAAACGTGTAATCATCGTGAAGAAAATTTGAATAAAAATCCACTGTTTTAGGAAAGTAATTGAGAAAAATGTTTAAGCGCTACCTTTCATCGACTGTAACCGAGGAAGAATGGCCTATTTGGCGCGTAATTGCTATTTTTGCAATAACTCTGCTCATTGGGCTTGGCGGCGCATTATTCTTTTTCTTCGGGCCGACCTGGAAAGACATATCTGGCGATATCATTTCACCGACAACAAGTACGCGCCCCATTAACCTTGAAGTAAGCAGCACATTGCTTGCCATACCGTCAAATTATACCCGTTACGGACGCGACAGACGTGGCTCAAAAAGAGATAATGTTGAACTTCATGCTCTTTTGCCAGATCTTAATGGATATACAATAAACCAAGCAGAAGCATTTGAAAGTAGCGCTCTATCACCTGACTTGCTTCTCATCACGATAACCCGCATCGAACATAATATGACCCCAAACAGGCTTATCGATGATGTTTATCAGCCAATCCTCTCTAAAGGCGCTGGCGGAGGTGGGCTTGATGCAAAAACGGGTTTAAAAAAGAGCTTCTTTGCAAAAGACAGCATGTATGCCAATGCAACATTTTATGAAACAACATTGCGCGTCGATGATTCTCAAAAAAGTCCTTTTTATATTTGTGCCCCAAGCTCAAATCATGGGGCCTGGTGCACTGGTCGTTTGCGCATCGGCACAACCGCACAAGCCATCTTCCGTTTTTCAGAAGAGCACCTCAAAGACTGGGAAGAAATAAACCAGCGCTTATCACAGAAATTAAGTCAATTTAGAGCTGATGCCCGCAAAGAAAACTAGCCGCGTCACTCAGGAGACATCTGCCTTCTTCTGATTATTAAAACTATTGGATTTAGACCGTTGGCAAGTCAAACTCGAGAATGGCCATATTGAAGTCATAAGACACTTCACCCTCATCCTCATCTCTGAATAATGTACCAATAAATTCATCGGCTAAATAGACTTCAACCATATCGTCTTTAGCGCCGCGTTTTAGGGTCATTTTTTCGTTTTCAAACTTTAATCGCATAAACGCTTGAACGCGCAAGATCTCATCATTATTCATAATTTTGTCCTTGTTCCGCCAACCAAGTTCTAAGCAAAAGCACTGCTCTTGCTCATTATCAAATCAGCTATTCATTCTCTATACGGTGATCCATAAGCCGTGATGGTTCATTTGTCGAGACCGAACCGACAACTTGTGCAGGCACACCAACCGCTGTGCTAAAAGATGGGATGTCTTGCAAAACAACACTTCCGCTTCCAATTTTGGAGCATTCGCCAACTTTAATATTGCCGAGAACTTTGGCGCCGGCAGAAATCAATACGCCGTCTCCGATTTTCGGATGACGATCCCCTTTTTCTTTACCATTTCCCCCAAGCGTAACACTATGGAGCATAGATACATTATTGCCGACGACAGACGTCTCGCCAATCACAACGCCGGTTGCGTGGTCAATAAGAACGCCACGGCCAACAATCGCGGCAGGATGAATATCAACTTGAAACACCTCAGACGCGCGATTGTGAATATACATCGCGATTGGGCGCCGACCATTCTTATAGAGTGCATGCGCCGCACGATAAGACTGCAAAGCCATAAAACCTTTATAATAGAGTACAGCATCTAAATAACTTTGGCAGGCAGGATCGCGCTCCACAATTGCAAGAACATCCGCCCGCATGGCATTGCCAATTCCCGGATTATTTAAAAAAGTATCTTCAAAAAGCGTGCGCAAGTCATCAGATGACATTTCGTCATTACCAAGCTTGAGCCCAATATGCAGCGCCGATGACTGCTCTAAGCTTTTATGACTCAAAATAACCCTATTCATAAATTCTGCTAACAGTGGCTCATCAGCGGAAACGCTCTGAGCCTCAGAAACCAGTTGATCCCATATAGGATCACGTTCGGCCCCATCATTTATATCTGCTATCTGGCTCATAATCCCTCAATTCTGGCCGATCAAAATGATCTATATTTCAGATTACACCTTAATCGGCTACTATAGTTAAGTCTAGACAGTCGATATGGCACAAAAATCGGAAATTTGAAGCAAAGGCAAGGTATGACATATATTACAGTCAATAATCTTACAGTTTATTACGAGCAAAACGGTACCGGTGAAAATTGCCTCATTTTAAACGGATCAGGCGGTGACCTTCGATTTCGTCCAAATGTCATGGACACACCACTCTCCAAATCTTTTCGTGTCACAAGTTACGATCAACGCGGCCTAGGGCAAACAAGCAAACCCGATGGCGCATATAAAATGTCTGATTATGCAGACGATGCTGCGGCTTTAATAACAGAGCTGTCTTTGGGGCCAGCATTTGTTTTAGGCATTTCATTTGGAGGAATGGTAGGACAAGAGCTTGCAATCCGCCATCCAGATTGCATAAAAGCGCTGGCGCTTTTCTGTACGTCCCCTGGGGGCGCCGAGGGCTCATCTTACCCACTTCATGAACTTGCACAGCTTAATCCCGACGAAAGAGCGCGCACCGCCATTAAGCTTAATGATAATCGCATTACTGATGATTGGATTTCAAATCACCCTGAGCAATATGAGGCTCTCAAGGTGCGTGCAAACCGCGACACTTATAATCACGAAGAAAATTATCTCCAAGGACACGACAAGCAACTTGAAGCCCGTGCGCATCATGACTGTTGGGATAGGCTCGATCAAATAAAGTGCCCTGTTTTTCTTGGCGGCGGCACATATGATGATATTGCCAAACCTAGCAGTATGAAAAATATGGCATCACGCATTCAAAACGCACAGCTAACCTTTTACAATGGCGGCCATCTTTTTATGACCCAAGACCCCAGCGCATTTTCTGATGTAGCTGATTTTTTCAGAACGCAATAAAGGACACCAAAATGCTTCGTCTTGAAACCGACTGTGCCATTATTGATGCGCATCACTCACAGCACATCGCCACCATTATTATTAACAATCAAGCTCGTCATAATATTATGACACGCGCAGCTTGGGAAGCCATTCCACCCTTAATGTCTAAAATCGCGCAATTGCCAGACATACGTCTTGTGCTTATCCGAGGCGCAGGTGAAAAAGCCTTTATTGCCGGCGCCGACATCTCTGAGTTTGACGATGCTTTTTCTGGCCCCTCGGGCATGGGATATGACACGGCGACAGTTAATGCTTTTGAAGCGGTTTCAGCCTGCCCCTTTCCAACAATAGCAGCTATTCGAGGTTATTGTATTGGAGGTGGACTTGGGTTGGCGCTTGCTTGCGACATCAGGCTGGCCAGTGATGATAGTACCTTTGGCATTCCTGCTGGCCGTCTCGGACTTGCTTACCCGACGCAAGCCATCCATCGCTTGTCCAGTATTGTCGGATCAGCCACAGCCAAAGATATTGTTTTTTCTGCTGAACGCTTTAATGCAACCTCGGCAATAGAAAAACGGCTTATTAACCGCATATTCCCGATTGCTGAATTTGAAGAGAAGCTTGCTCAATATTGTGAACAATTATGTTCAAACGCACCATTGAGTTTGCAAGCCGCCAAGTTTAGCATTGACCAGGGCCCAATGGGTGATTTGGAGGCAATGTATCATTTTGCGCTCAACTGCCTAAGCAGTGAAGACTATGCCGAAGGCCGCACTGCTTTTAAAGAAAAGCGATTACCAATATTCAAAGGCAAATGAAAAACAGAAATTAATAAATAAAAAGGAAATATTCATGGCGTTAGATTTTACAGGAAAAGTGGTCGTTATCACTGGGTCATCGGCAGGCATTGGAGCTGCTGCAGCGCGCGGCTTTGCCGCTGGGGGCGCTCGCGTCGTTATTAACTATGCCTCTAACGAAAAAGCAGCGCATGCTGTTGCAAAAGAATGCAATGATTTAGGTGGCGAGACCATTATTGTTCAAGCCGACATGTCGAGCGATGAGGGACGCAAAAACCTTATAAACCGTACCATAGAAAAATGGGGAACCATCGATGTGCTGGTTAACAATGCCGGCACAACAAAATTTGTCGACCACAGCAACCTGGACGGGCTAAACCCAGATGACTTTGACAATATATATAAGCTCAACCTCATTGCCCCATTTGAAATTATAAAACTTGCGCGCCCTTATCTGGCAAAACAAGGGGGGTCAATTGTCAACATCGCGTCAGTTGCTGGCGTAAGGGGCGTTGGCTCTTCACTTGCTTATGTTGCTTCCAAAGGGGCACTTAACAGCTTAACACTTGGGTTAGCCCGGGCTTTGGGGCCTGAGGGTATTCGTGTCAATGCTGTTTGCCCAGGCTTTGTTGGAACTGATTGGTTCAGAAATGTATTCGGTGAAGAAGGCTTTAATAAAATTGTTGAAGGACAAAGAAACGTCACACCATCTGGACACGCTGCTTCAGCTGAGGACATTGTCGGACCAATCGTATTTTTTGGCCATGAATCGAGCCACCATGTCAC
>ENA-OUOG01001241-OUOG01001241.1-marine-metagenome-genome-assembly--contig:-NODE-1241-length-30205-cov-5.151653_pt1 | contig 30205 bp, 22 predicted proteins | sample MGYA00248635_ERZ508505 | MGnify/ENA primary metagenome ERZ508505 (study PRJEB26176, sample SAMN06267871) | marine metagenome | isolation source: Saanich Inlet, British Columbia, Canada | place: Pacific...
ATTGTTTTATAACTTAGTGTATCCACTTGTGTATAGGGTTTAGTATTGTTCTTAATTTATGGACTGCAAAGGTAAAACAAATTTATTTTTGCGCAAACTTTGATTAACATTTAATTGTGGAAAAAGAATATTTTTTTTGAATTGCTTGCTTTTACTCGATAAAAGCTAGAATTTATTCTTTCAAATTCTTTTTATTTTTCAACCAATTATCAAACCAGTTTTCCATTTATTTTTTTTCTTATTTCAATATCACTCTGTTCAGTTTATCCGAAACTATTTTTTTTAGCTCTATCAATGTCAATTGAGAAGTCAGTAAATCTACTACAACTTCTTCTTCGGGAACTTCTTTCAACTTTATTTGAATATCTTGAATTTCGAGCTCGATACGCTTTAGCTGCAAGGCCAAGACTGCGTGTTCCAAAGCAAACCTCAACTTCATGTCTTCGGTTGTGACATATATCTTGTGATGAACCTTCCAGTTTTCGCTCAATTCGTATTTAGTAGAAACTAAAGAAACTACAGCTTCTACGATTTCAAGATCTTGATTAAGCCTCAAAGCTTTATTACTAATCTCTTTCTCCTCCTCCACCAAGGATTTGTAATGGTCAAATATTTTTTGAAAAACCTGATTCTCGAAATTAATCTCATCTTGAACCAGTGTTACCACAATGTAATTGGCAGCAGTAGTAGCTACTTCGTCTGTTTCGTCCGTTTCGGGGTTCTTTATTAAAAAAACCACTTCATGATCGCCATAATTCAAAAGCAATCGAATGATGTCTTTTTCGAGGTGATTGAGTCCAGATTCGGAGTATTTTGACTGCTGAGAATCGTCCTTGTATTGAGGAATAGGAAAATTTTCTTCTGGCTCGTTGTTTATTCTTCTTTCTTGATTAAAAGATTTTCTGAGGGATTTATTCAGCTCGTTGTACAATGCCTTCTCTCCTATTTCGAACATAGAAGAAACCTCAGACATATAAATTGAACGCTTTACCTCGTCACTAATTACGGAGACTGTACCCAGAATATCCTTTACCAATTCAGCCTTTTTAATCGGATCATTTTTAGCATCGGAAAGAAGCAAATCACTTTTAAATCGTATAAAATCTTTTGAATTGGTTTCAATGAAATCTTCTAACTCTGGTTGGCTCAATTTTTTGGAATATGAATCAGGATCTTCTCCATCAGGGAAGAGCACAACTTTTACGTTCAGCCCTTCCTTCAATATCATGTCTATCCCGCGGAAAGACGCTTTTATCCCTGCCACATCTCCATCATATAACATGGTAATGTTTGGCGTGTATCTTTTTATGAGTTTTATCTGGTCTACCGTAAGAGAAGTTCCAGATGAACTTACTACGTTTTCAATTCCTCGTTGGTGCAAAGAAATTACATCTGTGTAACCTTCTACCAAATAGCAAACATCTTTTTTTACAATGTCTTTTTTTGCAAAATAAAGCCCGTACAGAACTTTACTTTTGTTATACAATTCACTCTCAGGCGAATTGAAATATTTCGCTGTTTTTTTATCGTTTCTTAAAGTTCTACCCCCAAAAGCTATAACTCTTCCAGTAATGGTATGAATAGGAAACATGACTCTACCTTTGAAAAAATCGAACCGTTTTCCTGGCTCACCTTTTGTAAGACCCGAAGCCAACAAGTACTCTTCTTTGTATCCCGATTTTATGGCCTCCTTTGTAAAACCATCCCAAGAATCTGGGTTGTAACCCAATTGAAACTTCTTGATTGTTTCCATCGAATACCCTCTTTCAATAAAATAGGACAATCCTATGGACTTTCCTTCATCTGTTTCTAAAAGTTGTTGTGAGTAGTATTTTTGAGCAAACGAATGTACAATTTGTAGCGATTCTCTCGCAGATTGCTGTTCTTTTTGAGCTGGTGTTTGTTCCTTTTCCTCAATCTCAATGGAATACTTATTAGCCAAATACTTGAGAGCTTCCGGATAAGTTAGCTGCTCATGATCCATCACAAAATTAACAGAGTTCCCTGCCTTTCCACACCCAAAACACTTGTATATTCCTTTTGTAGGAGAAACGGTAAACGAAGGTGTTTTCTCATCGTGAAACGGGCAGTTCCCAATTAAATTTACCCCTCTTTTCTTTAGAGTAACATAATCCTGAATCACCTCTTCTACACGAGCCGTGTCAAATATTTGCGCTATGGTATCTTTTGAAATCAAATTTGCAATTTAGAAAACAAAGGTAATTAAATCTACTGGTATATTTTCATTCCCCAAAATCTACTTCGAGTAGACTACAGAAGTCCTTTTTATTTCTGAAATAAGTAACTCTTTTGAATCGACATAATTCTCAATCAACAAAAATCTTCCTCCACCAACACGAGCGATAGCCTCCATACTTTCAGCATCTTCAGGCTTATTTTTTATTCCTAAGACTGTCAACTTTATTCCTCGGTCATAATTTTTCTCAACCAATCGATCCAAATTCATACTCCCTTTATTAAATTTTCCATCCGTTGCCATTATCACTTGGTTATTTCCTCCATCAATATAATGTTCGCGACTTTGCCTGTAAGCCAATTTCATTCCGTCACCTCCGGCTGTCATTCCCTGGGCTCTTATTCCCTGAATTGTATTGATAAGCAAATCTTTTTCTTTTGCAGAAATTCCTTCCACAATCACTTTGGAAAAGGTAGAATAACTTATCAATGTTATTTTATCATTTTCATTCAATTTTTTCACCATTTCTATCAAAGAAGCTTTTAGCAAATCAAGCTTTCCATCAGAGTTCATAGAGGTTGACACATCTAATAAAAAAACAATATTATTGGATTTGTAGGTAACCACTTTCTTCTCTTCTTCTTTGGGTTCAATTGTGTCATTTTTTACAATCTCTAATTTTTCTTGAGAAAAAACAGAATCATTTTGTTGTACTGAAACAATCTGAATGGTGTCTAATTTGTCAACAACAGGGATTTCGACAGGGATAACTACTGTATCTAAAGGAAACTCAAATACTGTTTTACTCACAGTATCTAATGACTCTGGAACAGATTCCGCCAAAGGCAAATCAATGTGAGGTTTTGTCATGTAAACCACTATAGAATCATTGTTTTTATTCATGTACTTCGGGAATTCTTTTCCTAAATACCCGTCCGCGTCTACAATAAAATAATACAATCCAATAAGAGCTTTTGTTTTCACAATTCCTTTTCTGTTTGTGCTTTCAATCTGTGAGATTGTACCATTACTCACGAATGTGATTGAAGCTCCTGAAATTGGTTCATTGGTTTCTGCATCCAAAACCAAACCATTAAACTCAAACAAAGGTGTTTTTACGGTATTGGGATTATTAAAACTTGGACATGCCAATCCCATCGAATTATCAATTTCTTTTACATTTCCGCTTAGAGTAAAAACAAATGGCTCCAAACTGTTGCTCAAATAAATGGGGATTTCTACCTTGAAACGACCTTTATGGTCCGGGTTGTATTTAAATCGAATAATCAGTAAGCTATCTGGCATAATCGTTTGCCCCGAAACCAAAGTTTTTATTTCTCTGCCGTGCTTCACCCTCAGCAGATAAATCTTATCAGGAGTTGTATTTCGAAATTTCAAATCCACTACTCTATCGTTTCCAGAGTAAATATCTCCATAATCATGATCTATTTTATCAAAACCAAATTGAGAAAAACCCGAAATGGAAAACAAAATAAATATGGATAAAAGATAACGCATAGCTCAAAGTTAAACGAAGTAATTAAGAATTATTGCAAGTTATTCAATAATTGAGCCAGAAAATTGGGTTAAACTATTTCGTTCTGCAGTTTAGTTACATCTTTTATCAAGATGCGCTTTCCTTCGATTTCAATAATTTGTTCTTTATTAAAATCTGAAATTGTTCTGATTGCGCTTTCGGTAGTAACACCGGCAATATCCCCTATTTCTTTTCTTGTAAGGATTGAATTCAAAGCTGCCGTTTGTTCATTCACTCCAAATTTATCAGAAAGTAAAATAAGTGCTTCCGCTACTTTTTCTCTTACTGATTTTTGAGCCATGTCAATCACTTGCTTTTCAGCATTACGCAAATCTTCGGCTAGCATTTTCATTACTTTCAATGAAAAATCTGAATTGTCCTTTATCAAATTAATAAAAGCATCTGAAGGGATTTTGAACAATCTTGTTTCTTCAACAGCACTTGCCGAGGCCGAATATTGTTCCTCATTTAAAATAGATCTGTAACCAATTAAATCTCCAGCTGAAGCTAATCTTGTGATTTGCTCTTTTCCATTCGAGCCATATTTGTGAATCTTCACAATTCCTTTGTACACTACATACAAGGATTTAGGATATCCGCCTTCTTGAAACAAAGTTTCCCCTTTTTTGTAAACTCTGTCAACTTCCTGCAAACGCAATGAGGCTATTTGTTCTCGCGACAATTCGCTGAACAAACAAAAATGAGTTTTAGGGCTATTTGTTTTAAATTCTTGCATGGTTATAGCACAAAAGTAAGGATAAAAAACTCTTTATGGGAATTTATTTTTTAATGATAATTTGTAAAAGTTGATAATTTGTTAATACGATTATTGGGAACGAAAGATTTTTAGTGGTAGTTTTGTATCAAATTTTCACACAATATAATCAATATGAAAAAAATTCTACTATCAATTATTGCTATTTCAGCGACATTTGCATTAAAAAGTCAGTGTAATGACCTTTTTATTTCAGAATATGTTGAAGGATGGTCAAACAACAAAGCTATCGAATTAGTTAATCCAACTAATGCACCTATCGATTTATCACAGTACGAACTTAGAAGATATTCAAATGGTTCTTCATCAGCTGATGCCAAGAAAAGACTACAATTGTCTGGAACAATCGCAGCAAAAAGCACCTTTGTAATCGTAATAGATAAAAGAGATTCCACTGGAACTGGACAAGAAGCACCAGTTTGGGACACTCTTCAAAACCAAGCAGATATTTTTGCTTGTCCTGATTACAATGTAAACAATGTAATGTATTTTAATGGAAACGATGTTGTAGCTCTGTTTAAAGGAACAACACCATTAGATGTAATAGGAAAAGTTGGGGAAGATCCAGGCACAGTGAACGGAGTACCAAGCAATCACAGGTCTTATGGATGGCCATTAATTTCTGTTTCTTCAGACTCAACTGCATGGACAAAAGATCATGTAATGGTAAGAAAATTCAACATAACTCAAGGAGATGTAAATGCTCTTGATGTATTTGATCCAAGAACAGAATGGGATACACTTTCTCCATTGAACTTTAGCGAACTAGGACAACACTTTTGTAACTGTCCTGGACTAGTAGGAACTGACGAACTTCAAAGAGAAGAAGCGTTTAGAGCTTATCCAAATCCTTCTAACACTGGAATACTTAACTTGAGTACTTCTTCTGTTCCAGTTAACATCGAAATTATTTCGATATTGGGAAGTAAAGTAATTGAGACCAATACAAACACTACAACAACAAGAATTAATACTTCGGAACTTCCAAAAGGAGTTTACTTTGTGGCTTTGACATTTGAAAATGGACAAAGACTCACTAAAAAAATTGTACTAAACTAACAGTCGCCTAACAATGACAAAATCAACACTAATTTTAATCCTATCTCTGTTCTCAGGGATAGGATTTTTTGCTCAAACAGGAACCCTAAAAGGAACGCTGACAGATGAAATAACAGGAGAAACATTGATTGGTGCTTCTATAATTTATGGCAGCGGTCAAGGGACCACAACCGACATCGATGGAAACTACCAACTTGACTTGCCGTTGGGAGATCAATCCATAACATTTTCCTACGTAGGAATGCTTCCAAAAATCAAGAAGATAGCGGTAAAAAAGGGAATTCAATTTCTTGATGTAAAACTTTCTACAAAAAAAATGAGGGAAGTAGAAATTGTGGCCGACATCGCCAAGGAGAGAGAAACACCAGTTGCTTTTACAAACATCTCGAGAGAAAAACTAAATGAAGAACTTGCTTCGCAAGACATCCCTATGGTTTTAAACTCTACACCAAGTGTTTATGCGACACAAAGTGGTGGTGGAGATGGAGATGCAAGAATCACGATTAGGGGGTTTAGTCAACGAAACTTGGCAGTAATGATTGACGGTGTTCCTGTAAATGACATGGAAAATGGATGGGTATATTGGTCCAATTGGTTTGGATTGGATATGGTAACTCAGACCATACAAGTGCAAAGAGGACTTGGAGTGTCTAAATTAGCTGTTCCTTCTATCGGAGGTACAATGAATATTTTCACCAAAGGAATTGATTCCAAGCCAGAATTGAATGTAAAAGCCGAAATGGGAACTGGAATGTTTCAGAGGCAATCATTCAGTTTTAACTCAGGGAAGTTAAAAAGTGGATGGGGATTCACAGGTGCTTTTTCAAGAAAAAAAGGAGAGGGTTATGTTGATGGAACTTATACAGACGGATACTTTTTTTACCTGAAGGCAGAAAAAAGAATTAAAAACCATTTAATCAGTCTTTCGGCATTTGGAGCTCCGCAAAGTCACGGGCAACGATCTTTCAAACAACCAATTTCTTTTTATGATGAAGATCAAGCAAGAGAATTGGGAGTATCAGAAGAAGGAATTGCTCAATTTAAGGCTGGAGCTGGTAGTGACCATGGAATTAAATTTAATCAATTTTGGGGAGAATATGTTGATAGAAATGGTGAAACAAAAACCATGTATCAACAAGAAAACAAATATTTCAAACCACAGATTACACTAAGAGATTTTTGGCAAATAAATAAAAAGCTTTACATCACCAATGTCGCTTACCTTTCTATCGGTCAAGGAGGAGGAACTGGGATGAGAAATTCATCTATCAATCCAGTAACGGGAGAACTTGATGCACAATTCATTTATGACCAAAACACAGCTGGTGACTTTGGACCAAATATTGACCCAGTGTATCACCCAACTGAAAGGTTTGCCAACTCTAACATTTACCAAAGTGTGAACAATCATTTTTGGTATGGATTATTGTCTACTGCAACCTATGTAAAAAATGATCATCTCACATACTCTGGAGGAATAGACTTGAGAAGTTACGAGGGGGAACACTACCGACAAGTATATGATTTATTGGATGCAGACTATGCAAAAGAATTAGGAGGAAACCAAAATACAAATCAAAGAATTTACAGAGAGGGTGACAAATACTTTTACCATGATTTAGGTAAAGTAGTTTGGGTAGGAGCATTCGGACAGGTTGAATATAAAAAAGAACTTTGGTCTATTTTCGGAAGTGCCTCTGTATCTGCTTCTGGATATCAAGGTGTAGATTATTTCAGAAAAAAAACTGTGACAGTTGATGGTGAACAATACGCTGTTGGTTACCACGATACTGTTTCCGTAAATGGAAAAGAATACACAAGAAACTCAGAAGAATTAGAAACCTATAAAACAAAATGGGTAACAAGACCTGGTTTTACTATCAAAACTGGAGCTAACTATATTTTTGATGAATATTCCAACATGTTCGTGAATCTGGGTTATTTATCGAACGTACCAAAATTTGCTAACGTTATCGATCAAAACAATGAAGTGGTAAACAACATTGTAAATGAAAAAGTACAGGCTGCAGAACTTGGTTATGCATACAAAAAGAACAAAGTAGCAATAAACGTAAATACATACATCACGAACTGGATTGATAGACCATACACAGTAAGAAGAACTGGTGAAGACAATGAATCATTCAATGCGAATATCCAAATGGATGCTTTGCACATGGGAGCAGAATTTGAGTTAGCCTACAAAATGAACAGATATATTACTCTGGAAGGAATGCTTTCTTTGGGAGAATGGAAGTGGATGAGTAAAAAAGATAGCATCACATTTTTGAATGACAACGGAGCTACTATTACAGATGCAACAGGAAACATTCAATATGCTTCTTTTGATGCTCGAGGAGTTCATGTGGGAGATGCAGCCCAAACACAAATGGGGGCAAAAATCAGAATTAACATTACAAAAAAACTTTACATCAAGTCGCAATACACTTGGTTTGACAGGTATTATGCTGATTTTGAACCAGGAGGATTGGATGGTGAAAATGCAGGTAGAGAATCTTGGCAAATTCCATCTTACGGACTTATGGATCTTCATGCAGGTTACTCTTTCAGACTAAAAGGAATTGGTGAAAAGAAAAAACAACCTATGCTAAGCATTCGATTGAGTATTTTGAATTTACTGGACACACAATATATTTCTGATGCTCAAAATAATGACAGATTCACAGGACAAACTGGAAACAATTTCGATGCTGAATCAGCAGCTGTATTTTATGGCTTAGGAAGGCGATACAACGCTTCGTTACAAATTAAATTTTAAAACAATTACAATGAAAAATATATTCATAATATTACTTGGAATTACATTAAGCTTTGGAGCTATTGCTCAGGCTCCAGTTCCTTTTTCTTGGGCTTTCCCAAACACAATTTTACCTACAGGATTCACACTGGGTGGAGGAAGTTATCCTCCTTCCTTTTATGCCAGCAATGGCAATACTGCAGCCCCTAGTTTTAAACTAAACGGAACAGGGCAATGGTTAGAAATTGAGATAGCAGCTGAAGCGGGCGAAATTTCTTATTTCCTGAAAGGTCAAAATGTTGGTGGAGCTCCATTTCAAGGAACACTTGATATTGAATTCTCTCCAAATGGAACCACATGGACTAGCACAAGAACATTAGTGAATACAAACATTAGTACCACTTCATATACTCAATTCAGAGACACTTGTTTGCCAAACACAAGGTTCATTAGATTCTATTACACCAACAAAGTAAGTGGTGTGAACATTTCACTGGACGACATTGAAATTGGAGTTCCTTTGGCAACTCCAGATGCCGAAATAAATGCAATCATTGGAAGTGATACCATATTTAGTGGAGCCAGTTATTTTACCTCTGAAAGCATAGGATCTACAAAAAGAATTAAACTGATTGTTGAAAATCAAGGAACAGACAGTACTCTGAGAATTTCAGGAGTTACAAGCTCAAATTCAACTGAATTTTCAATCGCTTCGTTTCCTTCTGCAGTCGATAGTTTGTCCAATGACACCATCATGATAGATTTTTCTCCAAGTGCAGCAGGAACGAGAAATAGCACTATTTCTATTGCTAACAATGATGCAAGCGAAAACCCTTATATTATTAATTTTGTTGGATATGGAAATGGATTAGCCACCGAGCCATCTACACCGGCATCCGTTAACTTTTCTAATGTGACAACTTACAAGTACGAAGTAAACTTCACTCCTACTTCACCTTTGGCTGATGAATCGTATTTGGTTTTATTTAAGAATGGAAGTGCTCCAACTGGAGTACCAGTAGATGGAATAGAATACACAAAAGGAGAAAGTATTGGAAATGCCAAAATAGCTTATGTTGGAAAAAATCTTTCATACTTCTCAAAAGAAACTTATGCAAACTCAACGTATAATTTAGCAATTTTTGCCTATAGCGGATCGGGAATTTACAGCAATTACAATGCTGTTGCAAGAACTGGATCAGTTACAACTCCAGTATCAATGCAATCGCCAACACATTACAGCGGTGTTTCGGTTTCTAGTCCAAATTTTGTAACACAACTTCACAACAAAACAAATCCTCATACTTTGATGTTTTACAGTGATTTTGACGATACTTACATTCAAGATTTTGATACGAGAGACACAACCAACAACCAACAAGTTGTAAGTTGCGCATATTCTGGAGAACCTTATGTTTACTCTGCTCCTTTCAACTTCAGTGTGATTTCAAGAGAGCACACCTATCCTCAAAGTTGGATGCCAACTTACGGAGACCAAACAAAACCAGAATACAACGATTACCACAATTTGTACCCAGTTCACCAGAATAGCGCCAATGCAGTAAGAAGCAACAAGCCACTAGGGAAAGTAGTAACTTTAATCAGTTCTTATGGTGGAGCAAAATATGGACTTGACCACAGAGGAAAACAAGTATATGAGCCAAGAGATTCGCACAAAGGAAATGCAGCAAGAGCAGTTTTTTACATGGCAGCTGCTTATAATTCGGTAGATGGTAATACTTGGACTTTACCCGATCCAATTGACGCATTCACGGTTCCTTATTCTCAAGAAGAAGATGTATTAAAAAAATGGCACTGGATGGATCCTGTAGATGAGCAAGAAATGGCAAGAAATGACTATATCGAATCATTACAAAACAACAGAAACCCATTTATAGACAGTATGAATTTTGTATGCTATATTGACTTTACAACTATGGCAAAAGAGACGGACGCATCACCTTGTTTAACAAATACAATTAGCATAGACGAACAATCTTCGTTGATTGAAATGAATGCATTTCCGAATCCAACAAGTAACGAATTAACGATTCAATATGCTTTAAAAAATGTAGAAAACTTAACCCTTGTAGTTTATAACACTCTTGGAAAAGAAATTAAAAACATACAAATTCAAGGGCAAGAAAGAGGATATGAAACACTTAATGTATCTGACTTAACATCGGGAATTTACTTGGTAAAGGTAATGGGTACTTCTTTTGAAACTCAAATTAAGTTTGTAAAACAATAAACGTTCAAATACAGTTTAAAAGCTCTCAATCCATTGGGTTGAGAGCTTTTTTTTGCTAAAACAAACTGATATAACCAAAATGAACTTTGCCGTTTCTCACTAATACGGGATTGTCATTTTGTTTGCCCAAAGCATAAGTCAATGTGAATACTCCTGTTTTTGTTGCAAAATTAACCCCAAATCCAGCCCCAACGGGAAGTCCATTTTCATAATTATTCAATCTATTGCTTTCGTAAAATCCACCTTCAACGAAAGCAAAAACAGAAGAATTCCTGTCAAATAAATACCTGTATTCAGTTGTAAGGAAATAGTAATTTGACGCAAACAAGGATTGCTGATTAAATCCTCTTAAAGAGCTCAAACCTCCCAGCTGATACAATTCATTTAAAAAAATATTTTCACCCACAATATTTCCGCTAGTTAATTTGAACATAGCAGTTGCCTTTTTAAACAATGGCAAGAACTTAATTAATTCAAAATCAAACCTAAACTGCTGTGTGTTTTCCTCCAAATCTTGGTATTGTGAATTTACAAAATCTGTGTTTTTATCTATTTTTTTGAAACCAGAATTAATCGTAAAACTTACTCCTACTCCACTTCTTGGATTTAGTCGATAATCAAACTTAGCACTTTCATATCCCAACGAAAAATAGTTTGACACAAAAGAATTGGTAGAAGGCAAATCATTCCTAACAGACTGAACCAAGGAGTTGGAATTTATTGAGTTCCAACCCAACTTAAAAGATTGATAATTATCAATAAAATAAGACAAACCAAGTTTGAAATCTAAATTGGCAAACGAAGTGTCTTGTCTGAAATAGTTCAAATTAGTTTCTGTTCCTAATTTGGAGCCGTACAAAAAAGGGTAATCGAAGCCCACTTTAAAACGCTGGGAGTTTTCTTTGATTTTCTCCCAATTTAATGAAATAGATTCTGCTCTTTTTAAGACATTTGTCAGCTTAATATTTACCTCGCCTACAATCTCCAGTCCCGATGAGTTTTCGTCAGGATTTATACCTATTACACCGTCAAATCTATTGTTCTTTTTTTCTTCCAAGTACAAAACCAAAGAAGCCTTGCCATCAAAAAAATAAACTTCGGGAGATCTTATCATTGAAAGAAAAGGAAATGAGGACAGCACAGATGGTAATTTTTCAATGTACGATTCGCGATAAGGCATTCCTTGCACGTAACCAATCAGTCGCATAAGGGTTTGATGCGAAATGGAACTTCCTCCTTTTATTTCCAGAGAATCAAAAACAATGAATTGATTTAGATTCAATTGAACAATTCCCGAAATAGAATCATTTTCTATGACGATGGAATCAAAATAACACGAAGCAAATGGATACCCAATATCTTGACAATAAGACAAAACTTGCGAAACAACGGAGCTAATTCCTTGCTTTGTTATGTGTTTTTCTTTCCCCTTTTTTATTAATCCAAATGGTATTCTATCTGTCACCGTAAGACTCTTCCAAGTATACTGATACCCTTTTTTAATTTCATAAAAAGAAGTGTCTGAACTTATTTTATTTAACCTTAACCAACTTGAAATATAACCTTCTGACTGTAACTCGAGTAGTATTTTATTCTTTTGAAAAACTAATTCAGATGAATCTTTTACAGGAACAACTACTCTTTCAAACTTCTCATTATCAAAACAAACAAAACCCTGAGCTCTACTTTTATGAAAAAGAAAAAGAGTAACTATTAACAAGAACAAGAGTGTCGCTTTTTTCATATTTGATAAAACTACAACCCACCGAGGAATATTTTGTACAAAATAAAAAATAAATTCGTACCCAACTTGGAATATTTCGCCAGCTGAAAAGGCTTCAAACACGAAAGCTATGTTTATAACTTGTTTATAACTACAGAGCCCCTTTCGTAATCTGACAGAGAAATATACGTTTTTTTGTACTTTAAACTTTCTAACCCATGAAAAAAATCATCACAATTACAGTAACTGCCCTTTTCATCTCTTTGTTTTTTAGCTCTTGTACGACTAAAAAACAACATTGTGATGCATACGGGAATTTATCATCCGTTTCAGTAGAAGAAAATTCCTCTGAAATAAACACCAAAGAAATATCTGAAAACGAAGAAGTAATTTAACGTTATTCAAACTTATAATTTAAAAGACACAACTGAATCAGTTGTGTCTTTTTTTTGACCCTTATTTTAAATTCATTCATCCAACACAAACTTTACTTATATTTGTTAGACGAAAAAGACAAATGAAACAAATATTACTTTACATATCGTTTTTTCTCATTCTGTGTAATGTTGGATTTAGTCAGCTTCCTGCACAGCAGGAAAACCAAGCTGGTTTTAGATCTGAGTGGTTTGGCGGTTTAATTCTTCATACTAATGGCTGGGGAGGAAACCTAACTCGAGCCAAATTCAAAACTTACAAGAAATACAACTTATACAGCATCGATTTTGTAAATATAAAAGACCCAAAAGAATATAAAATTAGATATCAAGTTGCTCAAAATAGTTTTTCGAAGGCTTTTAAGTATGGTAAACTGAATTCTCTGTACAACACAAGACTGAGCTTTGGACAACAATACATGATTTACGAAAAGTTAAGAGAAAAAGGAGTGAGTATCTATTTCAATTGGAAGACGGGAGCCAACTTAGGATTACTAAAGCCAATATATTTAGAAATTGTGAATCAAGAAGATGGAATACCATTCAATAGTCAAGAACGTTACGACCCAATAATTCATAACGAATCGAATATTTATGGAAAAGGGCAATTTGGTTCAGGATTCAATGAAATAAATCTTATTTTTGGCGGACATTTTGAAACAGGATTTAAATTTGAACTAGCAAAACAGCGAGAGAATATTTTCGCAGTGGAAACAGGACTAACAATAGATGTGTTCCCAGCAGGTGCTCCAATTTTGGCATTCAAAAAAGACGAGGTAGTCTTGTACAACCTATACATTAAATTATTATTTGGTAAAAAGTATTTCGACTAAATGGAAATAAAAGAAAAAGTAAAAAAACCGAATTGGCTGAGAGTTAAACTACCAATTGGAAAAGAATATAAAAAGGTTCGTGAAATAGTTGACGACCATGGCCTACATACCATTTGTCAAAGTGGTAACTGCCCAAACATGGGCGAATGTTGGGGGGCGGGAACAGCAACCTTCATGATCTTGGGAAATACTTGTACGCGTTCTTGTGGTTTTTGTAATGTAGCTACAGGAAAACCTGAAGAGGTTGATGTGTTTGAGCCTGCAAAAATAGCAAAATCTGTTAGCTTGATGGAAGTAAAACATTGCGTAATTACTTCAGTAGATAGAGATGATTTGGCAGATGGAGGAGCAGAAATTTGGGCCCAAACTGTAAGAGCGATTCGAAGAAAGTCGCCAACTACCACAATGGAAACACTAATCCCTGACTTTATGGGTAAATGGGAGAATTTACAAAAAATCATCGATGTAGCCCCAGAAATAGTTTCTCACAATTTGGAAACTGTAAGAAGGTTAACCAAAGAAGTAAGAATTCAAGCTAAATACAATAGAAGCTTAGAATTACTGAGAAGACTAAAAGAAGGAGGAATGAAAACAAAATCTGGCGTTATGTTAGGTCTAGGAGAAAGCGAAGAAGAGGTTTTGGAAACTATGGATGATTTGAGAGCAGTTAATGTTGATATTTTAACTCTTGGACAATACCTCCAACCTACCAAAGAACACTTGCCAGTAGAAGAATTTATAACTCCAGAAAAATTTGCTCATTACAAAGAAATCGGTTTACAAAAAGGATTTCGTTTTGTAGAGAGCGGGCCGCTTGTAAGATCAAGCTATCATGCTGAGAAACACCTTTTTTAAAACAACAGGAATAGAATTGTATAAATTTTATTCAAATTTCAAACATAATAGTTCTAAAAATTCTTAATTTTAGTGCTAATAAAAAGTTAAATTTTTATTTTTACCTATATTTAATCATATTAAATTGACCCTGTTTAGGGGAAAATAATAGCTTATGAAAAACACTACTAAACTAATTTTAGGCGGACTTTTACTTTCAGGATTAGGAGTTGGATCCTACTTAAATTGTGGAAACTGTGAATCTCCAATTGACAAATATACACCGCGAGAAGGCTCAATATTTTTAAACAAAACAAGTGCCCAACATGGTATAGATTTGTATGAAGAAATGAGGAAAAATATCAACACTGGTAAAATGGAAGCGAGTGATTTCTCAAATGCTTGGCAAGCTGTTCAGGCTGCAAATTCAAGTAGAAGTTCAATTTTAAATTTAATTGACGAAGGACCTGATAATGTCGGAGGAAGAACTAGAGCCATTTTGGTAGACAATTCGGACAACAATATTGTATACGCTGGAAGTGTTTCCGGTGGATTATTTAAGTCGACTAATAGAGGAAATACATGGTCAAGAGTATCTGCTTTTACAGAAGTTTTATCTGTTTCGAGTATGGCTCAGACAGCAAACGGTACTATTTACGTAGGAACTGGATCAACGCATGAATCTAGCATTGCTAATGGAGGAAGTGGTGGACACAGAGCCAACGGTGTTTATTACACTACTGATGGAGGAACTACTTGGTCGCAACTTATGCCAACACCAAGTTGGGGAACAGCTGCTGTAAATGCCATTGTAGCTGACCCGAATCAACAAGATGTTGTGTATGTCGGAGGTAACTTCCCAATTAGACTTTATAAAGTAGAAAACAAAACAACATTCACTGCTGAACCAGGAATTACAGGATCTGTAACTGATTTAAAAATATCGAAAGACGGTAATGTTATATTGGCTGGACTAGGAAGTAGAACTTACGTAAAAGAAGGGAATGGAAGTTGGACAAAAGTTTCTGGGACAGGTCCTGGACAAGTAAAAGAGTCTGCTACAGGTTCTGCCATTTCAAGAATTGAATATGCAATTAGCCACGACAAAAATGCCAACGGCAAGTACTCAATTTACGCTTCTATGGTTAAAACTAATTCTTCACTTGGTGGAATTTCTGCATCACATGACAATGGAGCCACTTGGGCAGAAGTTGTACCTGAAACGGCAAATGGGGTTGCTGCAAATACCGTACTTACAACCGATCCTTTTGCAAACGGACTGCAGTTCCAAGGAAACTACAACAATATCATCACAACGATTCCTGGAGATCCAAAGAAATTTTTGATTGGTGGAATAAATGTTTTCAGATGGACTGAATCGGCTACATCTGCTCCTTTTGGACAAATGTCGCAAGTTTCATCTTCGCAAGTTGGACAAACTAGTTCATTTTACTCTCATGCAGATCATCACGAAATGGTTTGGGACAATGCAAACAGATTATACATTGGAAATGATGGGGGAATAGGAATATCAAACAACGCAACCTCTAACAATATTCAATATTATCCTGCTAATAGGGGTTATAATGTAACACAATTTTATGGAATTGGATACTCTAAGTTTGGAGATTTAATTGGTGGTGCACAAGACAATGGAACACAATACAAAGACGTAAACAATCCTGGTACATCACCAATGGAGTTTAGAAGAGTAAATGGAGGTGATGGATTTGATTGTGAAATTTCTCATTTAGATCCTAACGTTTTATTTTCAAGTATATATACTGGAGCCAATTACAGGACAGCTACGAAAGGAAATGGAAGTCCATTTACAGGAACAGAAATAGACGCTCTTTCTGACAATGTAAAACCTTTCTATAACGTAACAAGATTGTACGAAACTGCTAATGATGTTCATAGTACAGATTCTCTTGATTATTATGCAACAGAAAACTTGCCAGCTGGAACTACTATTATGGTTCCTAGTAAAAACTTAGGAGTTGAATTTCCTTACATTTTACCAACTGCAGTAACCGTAGTTATAGACACTACCATTGATGTTGTTGGTGACACTACATTTTCTTATGCATATAGAGACACCATTAGAGTTCAAGACAAAGTTCAATCAATGTTTGCACTTGGATTACAAAGCTCAGGTGGAGTTTGGGTAACAAGAGGTGCTCTAAGATTTGGAACTACGCCAGTATGGTGGAAAGTAATGAATTCTGTATCTGGTAGAGTTACTGAAATGGAATTTACCAAAGATGGAAACATTTTATACGTAGGAACATCTGGAGGGGAAGTGTACAGAGTAAAAGGATTTAACAATGTGTACTACAACAATGAAGCTAACGATGCGATCAACGGAATTAATGATCACGATAGCACCTCATTTAACTATGCTGATGTAAGAAGCGGAGTATCTCAACTAGAAATCACTACTATTCTTAATGGCTCACAATATGTAGGAGGTTTAGGAGTTGATCCAAATAATCCAGAACACCTAGTGGTAGCGCTTGGAGGTTATGGTTCTTCTACAAACATTATAAGATCTACAACTGCTGCTAGTACTACAGGAAGTTCTTCTTTCTCTAGTATCAGAGGTAACTTACCTGCTATGCCAGTATTTGATGCTGTAATTGACATGAGTGATCCAACAAGAATCATAGCAGGAACAGAATTTGGAGCATGGGTATCTTTGAACTCAGGAGCTTCTTGGAGCGCACAAAACGATGAAATGGGTGCGGTACCTGTGTATGACGTAAGACAACAATACAGAAGCTGGGAAGAGTGTACCAACTCTGGTACAATATATTTTGGAACACACGGAAGAGGAATTTGGAGTAGTAATGATTTCTTATCTATAGAAGAAAATAAAAAGGAAGAAAAAGCTCAATTAACATCTTTCAACTTGTATCCTAATCCTGCTACGAACTTTACAAACGTAGAATTAGAATTAACCAAAGCTGCTGATGTTACAATTTCTGTTTTCAGTTTGACAGGACAAATGGTAGCAAACGAAACATTAACAAACAGACAGCAAGGGAAATTAAAATATAGAGTAAACACTGCTACTCTACCTAAAGGAATTTACTTTGTAACTGTTCAAGTAGATGGATTGAAATACAAAGGCTCTAAGTTTATCAAAGAATAAATTAAACTAAAAGAACAAAAAAATACTGTCAGAATTATTCTGATGGTATTTTTTTTGTTCTTTACTTAACCCCAAATAGTAATAATTCAATACTTATTGTTAAATTTACAATTAGTACAAGTTAATAATTTTTACGTAAGTCATTCAAAACCTTTTTAAATTTGGATGACAATTTGAAAAAAACAATTTCTAAAACATAGTATTATGAAAAAAACTAAAGTCGCTATTAATGGTTTCGGAAGAATTGGTAGATCCACCACCCGAATATTGTTGCAAAATGAGTCAATAGAAATTGTTGCTATAAACGATTTAACCGAAAATAAAACACTATCTACATTATTCAAATACGATTCTATACACGGTATTTTTAATGGAAGTGTAAGTTCAGATGATAATTCAATTACTATAAATGATAAAAAAATAATTGTTTTAAATGAAAGAGATCCCGAAAAACTTCCTTGGAAAAACTTAGGAGTAGATATTGTCATTGAATCTACTGGCCACTTCAGGACTAAGGAGTTGGCGAACAAACATATATTAGCAGGAGCGAAAAAAGTTATACTTTCGGCACCCTCCAAAAGTGAAGACATCAAGACAATTGTAATGGGTGTAAATGAATCCAAAATGGATGGTTCAGAAACTATTATTTCTAACGCTTCTTGTACTACAAATTGTGCCGCACCAATGATTCAATTAATCGATGAATTGTGTGAAATTGAAGCTGGATTCCTTTCTACAATTCATTCCTATACAAGTGATCAAAATCTACATGATGCCCCTCATACAGATTTAAGAAGGGCTAGGGCTGCGGCTTTGTCTATTATTCCTACTTCTACGGGAGCAGCAACTGCTGTTGGAAAAATTTTACCTCATTTGGAAGGAAAAATAATTGGTAGCGCAATGCGCGTTCCTGTGCCAGATGGATCGCTAACAGAATTAACTCTGACTGTTAAAAATGTAAAATCAGTATTAGAAATAAATGAAGCTTTTAGAAAAGCAGTTGAGACAAAATGGAAAAACATCGTTTCATTTAATGAAGATCCCATTGTATCAATTGACATTGTAGGAAATCAATCCTCATGTATATTTGACTCTACACTGACCCAGGTAACTGGAAATACAATAAAAATTTGTGGCTGGTACGATAATGAAATAGGATATTCTAGTAGGCTAGTTGATTTGGTAAATCTCTTATCTTAAAGTATCTATCTTTTTCTCATTCTAGTTTTTTCAGAAATTCGGGGCGAATAACGTACAATTGGTTTATTATATTCCTCTGAAATACGAATCAATTCTTTTTTTGCCTCTGATAAATATTCAGAACTAAATACTTTTAGTTTTTTTCTGTGAGTAGGAGAAACAAGATATATAGAGTATAACCTCATTCTTTCAGTAGTTCTTCGATTTGACCTACTAAAAGTAGACCTTCCAACAGAATGTATTAGAAGACAAACCTCTGGAAACTTCTGTAATACTTCCTCATTGAGACTCTTAATATCCGACACTTGCCAACGATAGGCATCCCTATCTTTCGTAAGATTGTTGCTTAAATAAAAAAAAACACCAAATACAATTATTATAAACGCAAAAACAAACACCCTGCTTAATCTAATTTAAGCACCGCCATAAACGCAGATTGTGGAACCTCAACATTTCCTACTTGTCTCATTCTTTTCTTTCCTTTCTTTTGTTTTTCAAGTAGCTTTCTCTTTCTAGAAATATCACCTCCATAACATTTAGCTGTTACATCTTTTCGAACTGCCTTTACCGTTTCTCTTGAAATAATTTTTGCCCCAATAGCAGCTTGTATTGCAATATCAAATTGTTGCCTCGGGATAAGTTCTCTCAGTTTAGCACAGATTCTTTTACCCAAATCATAAGCATTGTCTTGGTGAACCAATGCTGACAAAGCATCAACTGGATCTCCGTTCAACAAAATATCAAGTTTAATAAGCTTCGATTGTTTATATCCAATTGGAAAGTAATCAAAAGAAGCATATCCTTTAGAAATCGATTTCAATTTATCATAAAAATCGAAAACAATTTCGGCCATAGGAACTTCAAAAGAAAGCTCTACTCTATCGGATGTTAAATACACCTGATTAGTCAACATCCCTCTTTTTTCGATACATAAGTTCATGATTGAACCTACAAAATCGGATTTGGTAATGATTTGAGCTTTTATAAATGGCTCTTCTATATAATCAATCATCGAGGGATCTGGCAAATCAGATGGATTATTCAGTTCTAACAATTGATTCTCTTTTTTCAAGTAAGCTTTGTACGATACGTTAGGAACCGTTGTAATAACCGTCATGTCAAACTCTCGCTCCAATCTTTCTTGGATAATTTCCATGTGCAACATCCCTAGGAAACCACATCTAAATCCAAAGCCAAGTGCAGCTGAACTTTCTGGTGCAAACACCAAAGATGCATCATTCAACTGGAGTCTTTCCATTGCGTCTCTTAATTCCTCGTATTCATCTGTATCTACTGGGTAAATTCCTGCAAAAACCATTGGTTTCACATCCTCAAAACCTTTTACAATATCAGTCGTGGGATTATCCACAGTAGTAATTGTATCTCCTACCTTCACTTCCTTGGCTTCTTTAATCCCAGAAATTATGTAACCCACGTCTCCAGCACAAACTTGTTTTTTTGGCATCAGGTTAAGACCTAAATTACCTATCTCATCAGCAAAATACTCTTTTTTCGTATTGATAAATTTTACTTTGTCTCCTTTATTCAATTTTCCATTCAGTACTCTGTAATAAGCAATAATTCCTCTGTATGAATTAAAAACTGAATCAAAAACCATCGCTTGAAATGGAGCTTCAACTTGTCCTACTGGCGCAGGAACTCTACTTACAACGGCTCTCAATATATCTTCTACTCCCAAACCTGTTTTTCCACTGGCTGGTATTATATCTTCTTGGGAACAACCTATCAATTCTATAATTTGATCCGAAACTTCCTCGGGCATTGCTCCTGGCAAATCCATTTTATTGAGGATAGGAATAATTTCTAAATCATGCTCCAAAGCCAAATAAAGGTTGGAAATTGTTTGTGCCTCAATCCCTTGAGAAGCATCTACAATTAGCAAAGCTCCTTCACAAGCAGCTATAGAACGTGAAACTTCGTAAGAAAAATCAACGTGACCCGGTGTGTCTATTAAATTTAATACATACTCTTCGCCATCTTGCTTGTAATTCATTTGAATTGCATGCGATTTGATGGTAATTCCTCTTTCCCTTTCCAAATCCATGTCATCCAATGCTTGGTTTTGCATTTCACGATCACTAATTGTTCCCGTTGTTTGCAATAACCTATCTGCCAAGGTACTTTTACCATGGTCAATGTGCGCAATGATGCAGAAATTTCTGATGTTTTTCATATAATTATTCTCCGAATTTATTGATCCAAAATTACGAATTAACTTCCACTAAAACTTCTGTTTCAGTTTATTTGTGCTGAGCAAGTCATTTTTTTTATTTACAACCCTCAAAATATGGAATTTTGGGAAAGTTTTTTTTACATTTGCCTATTATTTAGAATGTTTAAAAATAACGAAACAAAACAGAATGATTTCAATTAAAAACTTACACGCTTCTATTGACGGAAAAGAAATTCTAAAAGGAATAAATCTAGAAGTAAAAGCTGGAGAAGTTCACGCGATAATGGGACCAAATGGTTCTGGAAAAAGTACACTTTCTTCTGTATTAGCAGGAAACGAAGATTATGAAATCACAGAAGGTTCTGTAGATTTTATGGGAGAAGATTTATTAGAATATTCGACCGAAGAAAGAGCAAGAATGGGAATCTTTTTGGCCTTTCAATATCCAATTGAAATTCCAGGAGTGAGTAACATGAACTTTTTGCGAACTGCAATCAATGAAACAAGAGAATCTAGAGGAGAAGAGCCAATTGCAGCTAAAGATTTTTTAGCAATGGTTAAAGAAAAATCTGCTTTGGTAGAACTTGATAACTCTCTTTTGAAAAGATATGTAAACGAAGGATTTAGTGGAGGAGAAAAGAAACGAAATGAAATCTTTCAGATGGCAATGCTTGAACCAAAGTTAGCTATCTTGGATGAAACCGATTCTGGACTAGATATTGATGCCCTTAAAATTGTTTCGCATGGCGTAAATACGTTGAAGAATCAGGAAAATGCAACTATTGTAATTACTCATTACCAAAGATTACTTGATTATATCGTTCCGGATTTTGTACATGTATTATACAAAGGAAAAATTGTGAAATCTGGTACTAAAGAATTGGCTCTTGAGCTTGAAGAAAAAGGATACGACTGGATAAAAGAAGAAGTAAACGCTTAATCACATTCTCAAAAAACAACAATGAGTTCAACACTTACAACAAATAAAGTAGAGGGATTTGTTTCTCACATTGCTGAGAATAATTTAGCAGTTTGGAATGAATTAAAATCTATTAGACAGTCGGGATTAAAGGCTATAAAAAGTCTTAAATTTCCTACAACCAGAGATGAATATTGGAAATACAGCCGAACTACCAAAATCACTAAAAACCACTACCATTTCAGTCAACTTGATTCTATTAAGGGTGATTTGTCGAAAGTAAAAATCGAAGGATTAGATACTTATGAAATAGTAATGGTAAATGGCTTTTTTAATGCTGAATTGTCATCGTTGCCAAAAAACGACATCATAGAAATCAAGTCATTTGAGGAATGTACAACTGAAGAATTAACTTCTTACTTCTCTCAAAACCTGGATACCATAACTAATTTCTTTTCGGCTCTTAATACTGCCTATTTCTCTGAAGGAATAATGATTGTAGCGAAAGGTGTTTGTGACAAACCAGTACATGTAATTCATTACAGCGAAGGAAACAATGTGATTTCTCAACCAAGAAACCTTTTCATTACTGAGAAAAACGCAGAGCTTTCTATCATCAAAAGTTCGATAAACCAAAATACAGAAAATTTCTTTTACAACTCGGTAAACGAATTTTTTATTGGAGAAAATAGTCACATGAATTATTACGTAATTCAAAATTACGAAGAAGGAATGAATGTGATAAGCACCAATGTTGCTACACAAGAAAAAAACTCTAATTTTTCTGCCTACAACTATACACTAAAAGGAGATTGGATAAGAAATAACACCAACATATTTGTGAAAGGTGAAAATTGTGAAAGTAACCTTTATGGTGCCTACCAACCAAAAGGCAAACAACATATAGACAACCACACAATTATGGATCACATAATGCCCAATTGCGAAAGTAACGAGCATTATAAAGGAACAGTGGATGATAAAGCCACAGGTGTTTTTAATGGAAAGGTATTTGTGAGAAAAGATGCTCAAAAGATAAATGCATTCCAAAGCAACAACAACATATTATTGTCGGATGACGCCACAATGAACTCAAAGCCAGAACTTGAAATATATGCTGATGATGTGAAGTGTAGTCACGGTTCTACTTCAGGACAATTGGACGAAGAGGCAGTTTTTTACCTGCAGTCTAGAGGATTGAGCAAAGAATCTGCAACTGCATTATTAATTGGTGCATTTTTAGGCGAAGTTGTAGAAAAAATAAAACTTCCAGAACTAAAAGATAAGGTTTTGGAAATGTATGGGATGGAGTAAAAAAGATATTAGATTTTAGACCGCTCCGCTCTCGGATATTAGACTTTTAAGAATACCACAAAACTCAACCCTGAGTTCGACCGATAAGGAGAGAATCAAAGGGTGATTTGATTATCATTATGAAAACAATTGACCAAATACGCAACGACTTTCCTATACTATCTCGTGAAGTTAATGGAAAACCACTCGTGTATTTGGACAACGGGGCAACCACCCAAAAGCCTCAAGTAGTAATTGATGCAATCAGCAAATATTACGAGTTTGAAAATAGTAATATTCATCGTGGAGTTCACACTTTGAGCCAAGAAGCAACTGAGGCATACGAGCAAGCAAGAGTCAAAGTCCAACAATTTTTGAATGCGAAACATTCTCACGAAATTATTTTTACTTCTGGAACAACTGGTAGTATCAATATGATTGCGAGTAGCATGCGAACTTCCATGAAACCTGGTGATGAAATTATCATCACGACAATGGAACACCATTCTAACATTGTGCCTTGGCAAATGTTGTGTGAAGAGACTGGAGCTAAACTAAAAGTAATTCCAATCAACCAACAAGGAGAATTGCTAATGGACGAATACCTAAAGCTAATTTCTTCCAACACCAAATTAGTAGCGTTTACCCACACTTCCAATTCTTTGGGAACTATAAATCCAACGGACGAACTCATTAAAATAGCTCATGAAAATGGAGCACTAGTTTTGGTAGACGGAGCACAAGCCGTAACTCATGGAAAATTGAATGTTCAAGAAATGAATTGCGATTTCTTTGTGTTTTCTGGGCACAAATTATTTGGACCAACCGGAACAGGAATTTTATTCGGAAAAGAAGAAATACTCAACTCACTTCCACCCTACCAAGGCGGAGGAGACATGATAAAAACAGTGACGTTTGAGAAAACAACTTACAACGAATTACCCCACAAATTTGAAGCTGGAACACCCAACATTGCGGGCGGAATTGGATTAGGAGCTGCCATAGATTACGTTCATTCAGTTGGTTTTGAGTTCATTGAAAAACAAGAAAAAGAATTATTAAATTACGCCACTCAAGAATTATCCAAAATAGATGGTCTCAAAATAATTGGCGAAGCGAAGCACAAGACCTGCGTAATTTCATTCATAGTAGAAGGAGTCCACCCTTTTGATTTAGGGACTATCGTTGATAAAATGGGAGTTGCTGTAAGAACCGGTCACCACTGTACTCAACCCTTAATGGATTTTTTCCAAATCCCAGGAACTACAAGAGCATCTTTTAGTTTTTATAATACGATTGAGGAAGTGGATGTTTTGGTAAAAGCTTTGGAAAGAGCTTTGGGAATGTTGAGATAAATAAACTGTTCTTTTTCAACTGTCATTCCAAACTTGATTTGGAATCTCACAAAGAATATTTCGCTTAAGCTTTTTGGAACTATAAAACAAAAGAAGGAAACGAATGTATGGCGCTCCTTCCAATACTTTTCAGTAATTTCACTCCATAACTATTCACTAAGCCAATGACCTCAATCCCAGAAAAACATAAAGATTTCTTCCAATCGGTTTTCGAAATAGTTCGGTATATTCCTGAAGGAAGGGTGACTAATTATGGAGCAATTGCAAAAGTATTGAGCACACCACGATCTTCACGAATGGTGGGATGGGCAATGAATGCTTCTCATTCGCAAAAAAAACATGTTCCTGCACACCGAGTAGTAAACCGAAACGGAATGTTGTCAGGAAAAATGCACTTCCCCACTCCAACAGCAATGGAAGAGGCATTGAAAAAAGAAGGAGTTGAAGTAGTGGAAGACAAAATTGTAAATTTCAAAGAAGTTTTTTGGGATCCGAATTTAGAGCTTTCGCTCTAGACTATTGATTTATTATTCCTGCGAAGGCAGGAATCTATATCACGAGCACAATTACTATTAACGAAGATTCCTGCCTACGCAGGAATGACATTTAAAATTATTTACTATATGAACAATAAACTATGAATATAGATTATAAAATTATCTCAGAAAGACCTACCAATTAAATAACTTTACCTCATCAAAAAAGCAATCTACATAACACTTTTCCTACTTCCATTTATAGGAAATAGCCAAATGTTTGATTCCATTCGAGAGAGCCTTACTCACAAACCTTCTTTATACGCAGATTACAATACAAGAAACTCCTTTATTTCGAACTATCGTGCGCAAGTAAGAGGTGTTATGGGAGGTGTAACTTTTAATAAAAATTTTACTTTAGCCATAAGTTACAATTGGCTAACTACCGAATTCAATCACATTACTCAAAAAAAAGATACCGCAGCACTCAAAATGAGATATGTTGCACCTTTTGTTTCTTTTTCTTTCCTCGAGAATAAAAACTTACAACTCACAGTTCCAGTCTATTTAGGTTTTGGACAAACTTTTTATCAAACTTTGGACAAGCAAAAGTCTAACACTCATTTTATTTTGACTTATGAACCTTCAATGAAAGCTACATATCGAGTATTAAAATATATAGGAATAAGCGCAGGAGTTGGATTTAGACTTCTTATTATTGGGAATAAATTTGTAGAAGAAAACTTTAATTCCCCGACATACACCGTTGGAATAAATCTATTCATGGGAGATATCTATAAAGATGTTAAAAAACGACTAGTGAAATAGAAACATATAGTCACAATAACTTTTATCTTTGAATGGTTAATAAAGAAACCTCATATGACACGCTTAATCTTATTTTTTTACTTACTCATTTCTTACACTCTTTGGGGACAGGTCCCAACAACATCGATTTCGGTGCAAGACACAAGCAAGGTAAATAAAATTACAGATAGCCTTTCTCCTAAATTCTATAAAGTGAGGTACAATGAGACGGATTTACTTCATAAAATCACGGATAATTTCGGTAATAATTTCGAAGATTTATATGGCACTAGAAATATGAGACCTATCCTTCATGGGATTGCATACAGAGGTGGAGGAAATAATTATTACCACAAAACAGACAAGAGAAAAAACCAAAATCCATTGCCGCCAGATGGCGTACTTAACTTGTGTAAAGAGGGATTTTCTAAGTCCGTGTATTTGTATCAAAGAAATGCAGATTCTATTATCGACAATACGGGTTGTAACTGTATTAATGGTAAAAACAATAATTTAGAATATGTTCAGCTCGATTATTTTGATCCAAATCACATTCGTGAAATGGTAAAGATGGTACACAAAAGTGCTACACAAGATTCTGTTGGACCAGTTTATTTGCATTGTTGGAACGGATGGCATGCATCTGGATATATTTCTGCAATTTTACTCAAACAATTTTGTGGATACTCCAATCTAGAAGCAACGAGTTATTGGGATATTGCGACAGATGGCGCCAACCAAAGTCCGAGATACAGAACGATACGAAAACAAATCAATGATTTTGTTCCATTCAAAGAGTTCAAATTAGTAGATGGTATGGGCGAAAAAATTTGTCCTCCCATGCCCAAAATTATTGATAGTGCAGATATTCACTTAGAAATAGAACATTTGGTTGTAGTGCCAGAGGCTATTCCATTGAATTATAGATTAATTTTGTACGAAGTGAAATTTGGACCAGGCCAAACTAGTATTACTAATCCAGAAAATAATGCCGACCTACAAAAACTACTAGAAGCTCTTGAAAAATCAGCCGAACTAAAACTAGAGATTGGAGGACATACCGATCGTTCTGGCTCGGAAGCAAAAAACAAAGAGCTTTCCAAACAACGAGCAAAATTTGTTTATGATTTCTTGATTAAAAAAGGAATTTCTGCTGATCAAATCACTTACAAAGGATTTGGTTCTTCCTTTCCGGCCTTTAGTAATAAATACAAATCGGGAAGAGAAAACAACCGAAGAATTGAGGTGAAAATAATTCAGAAAAAAGATTTTGGCTCAGAAAACTTAGTGGATGAATCTGCCTACGAAGAAGACTTCACAACCCCTAAAGAGCTGAACCACCATTACCACAATAAATTAAAGCAAAATGAAAGGTTCGTTCTCGATCGACTAACTTTTGAACCCAATTCAACAGTAATTTCAGATTCTTTGAATGAGGATTTATTGCAAATGTTACGCTATTTTAATGCAAACCCCACCATCAAAGCAGAAATTGGCGGTTTCACTGATAACTCTGGAATACCAGAAAAAAACGACAGTCTTTCCTTAGAAAGAGCCAAATCAGTGTACTCTTATTTTGTGGAAAATGGCATAGTAAAAAGTAGATTAAGTTACAACGGATATGGTGACAAAAACCCAATTGCACCCAATCGACAAAGATGGGGTAGAGACAAAAACAGACGAATAGAAATAAAAACAACAGAAATATAATGGAAAAAATAAACTCAGAAAAAGCACCTGAACCTGTAGGAATGTATCCTCATGCTCGTAAAGTTGGAAATTTATTATTCCTATCGGGAGTTGGACCCAGAGAGAGAGGAACAAAAGTAATTCCTGGAGTAGAGTTGAACGAGGATGGAACAATTAAATCTTACGATATCGCAAAGCAATGTCACTCGGTATTCAACAACGTGAAACTGGTATTGGAAGCTAGTGGTTCATCCTGGGACAAACTGGTAGATGTAACCGTTTTTCTTACCAACATGAAAGATGACTTTAAAATTTACAATGAAATTTACGCTGAGTATTTCAAAGACAATTTACCTTGCAGAACTACCTGCGAAATAAATTGCCTCCCCACTCCTATTGGGATTGAACTAAAATGCATTGCAACAATTGACTAACAAAAAAGCCTGTCTCGATAGCTCGGAACAGGCTTCCTTTTTTAAAGTCAATCTTTTTCGGAAATTAATTTCCTTTTTGTTTGATATCGGTCACAAACTGTTTAATTCTCTGCTCTTCTGATTTTTTACAGATTAAAAGAACTCCTTTTTCTTCTACTACGATAAAATCTTCTAGACCTTGAATCACCGCCAATTTATCTTTTGGCAATCGAATGACACAATCCTTGCTGTCATACATATTTACTTTATCTCCAATTATAGCGTTTTGACCAGCATCTTTGTCGATATGAGTATACAAAGCTCCCCATGTTCCTAGGTCGCTCCATCCAAAATCTGAAAGTACCACAAATACATTTTTAGCCTTTTCCATGATTCCGTAATCAATGGAAATATTTTTGCATTCGGCATAAGTGTGATTGATAAACTCTTGCTCTAGTTCTGTGTTGTAAACTTTCATTCCTTCGCTAAACGAATCGTGCATTGATGGCAAATATTTGCTAAACGCATCAATAATAGAATCAGCTGACCAAATAAATATTCCAGAGTTCCAATAAAAGTCACCACTTTCTATAAACTGTTGAGCCAACTCAAAGTTTGGTTTTTCTGTAAACATTTTCACCTCTCTAACATCCTCTAGACTTCCGTCTACATTATCCAAAAACTGAATGTATCCATATCCAGTATCAGGTCTGCTTGGTTTTATTCCCAAAGTAACCAGACAATTTTCTGCTTCTGATTGTTTGATAGCAATATCCATCGTGTTTTTGAATGAATTTTCGCTCATCACAATGTGATCTGATGGAGCTACAATCAAAGTAGCATTTGGATTCAATGTTTTTATTTTATAACTAGCATAAGCCACACAAGGCGCTGTATTTTTCCTACTTGGCTCTTGTAATATTTGTTGTTCACCAATCTCAGGCAACTGTTCTTTTACCAAATCTAAATAATCTGAATTGGTCACAATAAAAATATTCTCTTTGGGGCAAACCATCAACATCCTATCAAAAGATAATTGCAATAAAGTTCTACCTAAACCCAATACATCATGAAACTGTTTGGGGTATTCTTCTGTGCTCATTGGCCAAAATCTACTTCCTATTCCTCCAGCCATGAGGATACAATAATTATTTTTCATACTTAAAAACTATATTTTATGCCAAAACACAATGGATTTGGAGCATTTCATGCTTTGAAACATTCAAGTTAACGAAACACAACTACAATAATACAACATTTAAAATTTCTCTATTGGAAGAGAACATGAATTATTCATAAAAAATAGGTTTAAAAAATTGTGATTTATTAACCGTTAATATTAAATTTGACCCCGTTTGTTTAATTTTCTTTTGACACTAAAATATTTTTCGTATTTTGCCGTGTCTTTTGAGAGTTGAGAGACAATTGACATAGTTCACCTGTTCAGTTGGACAGGATTTAGAGAGGTGGCCGAGTGGCTGAAGGCGCACGCTTGGAAAGCGTGTATATGGGTGACTATATCGAGGGTTCGAATCCCTTCCTCTCTGCATATTTAGTTCTAAATACAATACTTTATATAACCAATAAAAAACAAAACAAGACAAAAAAAATAACCATGAAAAAAGTAATATCATTATTCGCATTAATCGGTCTTTTTGCATTTGGAATAAACTCAGTGAGTTTTGCAGAAGAAGTAGATTCATCTTCAATGGCAATAGAAGCCGAAATGGAAGACACAAATATGGCTGCTGCACCAGCTGTTGTTGAGGAAACTCCAACGAAAACTGCAGAAGCAGAACCAGCAAAAAAGACAGTTGGAATTATCCAACAAGTAAAGCAATACTTCATTGATGGAGGACCTGCATTTATGTCTCTCGTATTTTTGGTATTCCTTTTAGGTTTAGCATTGAGTATAGAAAGAATTATTTACTTAAATATGTCTACTACAAACAACCACAAATTGTTAGCTGAAATTGATGAAGCAATGCAAAGCGGAGGTGTTGAAGCAGCAAAAGAAGTTTGTAGAAACACAAGAGGACCAGTTGCAAGTATCTTTTACCAAGGACTTGACAGAGCTGACGAAGGAGTTGAAGCTGTTGAAAAATCAGTAATCAACTATGGAAGTGTACAAGCTGGACTATTAGAAAAGAATTTATCTTGGATTTCATTATTTATTGCAACTGCGCCAATGCTTGGATTCTTAGGTACAGTAATTGGAATTATTCAAGTATTTGATATCATTGAAGTAACAGGACAAACTGAGCCAGTTCAAATTGCAGGAGCGATGAAGGTTGCCTTGAACAC
>ENA-OUOG01001242-OUOG01001242.1-marine-metagenome-genome-assembly--contig:-NODE-1242-length-30203-cov-3.839308_pt1 | contig 30203 bp, 14 predicted proteins | sample MGYA00248635_ERZ508505 | MGnify/ENA primary metagenome ERZ508505 (study PRJEB26176, sample SAMN06267871) | marine metagenome | isolation source: Saanich Inlet, British Columbia, Canada | place: Pacific...
AATGACTGCAAGCTATAATGCAACAGGTAATTCCTTTCATGCAAACGACGGTAGGCTAGGAGCTGCACCAGTAGAAATAGATCTTACGTTATCATTCCAAGAGGTACGGGCAATTACAAGAGATGATCTATATGGATCAGATCTTAACTATATAGAAGGATACGAATCAGCCGGTCATGTTGTTGGCGAGACTCCAGATAGCCTTAATCAGAATAAAGAAGTAAACGTATCTAATATAGTAGGAGGATAATATGAGTTACTTTAGACAGTTTCCTAAGCTACCTTATGATTTCGATCGTAATGGTATCAAACAGACAGTAGTCGATATCTATAGAAGTGCAAGACCACTCAAAGCTTACCTTGATGATCTTAATGCGTATAGCTTCTATGATATAAAGAATGGCGAACGACCTGATATCGTATCGCAACGCTTATATGGTACTACTCAGTTCTATTGGACGTTCTTCGTTATTAACGATTTCCTTCATGACGGACTTGCTGCATGGCCGATGAGTCAAGAGAAGCTTCAAGCGTATATGAAACAAGAATATGAGGGGGTAGTCATTACAACGAATCCCTATGTAGATGAGACAGGAGATCCTGGAGTGATATCATCATATCCTAATAGCTTAGCAGGACGATTTCAGTTAGGAGAAACAGTAACAGGAACAACGTCAGGTGCAACAGGTATTATAGTAAAGAAGAATCTCGATATGAATCAGTTAGTCTTGCAAAATGTTGTAGGATCATTCATAGGAAATTCAGCCCCAGGACCATCTAATGCGACAGAATCTATAACCGGATCTCTTTCAGACGATAGCGTTAATACATATGATGTCTATAAGTATATCGATGCACCCCATAACTACTATAGAACAGATGATCCAGATAAAAGGTTGCAAACGAACGGAATATTTATTACTGGTGGAGAGCCGAGTGGAGAACTTTCCTTTCATACTCATAGGAATCATCTCTTTACGAGTAACGAAGCAAGATCAAAGATGAGAGTAATAGATCCAAAGTATATAACAGACTTTGTAGAAAAATATGAGGCAATAATAAACAATGTCTAGATATAATAGTAAACTTGCTAATGGATCAGAAGCTATATCACCATCATCTTATGAGTTACAAGAAGCTATACTTACTTGTAGTAATGGAACAGAGTATAATATAGTAGATCTTATAGCATCTCTCTCTATAGAAGAGTCTCTCTATAGTGGTAGTTTGCAAGGTGAGGTATCTATATTAGATGCTGCCCAACTGCTTGAAAAAGTGAAATGTGTGAGTGGGGAGGGACTACACCTAGTACTGAAGAGACGGCTCCAAGATGGTCAACAGGACAAATACTCGCACAAATTCAGGATCGCAGAGATACATAGTTACGCTAAACTCAGTCCAGGTACAGCGACGTATGTATTCAGAGTAGTCTCAGAGCATGCCTATATCAGTCAGTCTAAGACGATATCTAAGCCGTTTAGTGATGTAACAGGTAAGCTTATAAAGAATATCTGTATAGATGAGTTGTCTATAGATGAGAAGAATCTATCTATTAATACAGAGACGAAACAGACTATAGTAGGTGTATATCCACGTATGAGACCTATGTACCTTATTAATTGGTTAGCAAGGAGATCCTATGACAATGGTACGCCGTTCTTCTTCTATGAGACTCTTGGTGATGGTATACATTTTAATTCGTTTGAGAACATTATTAATAAGGAATCCTATAGAGAGTATACGTACGCTCCTCAGATTAATACTATAGTTGGTAGTGAAGAGAACAATAAGTTACTTGCTCGGAAGATATTAACGTTATCATCTGAATTCAATATGAGTCAGTATATGAACCTAGGTGCTGGAGCTTATTCATCAACATTACATACTATAGATATTGCTACTAAGTCGTACGATACACAGACGTACTCATACAGTGATTCTAAGCTACGCCTTAATGCCAATGGGGTATTACCTAAAGGGAGTCAGGTGCAAGAGAGACCCTTAGATGAACATAGGGATTCGACTAACTTTTATATCAGTCTCAACTCCCAGGCCGTATCAGGGGGCTCTAGTTACCAGGCCCCAGCGAACTCAGATATACTCGCAGCGAATGCTTATATACAGAATATGGATTCTCTCGAGTTAAACGTTGAGATATACGGAGACTTTAATCTCTCTGTTGGTATGACTATAGATATAAACATAGTTAAATCAGTTGATGCTGGAGATACTAAGAGAGGTAAAGATTTGTTCTTATCTGGTAAGTATATAGTATCTTCTATAGTACATGACTTTAAAGACGAGTATCGTATGAAGTTACTCTTAAAGAAAGATTCCTTTATAGAGTCATTAGATAATATACAAGAAAGAGATAAGTAATATGCTGAAAATAATTCTGACAGAAACACATCAAAAAAATTTTTCCGCCGAAAAAATGGCTCGGAAAGGGAGCGCTAAATAATGAATAGAATGGATCAGTTTATAGGTGGTGGATTTACATGGTTTACCGGTGTAGTGGAAGATCGATTCGATCCTTTAGAAATGAACAGAGTAAAAGTCAGATGTTTTGGTTTCCATACAGAGAATAAAGGTACTATAGATGTTGACCATCTACCATGGGCTACTGTTATGTTACCAACAACTTCCTCTGGTACTTCTGGTATAGGAGATACGCCTCACGGTTTAATGGAAGGTTCATGGGTAGTCGGTTTCTTTAGAGATGGTGTATCAGCTCAAGATCCTATTATCATGGGTACAATCGCTTCTCAAAATTCTCCTCGATCCAAGTCATTAGGCTTTACGGGAGATCATTATCCTTTATCAGAATATCAGAATGAATCAGATATAAACTTTGCAGGTCGCCAGGATAAGTATTCCGCTTCTAGCCAATATGATACTCGTGTCCAAGGTTCCTCTCCTTCCGATATTCAGGTTGCGGTTCCTGCTAAAATTCCTTCTGTATCCGAGGATAAGGCTGACGCTTATTATGCTGAGACTCCATGGAAAGAATTACCTCCTATGAATGGTCATATACCTGATTATCCATATAATAAAGTTAATCAGTCAGAAGCAGGTCATATAACAGAAATTGACGATACTCCAGGTAATGAACGTACTCATCGTATGCATACATCTGGTTCTTATGAAGAGATCTATACTGACGGAACTCGCCAGGTTAAAATAGTCGGTGATGACTATGAAGTTGTATTCGATAATAAGAATATCCATATTAAAGGTAATTGTTCTATGACTGTCGATGGCGATTTAAGACAGATGGTCTATGGTAACTATCATCTTCAGGTCGAGAAAGATATGACTATGAATATCAAAGGTTCCTTACAACAGAAGATTGGTGGTAATCATGAGGCTGAAATCGTCCGTAGCCGATCTATTAATATTGGTGTGGATGATAACCTAAGTGTTATGAATAACTCTACTACTAATATTATAAACGATAAGCTCTTAACTGTTGGTAATGATTTTACTTCTGCTATTACAAATAATATGGCAACAACTGTTTTGAATAATATGAATGTTATGAACGCTGGTACGTTTAGTCATACCTCCTTAGCCGATTATACTCTTGCTGTTAATACAAATCAGACAATCGGTGTTGTTGGTACTCTTGCAGAAACAATTGATGGCGCAGTAACAGAGACATACGGTGCTAACCAAACAACAAATGTTACTGGTATATTAGATATAGATGCATCATCATCTATGACTATAGATTCTCCTGATGGAAGTATTGATCTACCTGCAGGTAATATTACATCTAATAACGTTACATTACATACTCATCAGCATACAGAAGTACCAGGTACTGGTGGATCAGCAAGTCCAAGTCCAGCAACACAAGCAACAACTGCACCAATCAGTGGAACATAGGAGATATAAATGAGTTGTGGTAATAATAAAGCCTTAGATGATTTAAAGGCTAAACAGGCTGAATTAGATGGTCTCTTAGCTGGAGGTAAAGATCAGCTGGCGGCTATGCAATCTAAATTGACTGCCATGAAAGCTGACTTAGATACATTTAAACCTACTCTTCCAGCTGTTGAAAGTCTTCAAGATAAGATAAACGATTTATCTGGTACTACTAATCCTATTGATGTGACGAGTAAGATAGCCGAACTTAAATCAAAGTTTGGATCTGCTCTTCCTAACCTAGATAGTATATTAGGTAACCTTGGATTAGATGAAACTAGTTTAGTCGCTAAATTAGGTCTACCCGCTGGGACTACTTCTGATTCTTTAATAACTTCAGCTAAATCTGATATATGTTCATTGGTTCCTAATATGGAACTTAAAGATGATGGTACAGTAAAAGAAGAACCAAGTGAACCTAAAGTACCTGAAGAACCTCCTGTTGCTCCTGAACCTACTCCAGTAATAGTTAAAGACTTAGAAGAATTAAATAAAACATTGTTATCTACATCTATGAGAAATAGCATTAGGTATATTGCATCATCAGGTAAAGCTGGAAATATCTTTAGTGGACTTGGATCAAAGAAAAAGAATCAACTTTTTTATAATAGTACATGGGAAGAACTTTTTGTTGAAGCAATAGAATCTGCGGGTGGAGACTATAACACGTATAAGAAACATAGTAGAACAAAAGAAGAACTAAGGCTTGCTCAAAAAACTCTGAGTTCTAAATATCCAGATGCTAAATGGGATTTTATAAAGGAAGGCCAGATATTGAAGGAAACTTATAATCTTGTTAAAGCAAATAATTCTAAATTTAGTCAGGCATTAGATTTTACAACAGCATGTAATGAATATCTTATAAGACGAAAAGCTAGTCTAGCAACTAAAGAGGTATAAATAGTTATATGTCTACTTCTACTACAAATTTATCAGATAAATCCAGTCAGGTACTTGGACCAAGCGGAGTTCTTGGCGATCTTAAGCGAGTACAGTCTGCATCGCGACTAAAGCCCTGGACTGATCTTGATCTTAACTTAACTCTTCATCCAATACGTAATGATATTATACCATTAAAAGATGATAGAGCTATTAAATACGCAGTACGCAATTTACTCTTAACTAATTTCTATGAGAAACCATTTGCTCTTGGTCTTGGAGCTAATATGAGAGCTCTTCTCTTTGAACCGGCAGATGAAATTACAAAACAAGCTTTAAGAGAAAATATAGCAAGAGCAATAGTAGATGGCGAACAACGAGTAGAACTTATATTTATTAATATTGTAGATGAAGTAGACAATAATTCATATAGAGTTCTAGTTAAATTTAGAATTAAAGAATACGATACTCAAGAAACTGTAGAGATCGTTTTAAAACGCTTAAGGTAATAAGATATGGCAACTAATTTAAATGTAACCGAACTTGATTTTGATCAGATTAAAAAGAATCTTAAGAACTATTTAAAGACGCAATCAAGTTTTAATAGTTATGATTTTGAAGGATCTGGTCTATCATCGCTTTTAGACGTGCTTGCTTATAATACACATTATAATGCTATGACCGCTCACTTTGCTTTAAACGAAGCATTCTTAGATTCAGCTCAGATACGTGGTAACATTGTTACTCGTGCTAAGCTCTTAGGTTACATACCCCGTTCAGTTCTAGCACCTCGAGCTACTATTACAATTACAGTAGACGTCTCTGCTGAGTCTGGTGTTATTCCATCTACACTAACTCTTCCTCGTGGTGCTAAGCTGACTACTCTAGTTGACGGAAGAAACTATAGATATGTAGTCCTTAATGAACAATCTGCTGTTATTTCTGGAGATGGTAATACATTTACTTTTGATAATGTTATTATTGTAGAGGGTACTCGTAAAAAGCTTTTATATAGAGTTGATAATGATATTGAAAATCAGAAGTATCAAATATCAGATGATGATGCTGATACGTCAACCCTTAGAGTTCTTATTCAAGCAAACGAGCAATCTACATCTTATGATAACTATACACAGTTTGAATCTTTACTTAATGTTGATTCATCAAGCAGAGTATTTTATTTACAAGAAAATTCAAATGAATACTTTGAAGTATATTTTGGAGATGGAGTAACAGGTAAGAAACCTCTTAACAATAATATCGTAACTCTAGATTATATCTTTACAAATGGTGAAGATTCGAATGGTGCAAATGTATTTAGTATGGTAGATAACATTGGTGGATACTCAAATGTTACAATTAATACTTTAGCTAAATCTCAAGGTGGTACTGAAAAAGAAACAAATGAATCTATAAGATTTAACGCCCCCTTAACATTTACTTCCCAGAATAGAGCTGTTACATCAGACGATTACAGAGCAATCATCAAGAAAGAGTTTACAAATATTAATTCTATCTCTACATGGGGTGGTGAAGATAATAATCCACCAGATTATGGAGCTGTTTATATTTCAATTAAACCATTGGTTAACGAAATACTAACTCAAAACGAAAAAACTGAAATTATGAATACAATTCTTAAAGGTAAGAGTGTTGTATCTATTACTCCAGTTATCGTTGATCCTAATTTTACATATCTAGAATTAGACGTATCATTTAAATATAATCCAAACTTAACAGATAGATCATCTGTTGAATTAACAGCTGTTGTGCGAGATACTGTATCAGATTATAACTTTAACGAGCTTAATAAGTTTGATGGTGTGTTTAGGCATTCTCAATTACTTAAAGCGATCGATAATGCTGATCCTTCTATTCAAAATAGTAGTGTAAGACCATATATGTTTATGAACATTACTCCTAATAAACTTGCCGCGCAACAAGACAATAATTTTAGTTTACAATTTACAGCTCCATTCTTTAATTCAGGATCTTCTACTAACTTTATTATCTCTTCGACAATGTGGAAATATGGCGGTGAAGAAGTATTCTTTGGTGATATTCCTATTGATGGATCTACAGATAGACAGGTTATTGTTTATAAAGTTGTAAACTCAGTAAATGTAACAGTTATTAATGATGCTGGACTTATTAATGTAACAACAGGAACAATTACTTTAAATAACTTTGTCCCTGACAATGATTCTGTTGATGTTATTAGAATTACAGTTGTTCCAGATTCATTAGATTTAGCTCCAAAGAGAGATCAGTTAATTGCTATTGATCCATTAAGAGTACAAATCACTCCAAGCGTCGATACAATTTCTGTATCAGGTTCTTCGGGCACGATTAACTATACAACTACTTCAAGGCTCAGATAAGATGGCTGGAACTCATAATCCTAATAATACGCTTTTCTCGTCGGATACATCCTCACCAGGATATATTCAATCAGTAGCTTCTGCGAAAGCAAAGACTAAAGAAAATTTAAGAACTGAAGAGCTAATACCATCAGAGATACTAGAAAATTCTGGTGGCATACAACTATTATTAGAAGCTTATTATACGTATATGAACTTAGAAGAGTTTATATATCAAGAGACAGAAACATACACTGATGTAGTATTAGATGGTCGAGCAGTATTTAGAGTTAATGATCCCAAGAATGAAAACGATCATTTCTTTACTGATGATGATGGCGCAAACTCGGTACTTACATTAACTGATTCTGCTGGAGTTATTGAAACATTTCCAATGACTGACAGTAATGTTTTTATTACAAATGGTAATAACCTTCCAGGGTCTCTTGCTACAACGAGGTCTGCTATTGGTAAGACATTTACTGTTAGAGGTCTAGAGTCTCATAATACAAAAACAGCTTCTCTTGTAACTCCAATAAAATATTGGGCTGGGCCAGGTGCTTCATATGTTCTTAATACAATTGAAGAGTCTATGGATATTGATAGGACATCATCACAGTATCTAGAACTTATACAAAAAGAAATTGCTGCAGTTGTTCCTCGTTCTATTCAAGTTAATAAAAGAAATCTTTATAAAGCAATTACAGAGTATTATAAAATTCGTGGTTCGTCAGATTCTATTGAAGTTTTCTTTAGACTATTATTTGATGACGAAGTTGAAGTTGAATATCCATGGGATGAAACGCTTATTCCATCATCAGGTAATTGGGAAGTAAATCCAGCTCTTCCAAAGGGTGGTATCTATTTAGATAAAAAGGGTTTCTTGTCTGATACGATTAAAGTTCAAGACAGTTTAAGATATCAGAAATTCTCGTATCTCATACGTACTGGTCAAAATTTATCATCATGGGATTTCTTCTATAATAGATTAGTTCATCCAGCTGGTTTTAAATACTTTGCTGAAATTTTAATTCAGTTATTTGCTACTCGTGATGAGCTAGGAGATGATCAAAAACTCCTAAGAGAATTAAGATATGTTGGTGGTCCTAAGCATAATCAATTAACAGGCGAAAGCTTTAAAGGTTATGGAAGAACCAATCGATTTACATTATCATCGATGCCAGATCTACAACCTGGTGTTATTGGTCTTGAAGATATTCCACTTATTGTTAAAATGTTTGCTTCACAATATCTTCCATTCACATACGTGGATGTACATAGATCAGGAAGATTATCTTTAACTGTTCCTCAAAGTGGTAGTGGAGCTAATACAGTAACAGCAGTTGAAATCGCAGATGCTGGATTTGGATATACTACAGCACCAACGATTATAGTTAATGGTGTAGAAAAGACTGGTGAAACGATAACACAAGCTGTTGTTACATGTACTATTGATTCTAAAGGTAGAATTAATGGAGCTACAGTTACAAATGCTGGAGCTAATTATTCTTCTGCCTTTGCTAATGTTGCAGCTAATCCAAATTTATCTAAGATTGCTAATATTAATGTTGTTCCAGATACAACTAAAAAATATTCAACGCCTCCTGGCATATTATTTGATGCGCCAACATCAGTTGATAATCTTGGCGTGCCATTAGTAACTAATGTTACAGCTAGCGGTAAATATACATTACAACCAACTTCAGTTAGTAGAATCGAAATAACTTCTACTGGCACTGGATATACAACCCAACCTACAGTTGTTATATCTGGCGGAAATGGTAGTGGCGCAACTGCTATTGCTTATATTGAAAATGGTTCTATATCGCGGATCAATATTATTAATCCTGGTTCTGGATATACCGAAGTTCCTACAATATCTATTGCCGGCAATGCGACAGCCAAGGTACAATTAGTTCCTTCTGAGATAGCTTCAGCTGTTATAACAAATGCAGGGTTTGGTTATGTTATAACTCCTGGAGTTTATATTGCGTCAAGAGCTAAGAACGAAAATAGAGTTAAAGAACAGAAAGTTACTCGTATATTAGAATTAAATCATACTAGCATTGATCCACAGTTTAATAAAGTTACAAATCCTGTTCAAAGTGTAGCATCAGTTCGAGGAAGAAAATTATACAATGGCAATCTCTTACAAGTAGGTGTTCTTACATCTGGTCAGAATTGGACAGTAAGTGAAACAAATCCAACTAATGATAAAATCATGGGTGGATATGAAGTAACAGTAGTTCCAGCTGGATATCGAACCCAGCCAGGAAATGACTATTACAGTCAAAAAACAAATATCTTAAGCAATAATATGCTTTATGATTTTAATGAAACTTTAGAGGTATTAGGCAACGTAGATTTACAAAGTACTTCGATAAGTGATATAAATAAATATAACGTTAACTCGTTTGTACACACAAATTAATAGGAAATAATCATGACGGCAATAGTAACTTCTAAATTCAGAACTTTGAATGCAGAGAATTTCAAAGACGATATTAACACACCAGTATCTGGTTCAAGCGTATTCGTAGCAATTGGTAAAACAGATGCATGGTCATACACAGTTTCAGACACAACTGATACTGAACCATTCACTCCATACGATACTATTGATAGTCTTGTAGAAGCTAGAGAAAACATCTTCGCGTTGAAAAAGCTAAATGCTGCAGATGTATCTCACGTCGTTCCAAGACATACTTGGACTACTGGTACTAGCTATGTTGAATGGGACTCAAATGATGAAGATATGTTTGACAAAGCATTCTATGTTATTACATCAGAGTTTAAAGTATATAAATGTATATACTCTCCTGGAACTGGTTCTACTCAAGAGCCAACGCAAACATTGACTGCTCCAACAGCGGAATCTGATGGTTATATTTGGAAATATATGTATACGGTAGCCGTCGCCGATGCAGAAAAATTCCTTACAACTTCTTATATGCCTGTTAAAACTATTAATGTTGAATCATTTGCTGATGATGCTACGGCTGAAGCTGCTTTGTCCGAAGGTGATTATGCTCAGTACTTAAACCAAAAAGCTTCAAGAGATTCTACAACTGCCGCAGGTATTGAAAGGATTGAGCTAGTCAATGCTGCTGGAAATGAAACATCAACTAGTGGTACTGGTTATACATCAGCTCCTAATGTCTATATTACTGGAGCTGGAACAGGAGCAACTGCTACTGCTACTGTTTCTGGTGGGGCTGTAACAGGAATTACAGTTACTGCAAAAGGTACTGATTATTCTACTGCTCATATTGTAATTTCTGGTGGCGGCGGTTCTGATGCTACAGCTCGGGCTGTACTCGCTCCTGAAAATGGTCATGGAACAGACCCAGTTAAAGAACTTGGTGGTTTCTTCTCGGCTGTTAACACGTTACTAGATGGAACTGGTGGTGGAGACCTAACAACTGGTAATGACTTTAGACAAATAACGTTAATAAAAAATCCATTTAATTTTGGAACTGCTACTATTTCAACTGCTGCAACTTTAAAAGCTACTCCAGCATTAAGCTTTAGTTCAACAACATCATCGTTCCAAGTTGATGAACTAATCACTCAAGGCAGTGGCGCGACTTTAGCACAAGCCTTTGTTGTTGAAGTTGATAGTGGAACTGGTTATGTACATTATCTACAAAATTCTAAAACTGGGTATGGTAATTTTGTTACTGGAAGCGCAGTTGTTGGAGCAACATCAGGAGCTCAAGGAACGCCGAAACCAGCTTCAGGCGATTTCCTCATTAATCCAGAAGTAGATATTCATAGTGGTGATGTTATATTCTTAGAAAACAGAAACCCGATTGATAGAACTGCTTCACAAATTGAAGATATAAAAATCATCATCGAATTCTAATATAAATATTAGTTTAAAAGAGAGAAAATATGACTACAACATCTATAAAAACTTATTCGGTCTCGCCGTATTACGACGACTTCAATGAAGCTAAAAACTATCATAGGATTCTGTTTCGTCCTGGATATGCAGTACAAGCTAGAGAACTCACTCAAATGCAATCGGCCTTGCAGGCTCAGATTGATAGGCATGGACAATACGCTTTTAAAGATGGTTCACGAGTTGTAAATGGAGAATTATCTCTTAACGTTGAATATGATTATATTAAAGTTGAAGCTTCATTTACTCATAGTAGTACAGCCTATACTTCAGCTGGTTTACAAAACTTTGTTGGCAGCGTTATTACTGGTACTGGTAATAGTGGTAATCAGGTAACTGCAACTGTTTTACAGGCAGTTACTGCTACTGATGCTAGTAATCCAGATACACTTTATATTAAATATCAAAAATCTGGTGGTACAAATAATACTGTAGAAAAGTTTGCTGCCGGTGAAGTATTTACATCAAATGCAGATCCAGTAAAATATGGAATGGTTGGTGGTGGAGCAGATACAGGTACAGGATCAGCTTCGACTATTGCAAATCCTGTAGGTCAAGGTTCTTCTGTTTCTATAACAGAAGGCGTTTATTTTATATCTGGATGTTTTACATATGTACCTTCATCTACTCTTATTTTAGATAAGTACACGTCTAATCCTTCTTATATCGTTGGACTACAAGTTGCTGAAAATATTGTAAGTTCAGCGAGCGATGCTACGTTGGTTGATAATGCACAAGGAGTTCCAAACACTTCGGCTCCAGGCGCTAACAGATATCAAGTATTAACAACTTTAATTAAACAGCCAATTAATATCGATAGTAGAACTATTGATAAGTATATCACATTACTAACAATTCAAAATGGATCTATAAGCGTTGATAAAACTGATAAGACCGAAGATACTGGACTATCACTAAGGCTTGCACAGAGAACCTTTGATGAGTCTGGTAATTATGTTGTTAAGCCATTTGAATTAGAAATTCTAGAACACTTAAATGATGGTGCTGGTAACTTTGGTAAATATACAGCAGCCGAGGGTGGAAGCGCTGATAAAATCGCCTTAGGTATCGAACCATCTACTGCTTATGTTCAAGGTTATAGAAACCATAAGGTTGGAACAACTTACATTGACATTGATAAGCCTAGAGGGTCAGATGCTACTGGATTTTATAATGAAGCTAATACGCAAATCAATATTGGTAATTATATAAAATTAGATTTAACTGGATTACGTGGTGTTCCAGATCTAGAAAACTTTACTCCGATTACTCTTAAAGATTCTGGGGCTTCAGTTGGTACAGCAAGAGTCCGTGGAATGGAAGCATTCTCAGATCACGCAAGACTATACCTCTTTGATATTGTGATGTCGACCGGCACGTTTAGCGCTGTCGATAACGTATCACAATCAACATATGGTTTTCAAGCTAATTTAGTAACTGCTGTTGCTGGTCAGAGATTAGATGTTGGTAACAATACAGCAGTATTTAAATTACCACAATCAGCAATTAAAACATTGGCTGATCCAAGTAGAGATACTACGTATTCTATTAAACGAATTTTTACTGCTCAAACTAGTGGAACTGGAACATTAGCGATATCAACATCTGTTGGATTATTTGAAGATGTATCTGATATTATTATTGCACCAGATGGCCAAGATGTTAAAACTGGAGTTGCTGGTAATATTGTTAGTGGTACTGGTAATGGTACAACTGGTGTAACATTTAATAATGGTATTGGTGTTGGTAATAATATTAATTGTAAAATAATAGCAACGATTAAAAAGACTATTGCGCCAAAAACTAAAACTAATACAACTCAAGCAGAAACAATAAATGTTACTAATGGAGCTGCAGCTTCTTATGATTTAAATAAAGCTGATATTATTGAAATTGTTTCTATTGTCGATTCTAGTGGCACAGATCAAACTGTAAACTTTACTCTTGACAATGGTCAAAGAGATAACTTCTATGATGAAGGTAAGATTGTTAAAATTGGTGGTACCGCCCCTCTTCCTACAGGAAATATGGTTGTAACATTTAAGTATTATATTCATGGTGCTGGAGATTACTTCTGCGTTGATTCGTATCCTACAGCAGATTATGCAAACATTCCATCATTTTCTGGATCTAATGCTAACTTAGAATTAAGAGACTGTATTGATTTTAGATCAAGAAAATCAGATGTTGCTAATGACTTTACTAGCGCTGGATCAAGTTTATCTGGAGCTCCTAAAGTAGGTCATGCATTAGTTGCTGATATTAATTACTATCTTCCTAGAATTGACAAGCTTATTATTAAGCGCGATGGCGAATTTGAAATAATTAAAGGTGTTCCATCCGAATATCCACAGCCACCCGAAGATAAAGAAGATGGTCTTACCCTATATCAATTAAAGCTTAAGCCTTATGGATTTACTTTAGCTGATATTATTCCGGAAATGAAAGACAACAAACGTTACACAATGCAAGATATTGGTAAGCTTGATAAAAGAATTAAAAATATAGAATACTATACATCACTTTCTTTACTTGAGCAATCAGCTGCTGATGTTCATATGGTTGATGGGAGTGGTTTTACCAGATTTAAAAATGGTATTATCGTAGATTCATTTAAAGATCAATCAATCGCTGATATGACACACCCTGAATGTAGTGAGTCTGTTGATAAAGAAAATGGTATTTTAAGACCTGAATGTCCAGCAAAAAATGTAAATCTTATTACTTCTCCTAGCATTGCAGGAACAGCTCAAAAGACTGGTTCAAATTGGACACTACCATATAGTCAGGTTATTCACACTAAACAGCCTTATGCTTCTGTTGCAGTTAATGTTAATCCATACAATGTATTTACTTGGAATGGTAGAGTTCAACTATCTCCAGAATCAGATGAATGGAAAGAAACTGACGTAAGACCAGACATTATTATCGATGACACTGGCCAATATGATCAATTTGTTCAAAGAGCTGAAGAAGATGGAATCTTAGGAACAGTTTGGAATGAATGGGAAACTAACTGGGCAGGCCGACAAGTAGAGACTGAAGTTTCTACTGAAGTTAGAAGAAGCGGCCGTAGAGGTAATTGGTGGGACTTTACTGGAAGAGGCTTTAGAGACCGTGGTCAGATTGGCGGTGGGCGTGTTGGTACAACCACATTAACAACGACAACTGTTACTTCAAATCAGTCTAGATCTGGTTTAAGAACTGACGTCGCATTCGATACTGTAACAAGAGAAAGTGGTAATAGAATTGTTGAAGTTAACTTTGTACCATTTATGAGATCTAGAAAGATATATTTTAAAGCATCACGAATGAAACCTAAAACTAAAGTATATGCATTCTTTAATGATATTAATGTTACAGCATTTTGTAGAGAAGAAGCATATCAAGAATGGTCTAACACTTCAAGCGTAATTAACTATTCTGGAGCGACTTCGCATCCAGATGGATCTTCAGGAGTTTTAACTACTGATAATACAGGTGCTATTACTGGATCATTTATTATTCCACGAAATGCTTCTATTAAATTTAAAACTGGTACTAAGGAATTTAGATTATCAGACTCTACTGCTAATGATAAGCAAGCAGAAGGAACTTCAGCTGAAACTATGTTTCATGCTCAAGGTCTTATAGAATCAACGCAAAGAACTGTTACCAGCACTAAGGTTCCTAGATTGGAAACGTCTAGATTAAGCGATAATAGAACTATTAGTGAAACGTTTAGTAGATCATCAACTACCTGGTCAGATCCTTTAGCTCAAACTATATTGATCGAAAAGTCTGGTGGTATATACGCAACTTCAATTGACTTATTCTTTAAAAGCAAATATACCGTAAAGGCTGGAGACGATGTTCAAATTCCAGTATCAATCAGTATTGTTGCAACAGAAAACGGAACTCCTACTCAAATCGTTGTTCCAGGAAGTGAAGTTGAATTATATCCTGCTAGTGTAAATACATCAGCAACTGCAGCAACTGCAACTACATTTACTTTTGAAACTCCAGTATATTTAATGCAAGATCAAGAATATGCTATTGTTGTTCAAGCTGATTGTGACGAATACGAATGTTGGGTTGCTGAAATGGGTGGCTTTGATGTAACAAATACTAATTACAGAATTAATAAGCAACCACATGGTGGGTCGTTCTTTACTTCTCAAAATGCTTCTACTTGGACTCCAGATCAAAGCAGAGATCTTAAGTTTACTATTAATCGAGCACAGTTTACTAGTAATAAAGAAGTAACATTTGTAAATGATACCATTGAAGTTAAATCGTTAAAACCTGATGCGCTATCAACAACAAGTGGATCTGGCGTAATTACAGTAAGACATAAAAATCATGGTATGCATGGATCGTCTTCTGTTATTATTGCTGGTGTATCAACGTTTAATGGAATTACTAATACTAATATTAATGGTACTCACACTATTAGTAATATTACTCATGATTCATATACGATCACTGCAACCTCTAGCGACGTTGCTAGTACTAGCGGATCAGGCGGTGGAGCAAATATAACTGCTACTGAAAATAGACATTATGATGTATGTCATTTACAAGCAGCTCAAGTAATTCTTCCAGGTACTGATATTAGATACTACTTAACAGCTACTACGCAAAAGTCAATTGATGGTTCTGAAACTCCATATGCTGCAACTGACACAGTTGAAATATTGCCTAATATGAATCAGTTCTTCCCAACGCCAAGAGTTATATCTTCAACTGCTAACGAAGTTGGTGGAGCTAAAACATTTACGCTAAAAGCAGTTCTTACAAGCGATCATGATCACCTTACTCCAGTACTTGATGCTAATAGATTATCAGTTATTACTGTTCAAAACAGAATTGGTAGCAATGGAACTGTAGCAGAAACGAATGCTTATGGCGGTTCGGAACTTTCTAAATATATAACTAAGAAAATAGATTTGGCTGAAGAAGCTGATGTTATTGATATGTTTCTTTCAGTAAACAGACCATCAGGTAGTGATATAGATCTATATTATAAAACCTTACCTTCTGGCTCTGACATTGATTTTAATGCATTGAATTGGATTGCTGCTTTACCAGTGGATGCAATTCCAACGAACGATAATAATAGTGTTTATAACGAAGTTAAATATTCAATTGATCCTACTGGTAGTTTTGGTTCTATGGCATTTAAGATTGTTTTAAGATCTCAAAATTCATCAACACCACCAACTGTTAAAGACTTAAGAGCGATTGCTGCTACTTAATAGGAAATATTATGACTAATAAAAAATTAAAAGTAAAAGACAATCCTGGCCTCGAGCGAGATACCGCTACTAAAGCTATTATAAATACTAATAACGATGCTTATCTATCTAGAAGAACTCAGATTAAAGCGAATGAAAATAAACAAAAACTTGATATGCAACAGAGTAAAGATATAGATAATCTAAAGAGCGATGTTGCTGAAATTAAGAAAATGCTACAGAAACTAATTGGTGGAAAATAATGGCTAACAAAGAAACTAGAATTTATAAAACGGATACACTAGAGAAACTTAGACAGAAGTCAAACGAGATTTCGTTACACTTAGGTGATAACGAACAACTCAATGCGTTAATGGCTGATAAGACATATATCTATTCAGCTTCAGCAGGTCAAACTCTCTTTGCTGGTCCTGATACTTCGTCTCCAGCTAAAACTAGTAGATTTGAGACTAGTCCAGCTCATACTATTGATAATACTGCTGGTTATATTATTCTAGAATCTGTTTCTTCGCTTGCAGCGTCATATGTACAAGATGCTGTTATTTATCAAGGAACAAGTGGAACACCAAGCTGGCAAGGTTACATTGTATCAGCAACTACAGATAAAATTCTAGTAAGAGATTCTTCTGGTACATTTAGTACAACAGCTGATCTTAAAGTTGGAGCTTCTTCTCCTGATACAATAGCAGCTGTAAAAATAATTCGAATCGTAACTGAATCATACCCTGTTGCTATTGCTAGAGTCTATAATGGTGGTACTGAACTTACTCAAGGAATGGGTCCTAATGGATTCCACTCAGTAAATATCAAAGCGACTATTACTCAAACTGGATCACCTACTCTTACAAATTATACAGAAGGTGTTACAATTTATCAAGGTGATTCTCAAGCCACACAGGCACTTGTTGAATCTAATTCTACTTGGTATGGTACTTTACATTCTGTCTCTGGTGGCGTTATAAGAGTTAAAACTTATAACGGTACTTTTAGTGCTTCAACTTTAATTAGAGCATTGGGTAGTAGCGATACAATTACTGGAGCAAATCATGGACCTTTAGTTGTTGTTGATAATACTTATGGAACATACATACAATTAACTACTCCAGCTTCTAACGCGAATCAAATTAAAGTTTTCTCTTTAGATCTTGTTGCTGCAATTAACGAATTACAAGATGATATTGGTACTGTTGAAAGTTTAACAACTGCTGCTAATGACTTAGTTCTAGCAATTAATGAACACGATGCTGAACTTGGAACAATTACCGCAGGAGCAATGGGTACAACAGCTTCAACTGTAAGTACTGCTATTAGAGAACACGAAGACCAAATTGGTAATATTGATATTACTGAAATTGCATCTGGTGAAGATACTATCACTGGTGCTCTTGAGCAATTACACGATGAAGTTGGAGATGTTACAGCTTCTAATATGGGAACATCAGCTTCAAACTTAACTGCTGCAGTAAGAGAACACGAAGATCAAATTGGTAATGAGAATATTTCTTCAATCGATTCTGACGATACTAATAACACAATTACAGGAGCGTTAAATCAACTACATACAGAAGTTGGTGATCTTGCTCTACATACAACGTCAACTGATTTAACAGAAGCGATTAACGAATTAGAAGAAGATCTATTTAATGGCGAAGGCGCAGATAAAAGAACAAGAGCAAATCTATTAACCGCAGATAAAAGTTCAATTGTAGATTCTATTAATGAATTGCATAAGGAACTTTTCGTTAATGGTACTGGTGTATCATTCACCGGACTATCTGCTGACTTCTTTAAAGAAGCAATTGAAGAACTAAGAACTGAACTTGGGGATCATACAGCATTAGATACTAATGTGACTACTTCTGCAGTGGCTGCGATTAATGAATTAGAAAATGTTTTAAGAGATGATGTAACTCAAAGAACCGGTTACGTTATGGGCACAAATGCTAATAACGTTGTTGCAGCAATTAACGAAATCGAAAATGTTTTAAGGGGAGCAAATTCTGACTATACATTAAATACCGCTGCGCAAAATGTAAGAGATGCTATCAACGAACACGAGCAACAAATTGGTAATATGCTGTTTGGAACAGGCGGGCCAGTCGATGCTGCCAACTCTACTAATCTTTCAGGAGCTGTAAGAGTTCTTGATGCAGAGATTGGTGATACATCATATACTGGTGCTGATCTTACCACAGCTATTAAAAACACACAAGATGATATTTTACTTCCTGGAGCACTTACAACTCTTAATACAACAAATAAATTTATTCAAGGCGCGATTAACGAAATCGAAGCTGATCTATTTAATGCTGGTAATGCTGGATCTGGTGGATCTAGAAGAGAAATGGCCGATCTCAAAACCGCAGTCAAAACTTCAATTGTAGATTCTATTAATGAAATCTATGATGATATTCATACTGCCGGTTCTGTTACATTAGATACAAATGCTAATTACTTAGTTGGTGCTATTAACGAAATCGAAGAAGTCTTTGATGCATCAACATATGAGATTTCAGCTGGAGCAAATGCATTTAATGTAACATCAGGTCAATTTACAATAGACTCTAGTGGTGATATTATACTAGATGCTGCTGATGATGATATTATTCTTAAAGAAGCTGGTGATGAGTTTGGTAGATTTACGTCTACTGCAGGCCATCAACTAGTACTAAAGTCTGGCGCTAATCAAACATTCTTAACAGCATCAAACACTAATGCTACATTTAATAATAATCTTACAGTAGAAAATAATTTAACAGTTAGTGTTAACACCTCTATTGGTGGAACTCTTGGAGTAGTTGGACATACATCGTTATCAACTCTTGGAGTTTCTGGAGGCGTTGGTGTTGGTGGCAATCTATCTGTAACAGGAACTACCGAACTTGATTCAACACTAGGCGTTGATGGAAACTTTAGAGTTGGATCATCCAATTCATCTAAGTTCGACGTTGCGGCCGCTACTGGTAATACACAGATCGATGGAACTTTAGAAGTAGATGGTACAACTGGAATTGATGGTAACTTTAGAGTTGGTAATGCAGGCGCATCTAAGTTTGATGTTGTTGCTGCTACCGGTAATACTCAAATTGATGGTACTCTTGAAGTTGACGGAACTGGTGGAATCGATGGTAACTTTAGAGTTGGTGGCAGTAACTTTGCTACTGGTAAAGTTACAATAGCCGCAACTACAGGTAATACTGAAATTGCAGGAACTCTAGGTGGTAATGGTAACTTTAGAATTGGTAGCGCTGGAGCCAATAAGTTTAATGTAACAGCAGCTTCTGGTAATACTCAAATTGATGGTACATTGGATGTTGATGGAAACTTTGAAGTTGGAGCGACTAAGTTTAATGTTACTGCTTCTAATGGTAACTTTGTTGCTAAAGGAACTGGTCAAGTTGATGGACACACAGATCTTAATTCAACAGTAACTATTGATGGCATTACTACAATAACAAATACTACTCAATCATCAGTAAGCAGTGCAACAGACGGAGCATTGATTGTAGCTGGTGGCGCTTCGATTGGTAAGAATCTATATGTTGGTGGAAACTTACAAGTTGAAGGTACACAAACAGTTCTAAATACTGAGACTTTAACTGTTGAAGATACATTAGTTCTTGCTGGTAATAACTTAGTAAGTGAACCATCAACTGGTGGATTTGGTTTAGAAGTTGGTCCAATCACAAGTCCAAGTGGTGTTGCTAGTAACGTAACTGGTGCTCATAGTATAGTATACAACTATGCAAATGATCGATGGGAAGCTGATGGATCTTTAATTCTATCAACAGCGACACTTGCAACTCCACAAATTGAAGGAGTTGATTTTGGCCCTAACGATAATTTAACCTTTAGTGCTGGATCAGGACTAAGCGAGACATCAACTAAAGTTGGTGCACTTATCACGACTAATTATATCAACACTGATAGAGGATCTTCACAGTTTATATTTAAAACAGTAGCTCCTTCAAGTGGTACTAATGCTACAGCGGATGTTAATTCAGATACATTAAATATTACTCAAGGCACTGGTATTACTACAGTAGGTAGTGGCGATAATATTATTACTATTACTAATACTGATAGAGGTTCTGTTGCTGCAACTGCTTTGAGAATGTTTAAGACATTTACAATTGATGGAACTCCAGCCAATGACGTTGTAGCTGATTCAAATGCTGATACTTTAAACCTTAGAGGTTTAGATTCAATTACTTTGACTTCGGCACCTGGAACCGATACTATTAATATTGATCATGACAATCATGGTACTGCAGGAACATATGGTCAAACTGGTACACAAGATGGTCAATATATTAAATCAGTTGTTACTAATGCTCAAGGCCACGTTACAGGAGTAACAACTGCTGATTTTGATACAAGATATCAAGCAACTAATCCATCATTTGAAATTAAAGTTAATGATGTAAAAGTTGATGATGTATTTCCTGGTGATGCAATTGATCTTATTGAAGGTACTGGTATCGACATTTCTGGTTCATTGGTTGGAACCGAAAGTGGTATTACAATATCTCACCAAGACACTTCAAGTGTTTCTGATTTAACATCTAATAATAGTGGTAATACATTTATACAAGATATTGATTTTGACTTTGATACATTTGGTCATGTAACTGGAGCAACTGTTGGTACTGCAACTGTTTCAATAGGTAATGGTGCAACAACAGTTACAGCTGGTAGTGGTATATCTCTTGGCGGCGATACTAACTGGTCAGCTAATCAGTCAGCTGCTAGTACTTTTAGCGTATCTCACGCAGATACTTCAAGCGCTGCTTCTGTAAATAATAGTGGAAGAACATATATTCAAGACATTACTCTTGATACATTTGGTCATATTACTGCGATTTTATCAGCAACTGAATCATATGTTTATACTCCACCAACTTATCCTGGTGATGATATTAATATCGATACTGGTGCATTAACTGGTGCTACAGTAATTTCTGATTTAGACTTTAATATTACAACCAATACTCTTGGTCATGTTACTGATGCTAATGCTACAGTTGCTACAAGAAATCTTACTCTTGCTGATCTTGGATGGGATGGTTGGGATCTTTATACTGAAGGTGTTAAACGAGCTGATATTAATGTTAATGGAATTGTTAACCTTGCTGATGACGGATTCTTAACAACAACATATAGTCCTACGAATAATACTGTATCTTATGGCCACCCGGTTTCTGCTTTAAATGGAACATATGGTAACGCTGGTGTTGAAAACGGTGTTTATATTAAATCTATAACGGTTGATACTCGAGGGCATTTAACTGGTGTTACTAGTGATAACTTTGATGATAGATATGATAATTATGGATCATGGAATATTGGCGATGGTTCAACAACTTCTGCCGTAACATCTGGAAATACTGTACATATTATTGGTGGAAGTAATATTTCTACTACTAGAAGTGGCGATAACGTTACTGTTGCTTTTGTAGATCCTGGATATTTGACAACGCAAAGAACAGCAACTTTAGATGTTCAGGGTAATGGTACCAATCCATATGTAAGATTAAATGATGGTACATCAGATCTTGTTCAAATTGTTGGTGGTACTAATGTTACTGTTACAGGAAGTGAAAGCCTTGATAGAATTACTATTAGTTCAGTTGATACAAATACAGATATTAATGTTAATGATGCTAATCTAAGAGCAAGGCTTGCTGGATTAAATCCTGATCAAGGTGTTGCTTATATAGGCGATAGTGGTAATGATCTAGATCTAAGAATCAGAGGTAATTTAACTATTACTGGTACAACTACTTCAGTTAATACTACTAATCTTAATATTGCTGATAACTTTATGGTTGTTAACTCTGATTATCCGAATCAGGCTCCAACTGAAGATGCTGGTATTGAAGTAGAACGTGGATCATACACCAACGCATTCTTAAAGTGGAATGAGTCAAGTAATAGATGGCAGCAAACTATTGGTGATACAGCAATGACGTATTACAATATGTCAATTGCTCCTGATAATGCTGACCAAACGAGCTTTGTGGTTCGTGATGATAGTGACAGTACTGCAACAATAACTCGAAACGAAGTATTAGCAATTGATGGTGGTACTGCAATTGGTACGAACTTTGTTGCTGTTAATTCAGGCGAGAGCCATAGATTAGAAGTTAGTCATAGTAACATATCGCATACAGATACTATAGCTGCTAACACAACCCTTGCTCATAGTGGTCAGTTCTCTGTAGTATCGGGTGTTGATGTAAATGCTCAAGGTCACGTAATTGAAGTAATTACTAAGCCTTACACATTACCTGCAGGCGCAGTTCCAAATAATGCTACTATTACAATTGCTGCTGGTACTGATTTAGTAACAGGCGGTAATTTTACAACTGACCAAAGTTTTAATGAAACTATTACAGTTAATCATAGCAATATAACCAGAACTGATACAACATCTAGTGATACTCCAAATAATCATAATGATACGTTTACTGTAGTTGATGGTGTTACAACAAATGCTAGAGGTCATGTAACTGCTGTAAATACTAAAACTGTTAGGTTCCCTGCTTCAGATAATACCAATACAAATCAGTTAACAACTTTCCAAGTCGAAGATGGCGATGGTACTGAAGTAACTATTAGTCATGGTAAAGAATGGAAGTTTGTTGAAGGTAATGACATTAACGTTAGCTGGACTGATACAACTCCAGGATCAGATGCTGATCCATTTGATCTAGAGTTTAGCCATAAAGATACTACACGTACTAATACAACAACTACATCTGCTCCTGCTTATGGTGGAACATTTACAGCAGTTTCTAGTGTTACGTCAAATGCAAGAGGTCACATAACTGGAGTAGAAACAAAAACTGTTACAATACCAGCTTCTGATAATACTGATGAAAGATATACCTTTGATTGTGTACAAAATGCTGGTAGTAATAATAATCCATATCTTAAACTCGATGGTAGTACTGAAAACCCACAATATGTTTTAATGAATGGTGGAAGTAACGTAACAGTAACAAGATCTACTGACGCTTCTCTTACTATTTCTGCTACTGATACTAATACAACATATTCTCAAAGCTTTGTTGATAATGGCGCTAACGTAATTCATAGATTATCAGCTGGAGGCTCAGGCTCAGGCTCTGATGATCTACAGTATGTTCCTGGTGGTATTGTTACTCTAACTCCAAGTGCTGATAATCTGACTATTAGCGTTCCTGGTACTAATTTAAGTGTTACAACCAATACTACTACTGTTGGTATTAATTCTAGTACTGGTAATAATACTGAAATATTTGAGGCCGATGGCACTAAGGCAGGTGTGATGTCAGTTGCGCATCATGATAAACTTGATGGTATTGCTGCAGGTGCTGAAGTTAACCAAAATGCATTCTCAGGAGTTAATGTTGGCACAATAGGTGGTGGTGGAACAACTTTATCAGCTGCCTCTAAAACTGATATAGTATACTTAGCATTTGATCCAAATTCGTTTGATATATCTACCAATACAACAACTCCTTCCGCGTCTATTACATTAGATACTGATCAAAGAAACACTATCAGGAAAATAGGTACTATTGGCACTGGTAATATGACAATTGATACCAGCGCCACTGGAAGCACTTATTTTGTCACCCATTCTGGTACTTCTGATACAACAGGAACAGTTAAAGTTAGATTTACTGGAGGTGGTCAAATTGATGCCGCTGGAGATATTGTTGCATATGCAACTCTTGGTAGTTCAGATAGAAAATTAAAAGAAAATATCCAAAAGGTTGAAGGGGCATTAGAATTAGTATCACAACTAGATGGAGTTACTTTTGATTGGAAAGATAAAGAAAGAGGTTCATCGGCTGGTGTAATTGCGCAGAATGTAGAAGAAGTATTACCTTCAGCTGTTAGAGATGTAGACACTATAGGCGAAGAAGGTCAGACACATAAAGCAGTAGATTATAACCAACTATCTGCTCTCTTTATTGAAGCAATTAAAGAACTTAAAGAAGAAAATAAATTACTTAGAGCTGAGATTGAAAGCCTAAAAGATATAAATAACTAAAGGAAATATAGAATGGCGATATATTCTAATTTATCAGTTGACCAAGGTACTACCTTTTCAGTTGAAATCGATGTTACTGATTCATCAGGAGATGCTTTAAATCTTGCTGGATATACTGTTGAAGGACAAATAAGAAAAACTTACACGTCTTCAACGGCAACTAGTTTTACATCATCAGTATATAATTCTACTGGCGGTACTGTAAAAATAGAATTATCAGCCACTGCTACTAATGGTATGAAAGCTGGTCGTTATGTCTATGACGTAGAAATTACTAAAACGACTACTGGAGAAGTTACTCGTATAGTAGAAGGCCAAATAGAAGTTAGACCGGGCGTGACAAGGGCAAGTTAATGAGCATAAAAGCTAAAGTTAGAACTACAGGTAAATTAAAAGGCAAGGCTCAAACTCAACAAGAAATTGTAGCCACTACCATGAAGATCCAAGCTGGCGAATTACGGCTTGGAGATTTGGCAGATGTAAATGCATCAGGACAGAGTGATGGAGTTATGATGATTTATGACGCCACTGCTGGAGAATATAAAGTTACAACTCAGATTGAAAATGAAAATCTGAATATAATAGGAGGCACTTACTAGTGGCCAATTTAACACGAATAAAAATCTTAACTACGGGCGCCACCACCAGTGCTCCTAGTAATATTAAAACAGGTGAATTGGCTTACTCTTATGTAGCTGGAACACAATCCAATAATGGTGATAGGTTATATATTGGTACAGGCGCAGAATCTGGCGGAGTTGCTTCTAGTGTAGACTTAATTGGTGGTAAGTACTTTACTGGATTATTGGACCACGTTCATGGAACTCTTACAGCATCTAGTGCTCTTATTACAGATTCAGCTAGTAAACTTGATAGACTAAATGTTGATAACTTAAGACTTGATCTTAATACATTATCTTCTACTAATACTAATGGCGATATTATTGTTGATCCTAATGGTACTGGTAAAACTGTTCTTCATAACGTATATATTAATGGTACATCAGATTCATTAGCAGAATTCATCTATGATACAGTTGGTGGAGCAGTAACTGGTGGAACTGGTATTACAGTTACAAACAGTGATGGCGCAGATACTTCAACAGTTTCTATTACTAATACTGGTGTTACAGCTGGTTCATATGGTTCTGCAACTCAGATTCCAACATTTACAGTAAATGCTCAGGGTCAATTAACAGTTGCTGGCGTAGCAAACGTTGCGACTGCTTTAACTGTTGATGGCGATACTGGTACAGGCGATGTTGATCTTTTAACTGACGATTTAAGAATCGTTGGTACTGCAAATGAGATTGTTACATCATCAGCTAAGGCTGGAACCGATGTTACAGTTACAGTAGGTTTACCTGATGATGTTACTATTGGAGATGCATTAACAGTAACTGGTGCAGCTTCAGTAGGTGGTAACTTCTCAGTAGGTGGTAACGTTACTCTTGGTAATGCTACTTCAGATACAGTAAATACTTCTGGTAACCTAACAGTTGGCGGCGATCTTACTGTTAATGGTACTACAACTTCTGTAAATTCAACAGTTATTTCTCTTGATGATCCAGTTCTTGTACTTGCTGATAACAGTGGTACTACAGTAGACGGTATCGATAGAGGTATTAGTTTTAAGTATGGTGATGGAACTGCTACTAAAGAAGGATTCTTTGGTTTTGACCATCAGACAGAAAGATTTGTATTTACAAAGGATGAAGACTTTAGTGGCGGAGAAGATGCTTCTTCACCATGGCATGACGCGCAATTCGGTGGTGTATATGCTGGAGATGTTACAGTTGGTATTAGTACTAATAATACTATTACTACAACAGCTGGTAATCTAGTATTAGATTCTGCTGGTGGAACAATTGATATTAACGACAATGTTGATATTTCTGGTTCTCTTGTATTAGGCACAGATTTAGCAGTAGCTCACGGTGGTACTGGAATGAGTTCCTTTACAGCCAATAGTGTCTTTATCTCTAATGCATCTGGTAATGCAATAAGTTTCTTAACTGGTACTGAAGGCAGTATTATTCAATTCAATAGTTCTGGAAATCCAATATCCTCAAATATTATTGATGGTGGTACTTACTAATCTAAGGTTTCTTCTATTATAAATAGTATTATAAGCACATACATATGTGCATGTAATACATTTATTAAATTCTCTATATAGAGATTGAAAATAGGAGAAGTCAAAATTGGCTAGAAAATCAGATATACGCTTGAGACGCTCAGCCATCTCAGGCTCAGTTCCCGGTGGTGCAGACCTTAATCTAGGCGAATTAGCACTTAATACAGCAGATGGCGCAATATTCGTAAAGAATGGTGCTGGTAATATTGTCACTGTATCTCACGATGGCATTCTTCATTACGACGAACCAAACTCTCGTATTGGTATTGGAACAACTGTTCCAGATAGGCCTTTGCACGTTAATGGTGGCTCGACCGATTATGTTGCTAGATTTGAATCTAGTGATAACAATGCTGGTATAGAACTTAAGGATTCTACTTCCACTGGTGCTATACGTACGCAAAATGGTCATATGGTATATATTGCGGATACCGGTGACGTCATTGGAAGTAGTTCTCATAGATGGAATATAGACCATTTGTCAACTGGCGAAAAGATGAGGTTAAACGCTGCAGGTGAGTTAGGTATCGGAACGCAGTCTCCTCAAGCTAAACTAGATATACAAAATGCAACCGCCGGCACAGCAGCTTCTGTTGTTGCTGCAGGTACTTCTGCTGGAATTTACTTAGAAGACGATCAAACTCCTACTGATAACTATTTTGTATCAAAGGTTCACAACCCTGGAAATGATACAGCTATTGGAGGAATTAAGTTTGCGGTATCACCGGATGCAAGTAATTATAGTTGGGCCGGAATTAAAGGACTTACTTCTACAAGTGGCAATGCTGGTAACTTAGCATTCTATACCTCTGCGAGTAACTCATCAGGTGATAGTTCTACAGAACGCATGCGCATAGATGGCGCAGGTAACGTTGGTATCGGTGTTACATCCTTAGTAAATGGTGATAAATTTACAGTAAATGGAAATATTAATTTAAATGGTAAATTATTTAATGGCACTTCTAATAACTCTGCCGGCTTAGATTTTGCTAGCAATTATATAAATTATCATGGATATGCAGGCCATAGGTTTTACGCTCAAGCTGCAGGTATTGGTAGTATGGCAGAAAGAATGCGTATTACTGTTGATGGCAACGTTGGAATTGGAACGACACTTCCAAATCAAAAATTACACGTTAACGGTAGTGGAAGATTTAGGTCTGCAGCAAGTGGTTTAGGTTCCTTTATAGCAGTAGGTAACCAGACTGAAACCGCTGGTAATTATTCAGCATACTACTTTGGAAACACTAGTAACGATACTGGGTATTTTAAAGGCGGAATCGCTTATGAAACTTTGTCTACTACGCACGGACGTGGTGATATGCACTTCCTGCAAAGATCAGACACCGGAGGCGGAAATGCTGATATAAGTCACTCTGTTATGACAATACTTAATAGTGGTTCTGTTGGTATTGGAACAACTGCTCCAAGTGATACACTACACATTTCAAAAGCAACATTTCCTACACTTAAACTAGAAGACACTGGTTTATCTTCAAACCTTATTTTGCAGACTCATTCAAGTAGTTCAGAACACCGATTATCAGGAACTGGCGCGTATCCTTTAGTCTTTAAAACTAATGACATAGAACGCATGCGTATTAAAGCTGATGGCTTAGTCGGTATCGGCACAAGTTCGCCAAGTGAGAAGCTAGATGTCCGTGACGGTACTATCACATCAAGAGATGCTACAAACACTAATTATGCTGAAATCGATAGGTTTGGGGGCTTAACATTAAAAGGTAACGGAACTGGTGCAAAATATATAACCACCCCAAATACAGATGCTTTAGGCTTTAAGACAAATAATGTAGAAAGAGCTAGGATAGACTCATCAGGCAATGTGTTGGTTTCTACTACAAATACTGCACCCGCAACAAACAATGTAGCAGGTATAGCATTAAGAAACGAAGGTCATATTAATGTCAGTCGTGCTAGTGGCGTTGTTGGTTATTTTAACAGAATAACTGATGACGGAGATATTTTAAGATTACTTAAAGATGGCTCAACAGTTGGAAGTATTGGTACTGCTAGTGGTACTTTAGTAGTTGGTACAACCAATGGTTCAGGCTCATACTTAAAATTTGGTAGTAATGTTGTAGCACCAGTAGATGTTAATGGTACAGTTCGTGATAGCGCCATAGATTTAGGACAGACTAACGCAAGATTCAAAGACCTTTACCTTTCAGGAAAAGTTAATGCTGCAAAGGCCGAATTCACAAGTGGATCAGCAGATCATATTTACTTAAATAGATCGGGTCATGATAGCTTTAGAATTGCGTTATCTCATGGTACAGGTCTAAGCTTTCATAACGAAACAGATAGTCGAACTGACGTTATGGTCGATGGAAGCGGCAATATTATATTTGGTGGAGTATCAGTAGGTGCTGCTGGGGCAATGTCAGTAAAAGTTGATGGTTCATATACTGACTTATATCTTTATGGGGAAGGCACATCCCAGGGTGGTAGAATCTTCTTTGGCGATTCTAGCGACCGGTCAAGTATTGTAGGTACATACGGCACAGGCGGTGGTGGTAAACTTAGCTTTAAAACAGACACGACAGGTGGTACAAGTCAAGATAGATTAGTTATAGATTCAGATGGTTCAATCACATTTAATGGCGCTTTTACATTCCCAACAGCTATTGGTGCTGCTGGACAAATTCTTAAAGTTCCAGCGACTGGAACCGAATTAATTTGGGGAGCAGACGCTGGTGGTGGTTCTGCAACTTTACTAACAGATGGAGACGGCGATACACTTATTCAAGTAGAAAAAAATACCGATGAGGATATAATTAGATTTGATATTGCTGGAACAGAGCAGTTACAATTAAACTCAACTGGTCTTGTAGTTGCAGGTAATCTAACAGTTAATGGAACACAAACAATTCTTAATACTGCTACTCTTTCAGTAGATGATTTAAATATTACAGTTGCAGATGGTGCTGCTAATGCAGCTGCCGCAAATGGTGCTGGACTTACAGTTGATGGAGCAAATGCAACATTAACATATGTATCTACCGGTGATAAATGGAGCCTTAATAAGCCCTTAGATGTTTTATTTGCGGGTGATGCTGGAGTAAAAATAGAATCATCAGATAATCATTCATCACTATTTATTGATAGCCATACTGCTTATGGTCAATATATAAGATTTACTGAAAACAATGCTAATAAATATTGGATTAACTCTGCTTCTGGAAAATTAGTTTTTAGACCTGCAGGTACGGCCACAGTATCAAGTCAAGTAGTATTTGATGCATCAGGCAACGTTGGTATCGGAACAGATTCTCCAGGCACTAAACTACACGTTAACGGAGGTATAGTAACAGTAAATGACGGGACTGGAACTACTTATTATGAAGGAGTTAAAATACACTCTTATGATACTAATGGTTTTGATATTATTGGTAGAGAAGGATTAACTTTATCTACTACTTCAGCTGATAAAGATATAATTTTATCCCCTACAGGCAACGTTGGTATTGGAAACACTACTCCAAATGCAGCACTTGATATTACAGGTGGTTTAGAGGTTTCAGGAACTCCAGTATTTACAGGTCTTGCAACTGGAGGAGTTACATCCACAGTACTAGCACTTGATGGATCTAACAATGTAGATACTATTGATATCTCTTCATATGATACTGATGCAACTGATGACCAACCACTAGATGCAGGACTAACATCTATCTCTGGTCTAACAACAGCTGCC
>ENA-OUOG01001243-OUOG01001243.1-marine-metagenome-genome-assembly--contig:-NODE-1243-length-30180-cov-6.798791_pt1 | contig 30180 bp, 27 predicted proteins | sample MGYA00248635_ERZ508505 | MGnify/ENA primary metagenome ERZ508505 (study PRJEB26176, sample SAMN06267871) | marine metagenome | isolation source: Saanich Inlet, British Columbia, Canada | place: Pacific...
TTAAAGGTCGTTAAAGACGATGACGTTGATAGGCTATAGGTGTAAAGGCAGTAATGTCATAGCCAAGTAGTACTAATAACCTGTAGACTTACCATTTTTAATTTTATTAAATATTTAGCTTATTTTACTTCCAATTTTTGTCATAGTTATCAATGATAACCTTAAGATTTTAAGGTGGTTATATCGTTGGGGTACACCTCTTCCCATTCCGAACAGAGAAGTTAAGTCCAACTGAGCCGATGATACTTGGGTAATACCTGGGAAAGTAGGTCGCCGCCACTCTATTTAATGCCCCTTGCTTTATTGCAAGGGGCATTTTTTTTACCCCTATTTCTGACTCCCTAATCTCATACCTCACTGTAATCCTCACTCTCCCTAACCTCCCCTAAACGCTAGCTATCTCAACCTCTTATCCGTTCGTTGTATCGAATAGTCTAGCCATAGACTACTTTATTATACTGCTGTTTAATAGGATTTAAGGCTATAAGTGAATGAAGAAAGTTTACTAAATGTAATTCGATAGGATAGTGTTACTAGAATGGTTTCTGGTGGACTAAGTGCACTTCTTTCATCCTATGAAATAGCTTGTAAACGGTAAGAGTCTCGATAGTTAAAACAGGTGAATGTTATACCTAAGCTTATCCATACTTAATCCTAAGGTTTAATCTGCAGATCTTGCTTTCTGGTAGTTGGTTTACCACCGGTCCATAGCTTCTAGTATGAGTTTGTTTTGGTCGTATATATCATAGCAAAAGTGCAGGGTCCAATCTGCGTCAAAATATACGGTACGGTAATCAAGATAGAGTGGCATTGGTTTTTGAAGACGCACTAAAGTAGTCTCCGTAAGTTTTTGGATAGTTGCAGTTGTGTCAGCTGGATCATAGTCTTCCAGACGGTCTGGATCTTTGGGTGCATATCCCATCATTATTCTAAAGTCATCTGCATTGTATTCATCGCTGTTTTGCATCAAGTACTCCCCAAATAGGATTGGATCTTGTAGGCGAACACAACCATGACTCACAGCACGTTGTGTTCTTTTAAAAGCGGTCTTATTCGGTGTATCATGAAGATATATACTGAACGGGTTGTGGAAGATGTATTTGACTGTTCCAAGTGCATTTTCGGGTCCAGGATTCTGTACTATCTGATAAGGTATCTTGTCTTTGTTTATTTTACTCCAACGAATGGTATCTCCATTTACTTCTGTTTTCCCTCTGTATACCTTATACCCTTCTCTACTTAGATATGCGGGGTCTCTTACTAGCTTCCACCACATTTCATTTCGGATGATACTATAGGGTATGGTCCACGTAGGGTTAATGACCATATACGATATTTTGCTGGCTATCTGTGGGGTCTCTAGGTTTTTTGGTAGTTTGTATAACCAACCACTATCGGTATATTCTTTGACCATTTCATCGTATTTGTCTGGAAGATTTTTACCAATACATATGGGCATGCTCTTGACACTATCTTCCCAATGCATATCAACTTCATAAACCGGCAGATTTATATATACATAAGCGCCTTCCTTGGGTTTTGTAAACCAGCGTTGCCGTTCCATGTTCGCTTTCACTTGGTTAATGTTATCGTCAGGAGTGGCATTTATTAATTTATAGGTTTTGTAGCCGAGAATTCCATCAGGTGTTAAGTTATAGTCGGATTGAAGTGTTTTGATTAGTTTAGTTAACTCCTGTGTGTATATGGTGGTGTCCTTTATTCTCAGTATGTCGGGATTAGGGAGTTTTTTTTCTTTTAGCTTAGCTATTATTTTAGGAAGAATGGGTACGGTATCCCCAAGTTCTATTTTGGGATACTCGCTAAAGTCAATTTCACTGGATTTTGCTGCGACCTTCTTTTTAAGGTAGTAAGTCAATACTTTCCTCAATTCATTATAGGTGGTGTCTTCTATATGCAGATTATCAATGAAGGTTTTTTTATCTTCTTCCTCTAAAAATGCTTCGAAATCTAATTTCTTTTTGTTGTTTAATGGTAGCATATAGGTATAGCCATATACTTTTCTAGGTGTTGTTCGGCCATTGGCAATGTCCTCATACATACGCAGTAGATTGTTACTAATGATGAGTTCCAGTTCTGCCATTCTACGATATAGTTTTAACGTAACTCTCATAGAGTCGAGAGCTCCTCTGTAATAGTCTACTAGTGGAAGTTGGTAGTACTTGTAATTCATACCATGACTCTCACTATGGGCTAATGTGAGTTGTAGATTAGACCAAGATGCGCTATCCCCAGTAATCGCACCCCACCATAGAGGCTTGTAGTTTCTTGTTTTGTAAAATACTTTTAAGGTATCCATATACCTTAGATCATCTTGACAAACCAAAGAATTCCACTTAGTAAACTGTTTCTCTAAGTGAATTGCCATAGAATCTTGACTAAGGACTAACCCACTTTCTACTACGGCTGTTGGTTCCTCTTTACACGACTGTAAAATTAGGAAACAAGAAAGGAAAATAAAGCTAATGCTTCGGGATAGTGTCATACTATATATAACACAAAGATGTAAGAAATACGGGACTATATACTTAAATCATCCACAGTGATGTAGAGATTAGCATTCACTAGTGCTGATTTTTCGAGGTAGGATGGGGTAGGATGATATATAAAAAGACAGTTTCCTCCTTTGATGGTTGTAATCAATTTTTTATTTATTTTCTTAGATACAGCAGGACATCCGTAGCTTCGTCCGATGCGTTGATTTCTGTCTACGATGCTTTCATCTACATAGTTAGCACCGTGAATGACAATTCCTCTAGCGTATGCATTGGAATTGAAGTTTTTTTCTAATCCATTTAGTTTGAGGGAAAGATTATTCCTACCGTGGTATGAACCTCCTGTTGTATAGAATCCAAGTGAGCTTTTGTTACTGCTATATGTATTACTGAAGTACTTAGCGTAAACATCGCCACTTTTAGCCCCATGAGCTACTAACTCATTGAAGACTATTTTCTTATCGTCTAGGTCTACTACCCAGAGTCTTTTCTTGTTACTTGACATGGAAAAGTCTACCACTGTCAGGTATTTAGTAGATTTAAGCTCTTGAGTATGCTTTAGGAATAGATAGCCTCTAAGTGCAATAGCAAGCACATCTTCACTAATCGTGTCATACCCTGCTGGGTACTCTATTTGCCTGTGTATTTTATTGGTAAATGCGTGAAATTCGTCAGAGTGAAGACTAATTAGCCTTTTGCCATTCTCTTCTGCATCAATTAGAAGATTGGTGTTGTACTCTACAGGCTGAAACGCTGTAGATATAAATATAAAGAAAAGGCAAGCTAATCCTTTACCTGCAGTGGTACTGTAGGTTCTCAAACGTGAGATGAGGAGTAGCTTGCCCAAATAATATCTTTTATATATGTTGTAATTACTTAGCTGCTTCTACGGCAGTTTCTATAGCCTCAGCAACATCTGTACTAAGCACACTAGCATCGTTAGTAGAAACAGTGACTTTAGCGTTTTTGCTTGCACAGCAAGATTTTTTACCACCTTTTTCTAATGCAGCAAAGCACTCAGCGTGGTCTGCTTTAGCATCCATATCACATACATCTAGGTGAGCAGTAAGCTCAGTTGGAGTGCAGCAAGGTTTAGCAGAGCTATGGTCTCCGGTTAGAGCGTGTCCACCCAACATAGGAGCAATTACTAAACCGATGAGGCAAGTAAGCTTGATTAATATATTCATAGAAGGACCTGAAGTATCTTTAAATGGATCACCTACAGTATCACCTGTTACAGCCGCTTTGTGCGCTTCAGAACCCTTGTAAGTCATTTCTCCGTTGATCTCTACACCTGCTTCAAATGATTTTTTAGCATTGTCCCAAGCACCACCAGCGTTGTTTTGGAAGATAGCCCAAAGTACACCAGATACGGTAACACCTGCCATATAACCACCCAGCATTTCTGCTACTAGCATATTGTTGTCAGGATAAACCAATTTACCTAAAAGAACAATAGCGATTGGGAATCCAATGGTAAGTAAACCTGGAAGCATCATTTCTTTCAAAGATGCTTTAGTAGATATAGCCACACATTTATCGTATTCTGGCTTACCTGTTCCTTCCATTATCCCTGGGATGTCTCTAAACTGACGTCTAACTTCTTCTACCATTTCCATCGCTGCTTTACCTACCGCATTCATAGCTAAGGCTGAGAATACTACAGGTATCATTCCTCCAATAAATAGCATAGCTAAAACGGGAGCTTTAAAGATATTAATACCGTCGATACCTGTAAAGGTTACGTAAGCGGCAAAAAGTGCAAGTGAAGTCAGTGCTGCAGAAGCAATGGCAAAACCTTTACCCGTTGCAGCAGTAGTGTTACCTACAGAGTCTAAAATATCTGTACGCTCACGTACGATAGGATCCTGCTCGCTCATCTCAGCAATACCTCCAGCATTATCTGCGATAGGACCGAAAGCATCAATTGCTAACTGCATAGCAGTAGTGGCCATCATAGCTGATGCAGCCATAGCTACCCCATAAAATCCTGCAAAGGCATATGAAGACCAAATAGCACCTGCAAACAAAAGAACTGTAGGGAAGGTAGAAATCATACCCGTAGCAAGACCTGCGATGATGTTTGTGCCAGCACCCGTGCTAGACTGCTGAACTATCTTAAGAATTGGCTTTTTACCAAGACCAGTATAATATTCTGTAACCGAAGATATAACGGCTCCTACTACAAGTCCTACTATAGTAGCGTAGAATACTCTCATTGCAGAAATTTCTTTATCAGCCTCTCCAAAGAAAGTCATATTCATAGTCTCAGGAAGCATCCATTTTACTAGTGCAAAACAAGATACAGCCACCAAGCCAATAGAAACCCAGTTTCCAATGTTTAGTGCTCCCATTACTTGCTTCTCTTTAGCGTCATTGTTTTTTATGCTTACTAGCATAGTACCTATGATGGATATGATGATACCAACACCTGCTATAGCCATAGGCAATAGGATAGGTCCCATTCCGTCAAAAGCGTCAGTAAACCCCACATTATCTCTAATCACGTAGTTGCCTAGTACCATAGCTGCAAGTACTGTAGCTACATATGAACCAAATAAATCTGCTCCCATACCTGCTACGTCACCTACGTTATCACCTACGTTATCTGCTATAGTAGCAGGGTTACGAGGGTCATCTTCAGGGATACCAGCTTCTACTTTACCTACTAGGTCAGCTCCTACATCAGCAGCTTTAGTGTATATACCACCACCTACACGAGCAAATAGCGCTATAGACTCAGCACCAAGTGAGAAACCTGCAAGAGTCTCAAGTACGATAGTCATATTATCCCCAAATGAAACATTTACTTCCCAAAGGAATTTATAAAATATGATAAAGAAGGCTGTAAGTCCTAAAACTGCAAGACCTGCAACACCAAGACCCATAACGGTACCACCACCAAAAGATACTTTAAGTGCTTGAGGAAGACTAGTTCGAGCTGCTTGAGTAGTTCTTACGTTAGTCTTTGTAGCTATTTTCATTCCCATATTTCCTGCAAAAGCAGAAAATAAAGCTCCAAAAATAAATGCGATTACAATTAAGTAACTAGTCGTCTCCACGAAGTAGGCTACTCCTGCGAGGGCAACACTTACTCCTATTACGAAGATGGTAAGGAGCTTGTATTCTGCATTTAAGAAGGCAAGTGCGCCTTCATAAATGTGGTCAGCTATTTCTTTCATTTTGCCGTCTCCAGCATCCTGTTTCATTACCCAGCCTCTTTTCACTACCATATATAGTAGACCCAATATGGCCATAGCTATCGGCATGTAAATCATCATTTTTTCCATGAGTTTTTAGATTTTAATTTCTAGTTGTTTCTTTTAAAGCCCGCAAAAATAAAATTTATAGTCTAAAAGGGGCAACTTCGCTCATATTTCTTATTCATAGATGCGTTATTATTTTCGGACTAGGCGCAAATTGTATCCTAAGTGCCACTTTGATTCCTGTTTGAGGGAATGATTCCGTAAAAATTAAGTGCTGTTAAAATTTCGATTATATTTGATTTCAATAGGTTAGATACCGAATATTGTCCCTTCAATAGCATAGTATAATTTCAATGAAAAAAATAGTATTTTGTTTAACACTCCTAATTACCTTAGGAGCTCGAGCCCAGTTGGACGTTCAAATAAAGCTCGGGGATCGGAATGCCTGTACTAATTCTACCTTACTTTTCCTAGATAGTATAGTAAGTGGAACGCCTATTTCTTACGAATGGATAAGTTCGGTAGCCACATTTACTTCTATAGGTTCATCGATCACTCAAGCTAGTTTCACTGCAAGTGGTAATGTAATACTAAAGTCTCAAGATGCTACTTCTACCTTTTATGATACCGTCTATGTTACATTAAATACCCCTCCTGTGGTAACACTGGGTAATGACTTGGATGTGTGTTGCAATTATGGGTCAATAGACTTAAATCAGAGTGTAATTGCTCCTAGCGATACTTCATATAACTGCGTGTGGAGGTGCCTGGAAAACCCCGGTGTCATAGATGATACCACATTTATAACAGCTGAGGCTTGCGGTTTGATTACAGCACCCTCTCAAACTGCTATAAATACTGTCGTATATACGTGTCAAGATCCTGCGACGCAATGTGTAAATAGTGATTCTTTGACGATTACAGTTCGCAGTTTACCCAGTATTGTACTGGAAAAGCGGTCATATTGTCAAGATGTTAGTGCGATACGCCTCGATGATGCACTTGTAATGAGCCCAGCAAATACGGCACTTGGAACTTCTTCTTGGAGATGTCTCGACTCGAATGCGGCCATAAATAATTTTACTGCTGATATGCTGGAGAATAGAGGTTTTGACTTTGCTCCTGATTGGTGGTTAAACTTCGGTGAAGCTGATTATGCAGTTCAAAACGAAGTTCAAGACACACTAGAACTGGAGTTTACATATACCAATGCTTTTGGATGCACTTCTATAGACACGGTTGAATTGGTAATACGATCGGTACCTAAACTAAGTTTTAATAGTCACAGGGACCTTTGTATAGATGAGGGTGATGTCTCGTTAAAAAGTGTAATGAGTGTAAATCTGACAGATGGGATGTGGACTGTTTTAGACACCTCTGCAGGTATTTTGTTTAGGAATACAGCTGATTTGGGAGGTATATCTAGTGGAGATACTATCAATACTCTAGTTAGTACTCCGCTGACTAGCGCATCAGAAACGCCAAATTCATGGGTTATTAGATATGTCCATACTGCGAGTGGCTGTCCTGTTTATAAAGACACCTTTCTGCGTATCAATCCATTGCCTAAGCTTGTCCTTAATAAAATAGATGACAGGTATTGTGATAATAATTCAGATGTTTTGTTGCAGGCAACTCCGTCCGGCTCCTCGGGCATATGGTCTGCAAGCGACCCTTCTGCTCTAATCGGAGGCAATAGTTTGAGTCCAAGAAATGCAACGACTAAAGGAGCTGAAATTACTTTGTTTTATACCTATAGTAACCCAGCTACAGGTTGTTCAAATATCGACTCATTAAGTACGAGGATAGATGCTGCACCTCTACTGAATCTGCCAGCAGAGGACTCTTTCTGTTATTTGACGTCAGGAATACCTGTTTCTAAGTCTTTTGCGATCACATCAGAGAACACTCCTAGTTTGACTTGGTTTGCTTCTAATACGTATGGGAATCAAAGTAGGATTTCTTTAGGAAATCTCTCCTTGTTAAATCCTTCTACCGGAGATATTACATTTATACCAGAAAGAGGTAGAGATACCTTTAGAATAGCTACAGTAGCCGTGGGACAAGGTGCATGCCCTGATTATGCTGATTTTTTTGACGTGCTATTTTATCTAGACCCAGACTGCATATTGAGTACATCAAGTTTAAATGAAACTCAAGTATTCATATATCCAAACCCTAATAAAGGGACATTCACAATTACCCGAAGTCTAAATTTGGGTATTCATGTTACAGACATCTTAGGTAAGAACGTGAATTTTGACCGTGACCAAGAAACGATTAGAATTGAATCAAAAGGTTTGTACTTCATCACCCTGACCGACACACATAGTGGGTTGAGATATACCAAGAAAGTCGTAGTGAGATAGTGATTATTTGCCTTGAAAATTAGCTGCAATTCGTAGGGCAAAAAGTCTACCTTTGCACGCAATGGAGAACATCCGTAATTTTTGTATAATAGCCCATATAGACCACGGTAAGAGTACCTTAGCAGATAGACTGCTACAGACGACCGGTACCGTGAGTGATAGGGAAATGAAGGAACAAACGCTTGATGACATGGACATAGAGCGTGAGCGTGGTATAACTATAAAATCACACGCTATACAAATGAAGTATAAGCGAGATGGTATAGACTATACGCTTAATCTGATAGACACACCTGGACACGTAGATTTTAGCTATGAGGTGAGTAGGAGTATAGCCGCTTGTGAGGGAGCTCTATTGATAGTAGATGCTGCTCAAGGCATTCAAGCCCAAACCATTTCAAACCTGTATCTAGCGTTAGACCATGATCTGACCATTATTCCTATTCTTAATAAAATGGATCTGCCAGGAGCGGAACCAGAAGAGGTAAAAGATCAAATAGAAGAGTTAATTCTGTGTGATAGAGACGAGATCATACCTGCCAGTGGTAAAACCGGTATGGGAGTGTTAGATATACTCAATGCCGTTATAGACCGTGTGCCAGCGCCTAAGGGTGACCCAAAAGGCGCACTGAAGGCATTGATCTTTGATTCTGTGTTTAATCCGTTTAGAGGAATAATAGCTTACTTTAGAATCATAGATGGTGAATTAAATAAAAAAGACCATATCAAGTTTATGAATACTGATAGGTCTTACTATGCTGAAGAAATCGGTGTATTAAAATTGAAGCCTGAAGCTCGCCAAGTAGTAAAAACTGGTGACGTAGGCTATATTATTTGTAGTATTAAGGAAGCTAAGGAGGTAAAGGTAGGAGATACGATTACCTTGACCAGTAGACCGACAGAAATCGCAATTGATGGATTTGAAGATGTGAAGCCAATGGTGTTTGCAGGAATCTTCCCAGTTGACACAGAAGATTTTGAGGAACTGAGAGATTCGATGGGCAAGCTCCAACTCAATGATGCAAGTTTGGTTTTTGAACCGGAAAGCTCTGCTGCACTTGGGTTTGGATTTCGCTGTGGATTCTTGGGTATGCTGCATATGGAGATTATCCAAGAGCGATTAGAACGTGAGTTTGGCATGACGGTAATTACTACCGTGCCTAACGTAAGTTATCACGCATATCTCAAGAAAGAACCGGACAACATTGTTATTGTAAATAATCCTACAGACCTTCCCGAGCCTAACTACTATGATAGGCTAGAGGAACCATATATTAATGCTCAGATAATCACCGCTGGAGATTATGTGGGAGCAATAATGTCACTCTGTATAGAAAAACGAGGTACTATCATAAATCAAGTTTACCTGACAAGTAATCGAGTAGAACTCACTTTTGAGATGCCCATGGCAGAAGTTGTATTTGATTTCTATGATAAACTGAAAAGTGTAAGTAGGGGATACGCTAGTTTCGATTACCACCCGATTGGATACAGACAATCCCATCTTGTGAAATTGGACATATTGCTAAACGGTAAAGTCGTAGATGCACTTAGTGCAGTAATCCATCGGGATAAAGCATATAGCTTTGGTAAAAAGATATGTGAAAAGCTAAGAGAGCTAATACCAAGACATCAGTTTGAGATACCTATCCAAGCAGCTATAGGTGCTAAAGTAATTTCTAGAGAGAACATACGAGCGATGCGTAAAGATGTAACTGCTAAATGTTATGGTGGTGATATCTCTCGTAAACGTAAATTGCTTGAAAAGCAAAAGAAAGGCAAGAAACGTATGCGACAAGTAGGTAATGTAGAGATACCTCAGAGTGCGTTTATGGCAGTTCTTAAGCTGGATTAAAAGCACTGCAGTGGCGATAAACTAAGACTTATTGTCTTTCTAATCGCTCACTGTTTTGTTATTTAAATATTTTGATAATAAAGGTAGAACCTTTCTTTGGCGTACTCTGTATAGTTAGTTCGCCGTTGTTGAGCTCTAGGTATTCTTTGACAAGTTTAAGCCCTACACCAACTCCTAATTTGCTAGGATCATTGGTATACTGCTCGTCACTTAGAATCTTTTTGATTTCCTGATCTGTCATTCCTTTACCAAAATCTTCAATTTCGATATACGTATACTTTGGTTGTTGTCCTGTGCGAACTAAAATCTTGCTGCCTCTATCACTAAATTTAATTGCATTGCCAAAGACGTTCCGTAAGATTATGTGCATTTGACTTGAATCCACATCTACTATGTAATCATCTAATGCTTGGGTAATGTTTATTTCGACGTCTTTAAGAGAGGACTGATTGGATACAAAGTCCTTGGCCGTAGCAATTAATTCTCTAGTGCTGTGCGCCTCTTTTTTAACTTTGGCTCCTTTTATTTGGCCAATACTCCATTGCAATATTGAGTCTACGTTTAGTCTCAGGTGCTCTACTTTTTCACGAATAGTGTTAACTATCGTATTTCGATGATCCTCCGTGATGACTTCCATTTGAAATAGGTCCAAGACGTTATTAATATCCAATAGAGGCGTCCGAATATCGTGTGTGAGTGTCCTAAATATTTTGTCTTTGTTCTGGTTAGAAATATCAAGTTTCTTGTAAAGCTGATCTTTTTTTCTTTTTGCTAAGAATAAAAAAACTAAAAACACAATACAGACGATGCTAATTGAGGCCAGCCAAATAAGAAAGATGTTTAGTGTATTAATTTCTACTGTACTTTTAGAAACTTGAGTTTCCAATAATTTCTCAATCCTCTTACTTTTACTTATTTCTGAAATAAGATAGTCTAGCTTAGTGTTTTCTTGGTGAATAGAATCTACTAGTTGACTTAGGTTTGACAAGTATAAGAAGGCATCCTTCCATTGATTCGATTTTCATATGCTTCTACCAAATAAACTAGGGATTTTTTAGATCGTTCTATATTGCCAAGTTCTTTGGATAAGCCCAAAGACTTTCTACCGTATTCGATAGCAGAGGCATACCTTTTGGCGGCAAGTTCTAAACTGGTTTGGTTCAAAAGATCCATTAACTCGTACTCCTCTTGGTACGCAGTTTTTTCAATGTTTTTTGCTAGTTTAAAATAGAATTTAGCAGAATCTATTTGTTGATTGTCTAGGTAAAAAGACCCAAGTTCACTGTATCCATAATAGAGTAAATCTTCTGGGTATTTTTGCGAAAAAGAATCTTTTAATATAAGCAAATGACCTGTTATTGCGTCATTTATAAGGCCAAGTTTATGCTTTTTACTATTTGCAGCCAGCTGAGATAGATATAGATTCAGTTTGTCACTACCTATTTATTTGTCAAAAGTCAATGCTTTTTCAAAATGCTTGAGTGCTTCTGAATGCTGATCGATACTACTAAAAAGCAAGCCCAAATTATAATGATAGAGTATGTTGGAAGTGCCATTATTTGAGCAGTCTTTTATGTCATTTGATGCAATAAAGTATTGGATGGCAGCCTTGTTGTTTCCAAGTACAGATATTACGTTTCCGATGTTAAATAGAGCATCCTTCAGTAAACAAGAATCATTTCTGAAACTGAAATTCCGCTCGGCATTAAAGAAACAATTTAGACTAGTTTTATAATCACCGTCATTATAGTACTGGTACGCTTTATTGTAGTAAATAAGGCCTTGGTCCTTGCCTAAAGTCTTGTTACTATCTGCTTTAAGTTCTTCAAATGCTAAATTAAGATACCCTTGTGCTTTTTCCTTATTTGATGTTTTATATTCAAAATAATGTTTGGCATTAACTTGGAAAGCTTCTGACTGAGCAGAAACTTGAAAACCAAACAGTAGGAAAAGTAGAGTTAGGAAACTTTGAATTGTAGATGTCACGTTGCACATACAAAGACTGCGACTCACTGTCCATTCTCCTTTAAAACCCCTTGGGTCAGCCAGTTGGCTATTGCTTGTCTATTGTTTACGATAAGCAAGCGTTTTTGGTCAAACTCATTTTGTATGTTTCCTAGTTCTATATAGACCACGGGCGGCTTAGACTCTCTAAGTGTATGTAAATCTCTGCTTTTTACTACACCTTGGTACCCACGATTGGCTTGGTGCTCTTCATATTCAGACTTAATGGTGTGTAGCATTGTATTCGCCATGCTTTTCCCAACGGTACTGCCTGGATAGTAGTAAAAGAAGATGTCTACTTTATGCTCTATGTATCTACTATCTATATGTATCTCAATTACACGTTGGATAGTAGCTCCTTCCTTACGGTGTTTTTCATAGAGCTCATTTATTTTGGAAGATCGTTGTTTTAGTCTTCGCACTTGGTTCAGAGGGATACTCTGATTAAACCATACCGTCTCGTCCTTATCACTCTCTAGATACTCTTCATCGCGGATACCGTCATCATCTCTTGTGATTATATATACAGTGGCACTATGTTGTAGTAGGTCACGAGCAAAACGAAGGGTTATGTCATAAGCGTACTCATCTTCGCACAACACATTTCCATCTTTTTTTCCAATAGCGCCAGGGTCTGGTCCTCCGTGACCGCTCACGAGATAGTAAACTTGACCTTCTAGTTTTTTAGTATAGATAGGTGTTCTCTCCTGCCTTTTACCGAAAATAGGGAAAACGGAATAGTGAAGGGGAGCCGTAGTTTCTTGGTCTATTTCCTCAGTATGTGAGGTGAGGTCAGGGTCTCCTTCATCGGTATTCACTTCATTTACTTTTTTTATTTCAGATTCGGCTGTGCAGTATAAGGCGTGCACCGGTACCCAAAGCACTTTATCGGTGCGGTAGTCAAATTCGCGAAGTCCTTCTTTAAAAAGGTCCTCATTGTATTCTTGGATGTATACGGCAAGGTCATAGTCTTCATTCGCTATAGTAGAACGTATACTTACATCATTGTAATCATATACATAGATGGGCATTTTATATGCTTTAGCTATTTGCAGATGGTCTTCTCGCTTGAGATTGTTAAGGGCTAAAAAAGTGTCTATACTACAGGAATATGCAGCTAGATTGTAGCGATTTAGTATTACGGAGATACCATCTCCTTGCTTTGCTCTAATTTTGAGATACTCTTGGGCATTTGCTATACTGCATATTGCCACTAAAAGAAAAAGTACTATTTGTTTTTTAAATCGCCCAACCATTGCTCCCTGTAAGTGGAACAAAGTTAAAATCTCCGTGGCTGCTTTCTGTATATTCATTATCACCATTGCGTGTTACTAGTATCATTTTTTGGACAGCTAAATCTCCAACCGGAGCCACTAGTTTTCCTCCTATTTGTAGCTGGGCTGTAAGTGAGGTTACAAGCTGAGGCGCTGCTGCCGTTAGGATAATCTTATCAAACGGTGCGAGCTCGGGAAGACCTTTGGAGCCGTCGCCATAGATAGTTGCAATATCTAAGCCCAGCTTTCTAAATAGCATTTTGGCTGTCTGGTGAAGTCGCTCTACGGTTTCTATACTGTAGACGTTAGCGCCCATTACTTTAAGTATAGCACTTTGGTAACCACTCCCTGTTCCTATTTCGAGTACTTTGTCCTCTGGCTTTATCTCTAGTAACTGTGTCTGCATGGCTACAGTGAAGGGCTGAGAGATGGTTTGACCTCCTTCTATCGGGAATGCTATGTTCTCATATGCCTTGTCCAGAAAGTCTTTTGGAAAGAAAAAATGGCGTGGTACGGCATCCACAGCTCGCAGCACATTTGGAGCATGAATGCCAAGAGATTTTAATTCGGATACGAGCTGTGCTCGCTTGCCTTTTAATTTGTAGGTATCTTGTAACAAGTGTTTAGTTTTTGGTACGCAGCAAATATCAATGTTTTTAGCTGACAAAAAATTACAACGTATTTCGTGCACAGAAAAAGAGAGATAAGTAGTGAGAATTGGAATCATAGGAGCAGGAAATTTTTCGACTAAAGTGCTGGAGCATTTAAGGTCAATAGATACCCTTACAATAGTAGGAGGATATGATTCACTTGTTTTGGATGGCTTTCAGTCATACACCTCTTTGGAAGAGATGCTTGTGGAAGTTGACAGCGTGTTGGTTTTTGATATTCTCTATTCTAGTTTCTCCTCTCTTTCGACGGTGGTTAAGTATGGTAAACACCTGTACATTGAGTCCCCAGGGCTATGTACAAATCGAGAACTTCGTAATCTTGAGATGCTCGGATATGAATCTGGCTCTCTTTTACAGGTTGGATTAAAACAAAGGTATTACTCGTTTTATGAAGATTTGGCAAAGTATGATCTATCTCCACGTATAATGGAGAGTAGCAGGTTCGTGAAATTCAATAAAAAATCTACTCAACTAAGTGTCATAGATGATCTAATGCTACACGATATTGATGTTACGTTAATGATTGCAAATGCAGAAGTTAAATCTATTTACAGCACAGCCGTTGGCGTATATTACAAAGATCCCGATGTCGTAAACACACGAATAGAATTCTATAATGGTTGTGTGGCAAACTTGTCTGCAAGTAAAATATCCAATAAAGAAGTACATCAAGCTAAAGTATTCCAAAACAATACATACTGTAGCATAGACTATGTAAATCAACTACTCAAAGTACAAAACAATACAGGTAATGAAGAGGGTACAGGCGAAGAATGGGGGGTGAAAACTACCTATCGTCAAGCCAAAGACAGCGATGGTTATATTTCTATGGTAGAAAAAGAGATAAATTCGTTTTACCATTGCATAACGAATAATGTAGATACTATTTCAGGTATTTCACAATATTTGCAACTCCAGTCAGTGACGGATAAAATAAAAGAGCAATTAGAACGCAACTTTACTACCAACGTATAATCTCATCTCTAGCCATACTAGGGACTTTTCTGAGTATATTTTTTTTTAGCGGGTGTGACGACGTAGAACCTATACCTGCTTATCTGTATATCGCTAGTATAGATCTAGCTGTAAATGCAGACGGAAGTCAAGGAGATAATACCGATGATATCGTAGATGCTTGGGTATTCGTAGATGGTCAGGAGGTAGGTACTTTTGAGTTGCCTGCCACTATTCCGGTACTGCACTCAGGCAGTAGCGTGGTGACTGTTTTAGCTGGTATCAAAAAGAATGGATTGAATACCGATCGCGTTATTTACCCCTTTTATGAAGCCTATGAAGTGACTATGAAGCTGATACCTTCTCAGGTGGATACCCTCAGACCGGTGGTGAAATACCGCGAAGGTGTTACTTTTCCTTGGCTAGAAAATTTCGAAGATAATTCCATATCATTAACAGGAAGTGGCTCAGGCACTACGGATAGCTTTATTATTACAGAAGATCCGGAGGATGTATTTAATTATGATGGAGTGAATAACCTCCGAAGTGGAGAGACAATCATAGGCAATGGTTTTCAGCGATGGGAAAATTCATCTGTGGACTTGTTCGACCTACCTAGAATAGGCCAAGATATCTATCTTGAGATTAACTTTAAGTGCAATACAGAGTTTGTGGTGGGAATATACCCAATCAATAGTCCAATAGCCACTGGAGTACCTATTGTTAATTTTTTTAGTACCGCTGATAGCGATGGAGAAAATATGCAGTGGAAGAAGGCTTATGTTAGTCTGAAGGAAGATGTCAATAATCCAGAGTTTCAAAATGCCGAGTTCAAAGTATTCTTTAATACTCAGAGTAACCAGGGCAGTGCGACCAAGATATTTTTGGATAATATAAAGCTGATTCATTTTTGAACCGCGGAAGACTCATACTGAAATATATATTACTTGACTTCCTAGCAGCACTTCTAGCCTGGGGAGTTTTTTTTGTATACCGAAAATGCTATGTCGACGGTGATTTTAATCCATACTATCTTCGGTATGTATGGTCTGATTCTAAGCTATATATAGGTCTTGTTTTTATACCTTCATTTTGGATTATCCTTCACACACTAGTAGGGTTATATCGCAGTGTTTATCGAAAGAGCAGACTAAAGGAGCTTCTGCAAGTACTTACTACTAGTCTTATTGGGGTAGTCATTATATTTTTTACACTGCTATTAGATGATGAAGTGTCTGCTTATAATACATATTACCAGTCACTTATGGTGCTTTTTACCTTGCACTTTGTTCCTACGGCTCTTTTCAGAATAATACTGTCTTCTCGAATAGCGAATAAGATTAAGAGAAGAGAGATTGGCTTCAAAACACTTTTAGTAGGCTCTGGGCCTAGAGCTAATGCAATTTATACAGAGCTCTCAACTGCAAAAAAGTCAGAAGGCCATTTCTTTCAAGGGTATGTGAATATCAATGGTGAGACATCTACTATCACAGACCTCTCTCGACTTGGTAATAAGACAGATATTCCACAGATTATTGTAGACCACAATATTCAAGAAGTTGTAATAGCAACCGAAGAATATCAAAAAGAAGACATACCTGACATCATAGCTAACTTAGATGGCGAGAAAGTAGTGATACGTGTCATTCCTGATCTCTATCAGCATCTAGCGGGTATGGTGAAGATAGGCAATGTTCTAGGAGCTGTGCTGATAGAGATAGAGACCAATGTATTACCTCCTTGGCAGAAGTTCCTTAAGCGAAGTTTTGACATTATCACTGCAGTGCTGGTACTTGTCTTAGGTTTACCATTTTATATACTGATTGGTGTGCTTGTGAAATTAGGTAGTAAGGGTCCTGTGTTTTACACGCAGGAGCGAATTGGACTAGGAGGGAAGCCCTTTGAAATTATTAAGTTTCGAAGTATGAAAGTAGATGCTGAGGCAGCAGGTCCACAGCTAAGCAAGGAAGAAGATCCACGTATCACAGGCACGGGTAAGTTTCTTCGTAAGACACGCATAGATGAATTTCCTCAGTTTTGGAACGTGCTTGTAGGAGACATGAGTTTTATAGGTCCACGACCAGAGCGCCAGTTTTTTATAGATCAGATAGTTCTAAAAGCACCGCACTACAAACGACTACAGAAAATAAAGCCGGGGATTACTTCTTGGGGTCAAGTAAAATACGGCTATGCCGAAAATGTAGATGAAATGGTAGAAAGACTTCAGTATGACTTGTTGTATTTACAGAATATATCTCTAATTCTAGACCTGAAAATACTTATTTATACCGTACTAATAATGCTCCAAGGGAGAGGGAAATAGAGACTACCTGTTTACTGGCAATCACCATCGGGTAAGCAAACCCCGGCTCCAGAAGTACCTGTGACAATACTCCGATCTTTAAGTATATGCTGAATAGCATCTTCAAATACGGCATCGCTTTGAGCTCCAGATATACCTTGTTTCCCATCTATTAAGAAGAACGGTACACCACGTACACCTATTTTTTGAGCATTGTTAATATCTTCAGCTACTTCGACAGCGTACTTGTCAGAAGCCAAGAGTTCAGTAGCTTTGGTGCTATCGAGGCCTACACTTTTTGCAACAGAGGCTAGTTCTGTGTCTGAGCTTAGGTCTTTCCCGAGACTAAAGTGAGCTGTCATCAATGCTTCTTTTAGGTCGTTTGATTTATCATACTCCTTTGCCCAATGGATTAATCTATGAGCATTGGAAGTATTGAACGTAAGAGCGTTATCGAAATTGAAGTCGATACCATACGGTTTTCCAGATGCTGTTAGCTGGCCGCACATGGCCACTACTTGATCCGCTGGATATCCTTTACGCTCCGTCAGATTTTTCATACTAGGCACCGATTCATTCTGAGGAAATCCTGGGTCGAGCTGAAAACTTCTCCAAATAACTTCTATATGATTTTGTGCATGTTGACTTTCAATCGTCTGCTCTAGCTTTTTCTTTCCTACGAGGCAAAAGGGACAAACTACATCACTCCATACTTCTATTTTTGCTTTCTCAGTGTTCATGTTTTCTGTTGTATATAACGCTTAACAGTGGCCATTGTTGGCCTATAAATGGAGTTGTTGTGGATTATTTTGATACATTCTTCTAAGTCCCTTGTTTTGTGGATGATATCAGTCGATTCTAATTTCCAAGTCAAGTTTAGGCTTCTTTTTCGCACACCCATACCTTTCGCTTAAAAGTCGATTTACCCTTTTTTATCACGCTACAGGTATCATGGATTTTTAGTCCTGCTTCTTCAATAATTGTTTGAATATCGACAATGGATACAATCACTAAGCGCGAAACAAGTTTAGCGCTAGAGTGTATGATATTTCTGGTAGTCTCCTCATCAGATACGGCATAAATGTTATAGGGAAGATCAATAATAGCCGCATCATATGTAATAGGATGATCTTCTATATCAGTGCAATATACCCGTGCTTTGTACTGATAATGTGCCAAGTTTAATCTCGAGTATTTAGCAGCTTTAGGACTGATGTCGCAGCCTGCAATACTAAATCCTGCACAGCATGCTTCTAGCAGCACCGTACCCACCCCGCAACAAGCGTCTAAAAGCGTATTCGTTTTGTCTCCTTTGGATGCAATACTGACGAGTGTTTTAGCAATTTCCATGTCTATAGAATTACTGAAGGAATGTGGTTTTTTCTTATGTTTATACCAATCATTCTCGTGCTTGGTTAGTATGCCGAAATACCATAAGCCAGCATATTGACAAGTAGCATAGGTTACGGATGGTGCTTTAAATTCGGGATACCCGTAAATGCAATATCCGATAGCTTTTATTTTTTTGCGTCTCTCGGAGCGATCAGTAGTGTCACCGTTTAAACTAATGTACTCCACATTGAATCCATTCAGACGCAGGTCTTTGCCCTTGATGGTTTCCAAAAGATCATTGAAATCTTTTGACGATGAAATTATATCCAGCCTGTTTTTGATGAAAGCACTGATAGAAGGGTCCACCTGAATGTCAGAAAACAGCAGCTTATCCTTTATTTCTGAACTGAAAATTTGCCGGGACTCCAACTTGCAGATTTCATGGAGATGATAATCATAGTTGAATGAATAAAGGTAGTTGTGGTCTGGCATTATGAAGGAATTACATTTTCCTTGGACCGAATTCCTGATAGTTGTCAGAAATAGTCCAGTACTCATGGCATTTGGCTTGAAGGTCTTTTAAAAACTTAGAATTCAGTTTTGTCGTTTCGGGGGACAAGTCATAGAACTCTTGGCACATCGTAAATAAGCTCTCCAAGATTGGCTTTGTAACTGAGCCGCTTTTAAATACGACCATACAGCCTAGCGGAGGTCTTCCATTGCGCACCTCACTCATAGAAATGGCTTCAATGTCTTCAGTAAAACTGTCCCTATCTTCAGCGTCCCGATAGTTATATCCTGCATTTGAATCCGTATTTAACCTAGAGTAGGTAGTGGTTCTATTTTGAACAGCTAGTTCTATTAGCATCTCCCGTATTTCCCGATTAACGTATATTTCGTCCATTTGCAATATTATTGCTACGCGCAGAATAAACAACGCGCTAATCTGTGCGTGTGCTTATTTTACGCGTAAGTGTTACTTCACTCGATCTCCTTCACAAACTGTGCAAACACCTCTTTATGTTTTTCCAGATTCATGTTGCCCGAAAGTGCCACACGAGCGATGTAGTCCTTATCGCCTTCTTTAGTGGTTCCTTGAGTAGATGTGGCTGGGATGGTCCAGTAGCACCCTTTGAGCTGTCCGTAGCTTACACAGTACTTACTCTCGTCAGGAATTTGTGTAATCATCATACGGATTAATTTATGGTTTAGCGCTCTTTTATATTCTTCTTGTTCCTCAGCAGTTTCGCCTTTTGTAGGTAGGTCAAGTGAAAATACAGATGGAGTAAATCCTTCCTTTGCCAGCTCTTCTGAGACAAAGTTGATTTTTGCTGTGGGTAATGTGTCTTGTATGAAGTTTACAAAGTCACGTGTAGCGGTGTAGGCGTCAGCTATACGTTGGTTCATAGATGGCAATTGCTCTGCAAGTATCTCATACTGTAAGTCGGTAGCTTCGTTATCACAGAGTAGTAGGTGTAGCTCTATTTTAGCCATTAATGCATCTGCTTTTTTATTGGCTACGGCATAACCTGCTGTACATCTTCCTCCGCTAGGAAACTTTGATCCACTGGCGTATGAAATTGTGCGAACGGCAGAGAGGATATCAGATTCCCCTAGGAAGTGAATGTTTGGACAAAACGTTTGGTCTAAGATAAATACGGGGTCAATAGCCGTATCACCATTGGCTGTGTTACGCACTGCACTGAGTACTTCTCTTAGTTTCTGTAGGTTGGGGACTTCTACTCGAGGATTAGTAGGTATCTCCGCGATGATGTACGGAACAGCGTCTTCGGTAGCTATCTTAGCTAAAACCGTCTCTATGCTAGATACCATATCGTGGTCACCATCTACGGCTAGATCTACTACTTCTACATTATCTAGACAAGCGGCTACTCGTCTTGCTTGATCATTAGTGCCACCATAGCAGTTTGTCGGAACAATGAATTTGATTGGTTTCCCTGCGTGGTTTTCTTGGGCATAATCTATTAGTCCCATCATAATAGCATATTGCATAGAGAGTCCACTGGAAGCCACGAGTGCATTAGAATATGAATTTGTAATCTCTTTTATTGAAGCTAGCGTGCTGGCCTTATCTTTAGATCTGTTATTCTTGTCTATATCCTTAGGAGATTGCGCTATAAGTGATGTCAGGGCAGCGAGCGAATTAACCGGTGTCATAGCTACTGTTTCTCTTCTTCTTACATGTTGTATCTCTGATATGTAGCTTTTATTTTGTGAGCCATTCACCACGAGTATACTTCCTAAACTAGCGTGTAGACTGATATGAAAGTCAATCTCACTAGGAAGGTCAATTGTGCCTATTTCATCAGAGGATGAAATGAAGATGGTACTTCCATTAAAACTGGGAATAGCATCTGTGTATGTTATCTTTTTTAGGCTAAACGTATAGCCGTATACGCTTCTGATAGTATCGGCATCAAACCCCTCGGGTAATGCATCGGTATAGATTATTTGAGTGTCTTTATGGTCTAGCAGGTTCTTTCTCAGAATGGCCAATATAGGAGCGGTCTTAGATGCAAAACTAATTACTTCTTCCGGGCTTATGGAGTTCAAGTGAGCAACAGACCATTCCAATACGCAAGACAACGGGTGACCTAGTCGGATATAGTCATACGCGGTAGGAAGTTCTTGGAGTGCCGCAGGTGATGAATTATTATCTTCAAACAGTGCGTTGAATTGTTCTGTAAATTGTGTTTTAGCTAATTTTTCATCGTAAATATCCAAGCGATGAGTCGTCGATTTTAACCATCCTGACGGCATATTTACTAATGCATTTTTAAGATAATCTAGCATGTTATGTTCTCCTTGTATCTTCATATTTATATAGGCCGGCAATATACATTAATATGGTTTTTTATTAAGATTTGAAGGACGTTTTGTTTGTTAGATCCGAACTGTTTATTTCTGAAAATAAGCCATGAATGACTTGTAGTATATGCACCGTTTGCCAGAGAGGAGGACAAAACTCAAGGAGGTATTTATTGTGAAATTTCCTAGAACTGTCACGTGTGTTATTTTCATCTGGCATCGTAAAAAGGCAATTGGGTAATATGGGAATAGTGTAACTTAATGCCAATATAGTGTAACACTAAGAACTGTGTTAGTACGGACCTTTGTAGCTCAATAAAATAGATACATCATACATATGAAATTAAAAAATCTTTTGGCAACTCTTGCAATAGCAATGGTTGTATTTACCGTAAGTTGTAAAGAGGATGACGTAATAACTCCGGGAGGGCTAACGGATATTCCACTTCAAACCGTAGTACAAGCGCCTATAGACTTAGGGTCTGCGGGAAACTACGTTATTTTAGCAGGCTCCGGAGTCTCCAATGTTCCTGCTTCGTCCATTACAGGAAATATTGGCCTAAGTCCTGCAGCAGGATCTTTTTTTACGGGCTTTTCGGAGACACTCCCAACAGGAGGAGCATCTTCAACATCTGCTCAGGTAACCGGGAGTTTGTTTGCGTCAAACTATGCGGTTCCTACTCCTTCTAACCTAACTACTGCTAAAGGGAATTTAACTACGGCATATAATGACGCTGCAGGAAGAACCAGTACTGATATAGTACTGCTAGCAGGTAATTTGGGTGGATTAACACTAACGCCGGGGTTGTATAAGTCCAGCGGTTCACTTGAACTGTCATCTGGTAATCTTACTTTTGATGCTAAAGGAGATGCCAACGCTGTCTTCATTATTCAGATAGCATCTACACTAAATATTACATCAGGGCGTCAGATTATCCTAAGTGGAGGAGCTCTAGCTTCTAATATTTTTTGGCAAGTAGGGACTTCAGTTACTATTGGAACTACTGCTGTATTTAAAGGTGTTATTATGGCAGATCAATCCATAGCTTTAAACACTGGAGCAACGGTTAACGGTCGTTTGTTAGCCAGAATAGGCGGCGTAACCCTAGAGGGGAATACCATCGTAGAATAAAACTTTTGAAATAGGATATCTCCATACTCTTTCAAAGAGCCATTACTCCAGAAGTAGTGGCTCTTTTTTTATGTTCTCTTCCTTTAGAGGTTTTCTAGTTTAGCCCGCTTGAGGGGATAGAACGTTTGGTAAAATAAATTTGAAATCACTTCCTTTACCCTCTTCACTTTCTGCCCAGATCTTACCTCCTAGTTTTTCTGTAAATTCCTTACATAGCACTAAGCCTAAACCAGAGCCTCTCTCATTTGAGGTGCCAGGAGTCGTTGCGTTAGTGGATATCTCGAATAGTTTATCTAGTGTTTTTTGATTCATTTCCACTCCGTTATCTGAGACCGTTACTTCAATTTGGTTAGATGCTGCAATAATAGATACATCAATAGCTCCTCTTTGGTTGGTAAATTTTATTGCGTTGGAAATAAGGTTTCGCAGAATGGTCTTTACTAAACGCTCGTCGGTAAATATGATAATTTCCTTAGGCGAATGAGTATTTATGGTAATGTTTTTTAGGACAATGCTTGGGTGCAAGATGGCTAAGACTTCCTCCAATACTGAAGATAAAGAAGTTTGTTCTGATTTTATTTCAATATCCCCTGTTTGTACTTGAGTCCAATTTAGCAAGTTGTCCAATAATGTAAGGGTGTTTTTTGCTGAAGAATTTATGAGACTAAGATACTGATTAGTGTCTATACCGATGTCATTTTTATTATTTTCAAGTAACATGTCGGAAAGACCTAAAATACTGTTAAATGGACTTCGTAAATCGTGGGCAATGATGGAGAATAACTTGTCTTTCGTAGCATTTAATTGCTATAATTTTTTTGCATTTTTTTCAGCTCTTCGTCTTTCATAAGTGTAGTTTTTATGAAGGAATCGTACGATTAAAGAAATAATAAATGAAGAATACACCACTGTAACAAGGCTGTCAAACCATCGTATTTTTTCAGATGCTAATGGAACAATAATATCAGGTCTGAACCACTGGATTAGATAAATAACAACTACACAAGATATGAATAGGGTAATTACGTAGTTTTTTTTCCTTCAGGCGCTATTATCAATGCAAGAATAAGGGCTACAAGTCCAGGGAATAAATTGGATCCGTTTATCCCGCCATCAAAAATCCATATTACTGCAATGCCAATGATAGAAATAAGAATAACCGGAAATATAAATGCATCGAACTTCTTTCTTACCCGAACGAAATAATAGGAGATGAGCAGTGTAAAAAATATGCCAAAAGTCGTGACGAGGGCTACTGTTGCACTTGAAACAACTATGCTGATAATACACGCAATAAAACTTAGTGAAATTCCCACAAGTAAAGCAGTAACAAACAATCTCTTTTCTAAGGGGAATACCCTGTAATCAAAGAAAATATAGTTGAATGCCTTTTTTATTTTATCCTTACTTATGGTGTTCTAACTGCTTGTATGTGTGCACTAGGAGTTGAGTTCTGGGAGTACTATTGAATGCTTTTGTTGTTTCGCAGGCGAAACAATCAGGAGTAATACCTTGAATGCTGCGCCCAGAACTACACAATTAGCACGACTTTATACTAAAGTCATATGTTATCCTTTTATGAAGCTTTCCAGCTTATCTACCATATCTGGACTTCCCATGAAAACAGGATTTCGCTGATGAATTTCAGTAGGCTCAAGGTCTAGGATGCGTTCAGCACCTGTAGTAGCTTTACCTCCAGCTTGTTCAGTAATGAATGCCATCGGGTTACTCTCAAACATAAGGCGCAATTTACCATTCGGAGCGTCAGAAGAAGCAGGATACATGAAGATACCCCCTTTGAGTAAGTTACGGTGAAAGTCTGATACCATACTTCCAATGTATCGTGCACTATAGGCTTCTTTAACTGTAGAATTTCGGCAGTAGTCTACATACTGTTGTACTCCTGACTCAAAACGGTCATAGTTGCCATCGTTTATGGAGTATATTTTCCCATCTTTTGGTATTTTAATGTCTGGATGACTAAGGCAGAAATCTCCTATGGACGCATCCAGCGTAAAGGCATTAACTCCTTGTCCAGTAGTAATTACCATCATGGTACTGCTTCCGTAGATAATGTAGCCCGCAGCCACTTGGTTGGTCCCTTTTTGCAATACATCTTCCATAGTCACCGGCTCACCTATAGGACTTATTCGGCGGTATACAGAGAATATGGTACCAATACTTGCATTCACATCTATGTTGCTACTGCCATCAAGAGGGTCCATAGCTATGATATACTTGCTATTTACGTTTAAGGTAGTTTCTATATGGTGAATGTCTTCCTCTTCTTCTGAGATGATAGCACAGCAGTCACCACCAAGAGTGAGTGAGGATTTGAACTCCTCATTCGCTAGCATATCTAATTTTTTCACCTCCTCACCTTGCACATTTACGGTGCCATGAGCTCCTAATACATCTACTAGTCCCGCTTTACGCACATCTCGATTTACTATTTTAGCAGCAAATTTTATGTCCCTAAATATTTTAGATAAGTCTCCTGAAGCTTCTGGGTGCTTACTCTGTTGGTCAGCAATAAATTGACTAAGACTTATGACTTGGTTGATTCTCATTGTTATATAATTGGATAAGTTTGCAGCAAATTTAATCTTTAATGAGAGTATTCAAGTTTGGAGGAGCGAGTGTAAGAAGTGCAGGGGCTGTTAAAAACGTGGGAGAGGTGCTTCGCACGCAGTCAGAAGGCCCACTTTTAGTAGTGATATCTGCTATGGGTAAGATTACTAATAAGTTAGAAGAATTGGTGGAGGCGTATTATCACACTAAGGAGACTAAAAAACAGTTGTTTGAAGAAGTGAGATTTTTTCACCAAGAAATCACCAATGAGCTTCAGATCGATGAATACGATTACTATGAAGTAGATAATTTACTCATAGAGTTAGAATGTATTATCGAAAAAAAACGAGATGAGTCCTCGTCTTATGATACTGAATATGATAGAATTGTTCCCTTTGGAGAGCTATTAAGTACCAAAATAGTAAGTACGTACCTGAATAAGATAGGCTACAAAAACCGCTGGATTGATGCGCGTAATTTTGTGATTACCACCAATAAAAATAGAGCAGCGAATGTGCTCTGGGACGAGAGTGTGCCGCTTATTAAAGGAAGTTTAGAGCCCCTCATAGAGAAGCAGACCATTCTGACGCAAGGTTTTATAGGCAGAGGGCTAAATCATAAGAACACCACTCTTGGGAGAGAAGGATCTGATTATACTGCCGCTATATTTGCTTACGCTTTGGACGCTGAATCTGTGACTATATGGAAGGATGTAGATGGAGTAATGAATGCAGATCCACGCAGGTTTGAGAATGCGGTATTGATTCCAAAACTAAGCTATAACGAAGCTATAGAGCTGGCATATTATGGCGCATCTGTACTGCACCCAAAGACGATTCAACCGCTCAAAAACAAAGCAATACCACTCTATGTAAAGTCATTTTTAGACCCTAGTAAACCGGGTACAGTGATTCTTGAAAATGCCAGTCGCACACTCAATGAGACACAGTGTTATATTGTGAAAGACAATCAGTCACTGATCACTATAGCGTCTAAGGACTTTTCGTTTATTGTAGAAGATAATTTAGAGATCATATTCAATGCCTTTAATACTGCTGGAGTTCAGCTTAACTTGATGCAGAATTCTGCCATTAGTTTTATGGCATGCTTCACCGCAGATGAGACCAAGTCTAGCCTGCTGGAGGAGCTCCTTTCAGATAAGTTTAATGTAGACTTAGAAAAGGGGCATACTTTGCTTACAGTCTTTAATTACAATAATGGGAATAATGAGCTGAAGTCTATCGTAAATAGTAGAGTCATTGCATTAGAACAAAAGAGCAGCTCTGCTTTGCAATTATTGCTTAGGGATTAGGCTTCCGTCTACGGGCCCTGTTTTTACTTCGATATCGTTTTCGTAGATTATCTTGCGTTTGTTTCCGAGTGTTTCTAAATCAAAAACACCGTTTTTCTTTCCATTGGTGAAGTTACCTGTGATCGTAGTTAGTCCATCTTTTGTGCCTTGGGTGCAGATACCGTGGGGCTTTCCGTTTTTAAAATAGCCATCTACGTATCCATCTGGAGTCTCTACTCGACCCTTTCCTGTGAATTTATTTTTTACGACCTGTCCTCTGTAGATATACCGTGCGCCTATAGCGTAGTTTCCCACACCGTGCATCATATCTTGAACCCATTCCCCTTGGTATATAATTTCTTGAGATCTGTATTCTATGCGGCCAGTACCGTGCTTTTTACTCATAGCAAATTCTCCTGAATACACGAAACCTGCGGAAGGTGAGCTCAGTTTCCCTTGCCCCCAGAAGAAGCCTAGTTTAAACTCGCCTTCATATTTATTACCGAAAGAATCTACATATTGTCCTTTTCCATGAGGAAGGCCGTAGGACCATTCTCCTTTGTATTTTGCTACATCTGGTCCCCATGCCATGGTGCCTTCTCCATCCAGTATATTTCCTTCTACTTTGATGCCGTCTGGTATGAGTCTTATACCAGTGGCTCCTGCTATAGCCACCATGTTTTTAGCTAGAGTGGCAGTAGATGCTTTGATTTTGAGGTGGTGTAATTTGCCATCTAAGAAATAGCACGCCATCTCGTAGTCTTCGGTGGTGTGTTTTCGGATAAAGACATTATCCTCCGTAAAATCAAGCCCCAGACCTATGGTTTCTTGGACTTCAGTGAGTGACATTCCCCATTGGATATTCAATGGCATATCTCCAGTATATCGCTGGTAGGTGTATCCACTATCGTAGAGTGATACCCCAGATAATGCCATAGCCTCATCGTACTCCATTGCTATGCCGTCTTCGGTATGGTTTTCTATATACGTTTTTAGTGTAGGTAGAAAAGTGATCTCCGGTTTTTCCGTTTTAAAATTTTCTGTAAATGACGCTAGCTCAAACGAAACGTACGGTTCTCCTAAAATAGCTAGAGGAGACTGAGCATTAACGGATGCTGAAAGGGTTAACAGAAAGGAAACTAAAATATAATTAACCGTGTTTGTTTTTGTCATATTGGAATAGAATACATCAAAAGTAAATAGACTATCCCTTAGGATACCGCATCTACCTATGAAAATCATTATTTTTTAGACAGTAAGATGAGATAAGCCCAACAATAGTTGCTTGCAGTTGTTGAGATACCAGACAAGGATAAATACTGCATTAATAGTAGATTTGCATACTCAATAAGAAATGAATAAACACAAAGTCACTTTCAGGTTTGAAACGGAGCCAGGTAAAGAGGTTTCTGTAGAAGTAAACCAAGGCGATACCATCTTGGATGCTGCACATGACAACGATATACACCTCAATCACAATTGCGGTGCGGTGTGTGCCTGCAGTACCTGCCAAGTTTATATCGATAAAGGAATGCATAGCTTACCGGAGATATCAGATAAAGAAGAAGATTTTATAGATAGAGCTATTAATCCACGTATTAATTCCAGACTGGGATGCCAGTGCGTGATAAATTCGGATATAGAAGTTACCGTACCAGATCAAAGTACCATTATAGGACATTAAAAAAAATGAGCGAAAAGAAATTTTTTGAGCCACCGATAAATTGGGGCGATTACGAGGATATAGCATTAGCACTTTATGAGAAGTTTGGTGATGATTTTACAGAAGCTAAAATCTATAGAATCCGCTTTACAGATTTGCTGAATTGGGTACTTGAGTTACCTAATTTTGAAGGAAAACGAGAGGATTCAAACGAGGGGCACCTGGAGATGATTCAGAGCAGCTGGGTGTACGAGTGGAGAGATAATCAATAACGTCAGCCAATATGGTACTGGATAAGTTTAGCCGTATAGATACCTTCATACTGGATGTAGATGGTGTCCTGACTTCGGGCACTGTAATCGCTAGCAACGATGGTGAAATGCGTCGTGATTTCAATATAAAAGACGGTTTTGCATTGCAGTATGTAGTGAAACAAGGGTACAACGTCATTATTATCAGTGGTGGCGACAGTGAAGGTGTGCGCAAGAGACTCAAAGGTCTAGGAATCGCAGAAGTATATACGGCTGTAAATGATAAACGTAAGCTACTCAAGGAATTGGAAGCGAAACTTCAGATTAACTTAGAAAACGCCCTGTATATGGGAGATGACTATCCAGACCTGTCTGTGATGCGTATGTGTGGCATAAAAGCATGTCCAGCAGATGCAGCATGGACAGTACAAGAAGAAGTAGATATCGTGACTAAAGCCTCTGGAGGGAAAGGGGCTGTGCGTGAAATTATGGAGAAAGTACTGACGAGTCAAGATAAGTGGGAGAGCAGGGAGCACTCTGTATGGTAATGCATACAGCACATGTGGAGCAGTTCGTGGCACGCAGTCTTACGTTTTATCTTTGTGCTATTCTAACATGAAATTAGTAGACCAAATCATCCAGTATAAGTATAGCATCACCATTGGTGTATTCACAGTATGGATGCTTTTTTTTGATGGGAACAGTGCGCTGTTTATGTACAAGCAGTACAACGAGCTCAAAGATCTCAAACTTCAAGAAGAGTTTCTTTCAGAAGAAATAGCTCAGATGAATATTCAAAAGAAAGAACTGTTTTCGGATGATGATAAATTAGAAAAATATGCGCGTGAGCAGTTTTTTTTTAAGAAAGACGATGAAGATGTTTTTGTCTTCGAAAAAGTAGCGGATTAGAAGTCCTTAGCTGCGATCAGTCGGAGTAAGTCAGCGTGGATAGCTGGATTTCCCGCGAGTATGGATGTGCCAAATACAAAGTCCTTTCCATTATTAAAATCAGTAACAATACCACCAGCCTGCTGTACGATATAAGCACCACCAGCTATGTCCCATGGACTTAAGTTCAGCTCAAAAAAACCATCGAACCTTCCGATAGCAGTATATGCTAAGTCTATAGCAGCACTGCCCATCCTGCGTAGTCCTTTGGTCTGTTGCATGAGGTCTTTTAATAGACTCAAGTAGGCTTCCATTTCGTCGAATTTATAATAAGGGAATCCCGTAGCCAGTAAGCTATCGGTAAGTTTCCGGGTAGAGCACTGGAACTTCTCACCATTCAGGTATGCGCCACTCTCGTCTGCCGTGAAAAGCTCCTCATCTGCAGGAACATAAATAGCGGCATATACCGGCTTTTGGTGTTCATATAAGGCGATAGATATGCAAAACTTAGTATGTCCAAAAAGGTAGTTGGTGGTCCCATCTACAGGGTCTATGATCCAGTATTGCTCCTCGTTTCTAATCGTGGTAGTTTCTTCTTCGGTTAGAAAGCCTGCATTTGGTGTGATCTTCAGCAGTCCTTCCACGAGCATTTTCTCACTTTCGATGTCTACATAGCTCACGAGCTGATTTAGGCTTTTTTCTTCTATTTGCCCGCTGGTTACTTTCGTTTGTTCTTGGAGTTGAAATTTTCCTATGGTGCGGAGTAGGGTAGGGATGTGGTTCACGTTGGTTAATCTTTTATGCTTGCTTTTATCTCTTCAAATGCTTCCAATGCCCGTGCTATAGTTATAGCGGGAAGAGCTACGTTAAATTGACCTTGAGAACTCCATACCCACTTGTGGAAGCCTTCACCTCCGGTGTATTCGGAATATAATTGAGCAGCATCATTATTGATAGGAATGCCTGCAAAATATCTGGAGGTAAATACTTGTATTACTGAGTGCATGAAATCCGTATTCGAGGTCTTCCCCGCATAATTATTATCGTAGTATGTGGAGTATCGTTTGGAGCTGGG
>ENA-OUOG01001246-OUOG01001246.1-marine-metagenome-genome-assembly--contig:-NODE-1246-length-30156-cov-6.957778_pt1 | contig 30156 bp, 21 predicted proteins | sample MGYA00248635_ERZ508505 | MGnify/ENA primary metagenome ERZ508505 (study PRJEB26176, sample SAMN06267871) | marine metagenome | isolation source: Saanich Inlet, British Columbia, Canada | place: Pacific...
ACTGAAAAGAAAGACTCTGCTTTCTCAACTGAAAAGAAAGACTCTGCTTTCTCAACTGAAAAGAAAGACTCTGCTTTCTCAACTGAAAAGAAAGACTCTGCTTTTTCAACTGAAAAGAAAGACTCTGCTTCTTCAACAGAAAAGAAAGAGTCTGCTTCTTCCCAATCTAAACAAATAAAGAAAGGTAAGGCGGAAACAAAAGCAGATACCAAAATTAGCAAAGTAGAAGCTAAAGCTGATGCAAAAGTTAAAGCTGATGCAAAAGTTAAAGCTGATGCGAAAGCTAAAGCTGATGCAAAAGCTAAAGCTGATGCAAAAGTTAAAGCTGATGCAAAAGCTAAAACTGACACAAAAACGATCACTTCCAATGATGATCAAAAATCTGGTAAATTAAAATATGCTGTTGCTGCAATATTACTAATTCTACTTGGTTTTTATTTTTTCTCTGACAGTGACGAAGTTATTGGGACAAGCGACTTATCTTCTAATATTGTTGATCTTCAAGACGATGACTCTGATGGTATTCCAAATATTGAAGAAATTGAAATGGGTACAGATCCTAATAACCCTGATTCAGATGGAGATGGTCAAAAGGATGGCAACGAAAAGAACTCCGGTTCAGATCCAAGCGACTCAGAATCTACATTTGCTGATACAGATGCAGACGGAATGAGTGACGATTATGAAACTTCAAATGGATTTAATCCAAATGATCCTAGTGATGCAACAATTGATTCAGACGGAGATGGGGTTTCTAATATAGACGAAGTTGCTATGGGAACAAACCCCAACGGTTCTGATACAAACAGCTCAGAAAATAGTTACGCAGCTTCAAATGAAGATGTAGATAACACGAACAATGACAATGATTCTTCAGATGGCTCTGAGTCAGATCCCATCTCTAGTACTGATATTGATTCTAATAGTGATGTAATATCAAGCACTGATAAAGTTGTTACAGAATCAAACGCATACAGTTCGCAATCCGATCTAGACAATCCAAACACAGGTGCATCGAGTGATTATGATGGTGGTGATCCAGAAAGTGAACCGATTGAAGCAGCCGAGAGTGAGGTTTCAACAAATTATTCTGCTAACAGCAATGACGCCAACAGTAAGAACAATCAAGGTTCTGGCAGTTCTAGCTCTAAAACAGAATCATCAAAAAAAGATAATTTTGTGATTAGCTTCAATTCAGGAGATACAATTTATCAATTTCCAACTAATCAATCAGAAATTAATGATAATGATGTAACTTTAAATCGATTATTAAATGAATTAATGAATTCATCTGTAGAGCTAAAAATAGTTGGACATACAGATAGTAGTGGTGATGAAGATTATAACAAGTATTTATCTGTTCAAAGAGCCATTTCAATTTATGATTTTTTAATTGCAAAAGGATATTCTTCAAGTTTACTTTCCTATGATGGGATGGGTGAAAATCAACCAATTGGTGATAACAACACTAGACAAGGAAGAAAATTAAATAGAAGAGTTGAACTAATATTAAAAAAATAATGGGACTTTTAATACCGATTTTGATAATAGTATTGTGTTGTATTGTAATATGGAAAGCTAGCGATGGATTTGAAACTTCTTCTGAATACCTAGGCAGAAACATGTCTGAAGGAGTGAGAGGAGCGACTATTAATGCAATTGCGAGTTCAATGCCAGAGTTATTTACAACCATTTTCTTTTTGCTGTTTCTTAAAGATACCGATGGCTTTTCTGGTGGTATAGGAACAACAGCTGGAAGTGCTATTTTTAACGGAATGATAATTCCTGCGGTAGTAATACTAGCTGTTTTGTATTCAAAAGTAACAACAAAAATTCAAGTTTCTAAAAAAGTAATTTTAAGAGATGGTCTTTCATTGATTATTGCAGAAACCATTTTGATTTTCTTAATTAGCGGAGACACTCTTCAGTGGTGGCATGGTTTAGTATTAATGCTAACCTATGTTACATACATTACATACATGTTGACATCAATGAAAGAAGACATAGATGAAGATAAGGACGATGATAATGATGAGGACGATGATGATAAAATTGAAAGTGTTGGTTTCTTTAAAGGATTATTAACACTAAACCTAGAAGGTTTAGTTATTGGTGACAAAGAAATCAACTCCAGAAACTCATGGACTCTCCTAATTTTATCTATGCTTGTTATTGGATCTGCATGCTTACTGCTTGTTGTGGCTTGCGAATTTATTGGAGCAGATACTTACACATTTTTTGGTAATGAATTTAATGGTTTAGATATTCCAATCATGTTTGTTGCTGTGGTTTTAGCTTCTGCGGCCACTAGTGTTCCTGATACAATTATTTCTATTAGAGACGCTAGAAATGGTAATTATAATGATGCCATTTCAAATGCATTGGGGAGTAATATCTTTGATATTTGTTTCGCTTTAGGGTTTCCTTTATTTATGTATTGTCTAATTTATGGGCCAATTAAAATGGATCCTAATGTAATTGAATTTAGTAGTGAACTTAGAATATTGCTATTGATGTTTACAATACTTGCCTTCTTTGTCTATTACATTGGTAAATATATGGATAAAACAAAGGCTTTTATTTTATTTGCAATGTATTTACTATTTACAATATATATATGTGGACGATCAGTAGATGCAGCCTGGGCACAGGAAATATCTAATATTTTAGGTAGTATCTATAAAATTATTTCTTAATTATTATTCTTTTTTTAACAAATTGAAAAAGGTGGGGATTTCCTGCCTTTTTCTATTTGATATAATTTCTTGAATTAATTTTATTAAGTTTATTTATATATCCATTGTGGATATCTATTTTCTCTTGATAATTTTTTTGAAATATTTTAACTTTATTTTCTAAGGCTTCAATAGACTTTCTTTCCAACAAACATTGCTCGTATACATCTTTTTGCAATGTGCCACTACATCTCCTATTATAGTCTTCAATTTGAGATCCTAAATCTTTTTGATAAGAGCTATATTCCTTGTCATATACAGAAATGAGGGAGTCTGTTTTTGTGATGTTTTCCAAAAGAACCCTTCCTTCAATAGTGGTATTAAAGTAACCTTCCCCAAATTTATCTTTTACAGAAGTGTAAAAAGATGTTAACTCATCATACCCAGAGATAGCATGATCAGAATTAGCAATATCAACTTCAATAATTTTTGGGTCCTCATTTCTGATATCAACATTATCTGAAAATCCTTCAGGAATATCTCCTATTGGATGATATCCAGTAGATTCAATGAAGATGTATCCATTTTTGTAGGACAAAGTAGAATCGTCAACTTTTAAACCTACTGCCATATGTTGACCCTCTTCAAAAATAAATAAACAAGTATGATATCCAGCATAACTCAATAGTTTAGCCAACAATATAGACTTATCATCACAGTCACCAGTTTGTTTATAAAGTGTTTCAATAGTAAACTTTGGCTCTTTGGCATTAGAATCATAAGGGATAGACTGAACGAAAGCAACGAGTAATTGAGCCAAATCGTAATTGTTTTTTTCCTCACTTTGATTTATAGCATCAACAATAGCGTTTAATACATATTCATCATCATTATCATATACAAATACATCATATTGGTCTTGCCTCATTCCAAGACCTGAATCGTATGGATTTTGTCTAGATTTATTTTGCGCATCGCTATAAAGGCTCTCTTCAATATCTATACTAAGGTTATAATTGGACTTAAATAATGTAAAATTGTATGTTAAAACCTTACCAAAGCCTTCATTATAATTTATTTCAAAATACTCTTCATTTAATGGGAAATCTGGAACAAAAAAATCCTCAACCCTTGAACGAGTACAAGAGAAAAGAGATACAGCAAAAAATATAATTAAAATTTTGTATATATACTTCATGATTAAATGGATAATTTTTGCTAAATTTAATGAAATTTTTTTAGTTAAATGGGATTTAAAATTGCCGCAGTACTATTTTTATTGTTAGGAATATTTCTTCTTTTTAGGGGGGTATTTTCAACACAAAAAAGAGATAAGCGCTATAAAAAAGGGGTGAAATATAAATCAAACACAAAACTCATAATTTTTGTGATTTCTTCGCTTTTTTGTTTTTATATTTCATTCAAACTCAGTGAATTATTATGAGAATATTAATAATCCCTTGTTTTTTTTTAATACTAACTTCATGTAAACATCCAAAGGACCAGTTTTTACAAAATTTTGGTGTTTTTATAAACGAAACTGAAGCCAACTACGACAATTATACAGACACAGAATTTAAAACTGTAGAAATAACCTACATAGAATTTAAAGAACAAGAAGAAGAATTAAATGATTATTTTTCTGACCTAGAAAAAAAACAACTTAAAGATTATCACAAAAGATTTAAAAGGGCAAAAATAAAAAGAGACCCGCTAAACAATATTCTTGAAATTTTGAAATAATTTAAATACATGATTAATTCAAGAAAAGAACTTGACAAAATTGTAAAAAATCTTTCAAAAACTGAGTATGAATCTTTCATAGAAAATAGGTTTCCTTATATTTTTACTAAATCATATTATTTCATAGAGGATGGATATAAATTATATCGAGAAAAAGACGCTTTCAATTTCCCAGACAAATCCTTTACTTCAAACGATCTTAAATTGGTTTCTATAGGATGTAAACAAATACAAAAAGGGCTTGGGTTTAGAATTGAATTTCCATTGTATAGCCTTGGAGTTAGAGGAATGTACAAATTATTTGAATTATTTCATTTTGAACCTATCAATCAAAAATTAATTAATTCTAAAAAAGGGAATTTCATCGATAAAATTACATTTAGACACTTAGTTGATAAACAAACTGTTACATACTTTCATTCATTATAAATTAATATTAAAAAAAATGGATGCAAACATAGCTGATTTTATAAAAATTTTGCAAGAAACTATAGGCAATAATACCAGCAGCTAGGAGTTCATTATTCTAAAACAAATGCTATTTAGTTCTAATAATCTACAAACAGTTGAGGCCTACAAAAAATAAATTTTAAAATGAGTTTAGAAAAACTACGTAGCGATTCTCAAAATGGACTAAAAAGGAAAATATATTCTAGAAAAAATAAAATCAAAATAACTCCTGAGAGGTTTTCTGAATTGTCATTAAGATACTTTAAGACCATTAACAGTGAAGAGAGTTTTATTATTAATATTCAGGAGGGTGACAGAGAAGATTTGATATATATTTTGAGGTGTTATTATAGACTATGGATAACGATTGATGCAACTTTTATAAAAATTCATAAAATTCATCCTACTACTTTTATAATAACAAAAGTAGTAGATAAAAAGAATCATCCCCACACCCCAAAAGAGTTTAAAACTGACACTATTATGTATCTAAGGTCCAACAGCTATGGCACCTGTAATTATTTAAATGGGATTCCTCTTTGGGATGAAACACATAATAAAAACTTAAGGATCCCAGCAAAAAGCTGTCAAATAAACTACGACCATATAATACCTCTATTAAATAGCAACGAAAGTGATCCCTACGAAAAACAGCAGGGCTAAAAACTAAAGTCTTTCAAATAAAACTAGTTAAGCAGAAGCAAATATGCTACTTACACACTATTGTAAAATAAAGTGTATTAGTACTTAAGAAGTTTTTTTGTGACACTTCCACTTTCAGTTTTAATTGAAATTAAATAAACTCCAGCTTTTAAAGCTGATATATCAAAGCGATGTTCAGAACTATAATTGCCCTGGTAAGTTTGAATCGCATTTCCAACTATGTTGTATATAACAACTTCTACTGAACGCTGATTAATATTAAAATATTCATTAGCTGGGTTTGGAAATATTCCTATACTATTTTCAGATATTAAATTATTGGTGCTTAATATAGTTGCAGCTTGATTTCCAAAGATTTTAAAATCACCAGGAGCAAGACTAATAGCATCACTAGTATTTGAAACCGATATCGTTGTGTTTCCAGATGCATCCATCAAATCATACCAAATACCAGTGTATGGGAAATTCGGTATTACGTTTTGAGTTGAAAGCGCAAAGTTTGCAAGGACTACAATATTTTTTAAACTAGTCGTAGGTATTGTGTCATCCCAAATATAGATTTTAGGGGTCAATGACCCTGAATTGATGTCATAATTACCTTCAAAAACTGCTTCACTAATTTTTAAAGCATTAATCCTTGACCAACTGTTATATATTTCGCTTCTATTAGGGTCACTTTCCCAATTGTCGACCCATTGAGGCTGAGGTTTTGTATCTAATTTACAGTCGCCATTACTACCGCTTGGGTCGTTAACAGATCCATCGTTACAAGTAAATATAGAATTTTCCATTCCTAATTCGCCAAAATGCCAAATCATTTTGGGGCCAGGAATTGTCAATGTAACTGCTCCAAGTGCTGGGAGACGTTCTAGGGCTGTATTGAGGTCTGTAACATCATAACCACCGCTTGATGCTCCGTATAATAAATTTCTATACATGATTCGCTCTTCATCATGACTCTCTGCGTAACCAATAAGACGTTTTCCTATGAAATTTTGACTGTTATGTCCCATGCCATTAAAATTTGAATCACCAGCATAGCCCATAGTAAGTTGATTGTAGGGGTTGGTCATTTTTCCCCAAAGCATTATGCCTTTTCCTTCGTCAATTCGGTAATCAGCCCATTCTTTTTGTTCTTGCTGACCTCCTAGGTGTTCAAAAATTACATAGTGATCTGGATCAAAGCTCCAGGAATAATCAGCATACTCTTTAAGTACAGCCACTCGGTCAGCTTGATAACTATTTGTACAAGAGTCGTCGCCAGAACTACAGTTTTGAGTGAATCCTTTGGTAAGGTCCCAACGAAAACCATCAATTTTAAATTCTTCAATCCAATGCTTAATTACAGCCTTGGTATAGTTTTTTGTAAGATTGCTGCTATGGTCAAAATCTGACCCAACACTATAGCTATGTGTCGCTTCCATATTAAAATATGGATTTTCAGAATTAGGCTCACCCCATCCATTGTTGTCTGGGTCATCCATCCACATACGTACTAGTGGGTTTCTTCCAAAGGCATGATTTAGAGCTAAATCTAAAATCACTGCAATTCCATTTTGATGGCAAACATCAACGAGTTCTTTAAATTTGGATTCAGTACCATAAAATTTATCTAAAGCCATATGGAATGAAGTATTGTATCCCCAGCTTTCATTGCCCTCAAACTCCATAACTGGCATGAGTTCTATAGCATTAATATTTAAGTTTTTAAAATAATCGATTTTATTGATAACATCTTGAAAATTACGATTAGCATCAAAGTCTCTAATTAATAGTTCATAAATTATTAGATCCTCTTTTGCAGGTTTCTCAAAATTTGTGACTTGCCAATTATATTGTGATTGTCCTGTTTGAAGTACAGTAACCTCACGTTCCTGATTTTGTGGATAAGCAGGAATATTAGTATAAGTTTCAGATGGAATATAAGGATCATCAAATGGAGACAATACTAATGTTGAATAAGGATCGGCAACCTTAACTAGTTTTGGAGATGGAGAGTTGTTTTCTTGTTCAAAAACCCAATATTGATATGTTTCAACTTGTCCAGGCGTTAAACCATCTAATTCCAACCAAAACAAATCTGAGTTGGGATTTTTTTTCATTGCGTATTGAGGCATTGGAGTCCAGTTATTAAAACTGCCAACCACATATACAAAATCCTTAAATGGTGCTTCCAACACCAAAGTAGCTTTTGAGGTATCAGTAGTATTATAATTAATGCCTTGTTCAAGGGCACTAGGTATGGCTTGACTAATTGTGGCGTTAACAAAAATGTTAAAGTTTTTTGTGATACTACTACCGCCTTGAGAAACAACAAGTTGACAAGCTTTATTTTCAGTTATATTGGTTACTAAAGAACTTTGATAGAATGTTGTATTTGATGCAGTATGATAACTCACACCATCTACAAAAAGCTCATAATTGGCCGCACCATTATTATTTTGGGCCAATACTTGAGTTTGACCTCCGGAGTTTACAAGAATAACGCCGCTAGAATCGGGGTTGATTAATGTGACTTGAAAAGCCCCAACATTAAAAAAGAAATCTGAACAGCCGTTATCTTTAAGTTCTTGAGATTCATCTTCTGAACGAAAAACCATCCCCATTTTTGTTATTGTACTAGCCTCAGCTTCAGTTAAATTATAGTAGGATTGAGGAATAAAAGTAATACTCCAAGTTCCATCGCCGTTATCGGACATCTCACCAACACCATCATCTTGTCCCCAATTTCCGACAACTGCGGTGCCCCAAGCATTACTGTCGGTACCTACACCAGAGTGTAAATACACTTTGTTGGGGTTGTTCATACCATTACAGTCTGAATCTGTAGTGTTAATATCTACTGTAATAGTGATTTGTTGATTGATTTCAATAGTGCTTGGATTAATACTTACTTGAGCAAAACCAATTACTGGTAATAGTAGTGTAAAGAGTAAATTTTTCATACTATAAAATTATAATAAATTTCAATATATAAGAAAAAAAGGAGTTGAATTTAATCAACCCCTTTTTTTTAAATATCTGGGTATTTTACCAAGGATACATTGTTATTTTTGGTGTAGATCCTGAAAAATCTAAGATGATGTTGTAAGTTCCTGCAGTTACAGGAATATTACTACCATTAACATCCATATCGTTAGTTGTCGATCCCGCGTTGTAAGACGAAGAGCCATAATTCAATGCCCAAGCGTCATTTTGGCGTACTTTAATTTCCCCATCGTTTAGAACAGCACCGTTTATGTAATAGTACCCTTCGTTAATTCCGAAATCTGGAATAAACTTTTGGTTTGGTCCGTCCCAGCCATTAGCAGTGGAACTACCAACGAGTCCCCATACATCCATTTCTTCTAATGAGTATTCAAGAGTACTTGGGTTAAATATGACTAGGTAATGACCAGCAGATACGGCTATATTATCACCTCCAGTCTCAAGACTTCCGTCAGCTCCAGTATCTCCGTAATTAATTGCCCAATCTTCGTTGAATCTAAATTTGGCTTCTCCATCAGCTAAAGTGATAACGGTTCGCCAATCGTCAGCAAAAGGATTGTAATGTAACATGACATCTGGAGCTCCCCAACCACTTGGAGTTGCACTTCCTACCAAGCCCCACATGTAGGGCTCTATGGTATAGGTCATATTAGCCATATTCACCGTAATTTTATAGGTTCCGGCACTAACTGCAATATTGTCCCCATTGGCTTCTAATGTTCCATCTGCACCAGTATCGCCAAAGTTCTCTGTCCATAAGTTATCTTTTCTAAACTTAATTTCTCCATCTCCTAAAGTCACATAAGCTACATATTCATCTGCCGTTGCAGTTGTGTAAAATGGTAAGTCTGGAATGTTTTCATTACCCCAACCTCCTGCTGTTGCACTTCCGACAACACCAAGATTAGTAGATAAATCAAGAATTGAAGAATACGGCGTGACAACTAAGGTCACCGATTCTGATATCATTTCTTGAAAAGCACTCAGAGTCGTTTTTACTCTTATATCAACTGATGACTCTTCATTTGGTGATAGACCAAGAGATAAAAGCTTATTGTTGAGTTGAGCACCAGTAAAGACATAATTATAGTCGGATCCCGCTGAAATTAATTGTGCTGCTGTAAAATCTCCTCCTGAAACATCCATCATTATGGTGTAAGAAGGAGCTGCATCAAATCCAAAATTTGGTTCTGTCCAAGATATTGTTACTGCATTATCCTCTGCAGTATCTTCGCTTAAGACTACGTTATCATCAGACAGTGAAACCACGGTGTTAGCTGTGGAGTCTAGCAGAACTGTATCAACATCTTCACAGGCCACAAAAAAGGCACTGAATAATGTTATTGCATAAATTGATTTACTTATAATATTTTTCATATCTAATATTTTTAATAACCTTCGTTTTGTTGAAGATTAGGATTAGCAGAAATTGATGAAGAAGGAATAGGAAAGATATTTCTATAAGAATCTGTTGAAGATCCTTCTACTTGATTAGCTTTAAATGGCCATACATAGCTTGATGTGGTAAAATATCCGTATCGTACTAAATCTGTGCGTCTTTGACCTTCCCAATATAATTCTCTTGATCGTTCATCTAATATAAAATCTAAAGTTAGATCTGATGATGAAATATTGTATGAAGAATTCCCATACCCACGTTCTATCAGTTCGTTAACCTTAGTTACAGCCAAATTCATATCTCCACCGCCGCCTCTTAAAGTGGCTTCAGCATAATTTAAATATATTTCCGCTAAACGAATTAAGGCTAAGTCGGTATCTACAAAGTTACCAGAGGTATCGGCACCTTGATTACCATTTGAGTCTATGTTTTTAAACTTTGTAACAGCGTAACCATCGGTGAATGTCGGAATATCCTCAATTTCCAGATTTTGACCATCGGTATAAAACATCCCTCTGCTATCAACTTCAGGCATAACTTCTGAAATACTATACGTGAGAGAATTAAGATTCAAAACAACATGATAAATACCATCACCTGGTATGGCAATATTGTCTCCACCGCTTTCTAAAGTTCCATTGGCACCACTATCTCCATAATTGTTACCCCAATCTTCATCAAAGCGGAATTTCATTTGATTTCCTAAGAGTGAAGCATACAACTCAAACACATTTGAGCTCGTTTCGTACATTTCCATGTCTGGTCCATCCCAGCCGTTTGTTGTAGCGTCTCCTACAAGTCCCCAATCAGATAATGTTCCTGAAAGTCCATTATTAAGTGCATTAACATCTATATCACCCTCTGGAAATTTATTCACTAGGCTTTTTGTAGTTCTAAGGCCACCCCATCCGCCGTTGACACCAAAATCGTTGGCTGGCATACTACCGCCTATAGCTGCATGAACTAGAAAAGTTGTACCGCCATAGGTTTGTGAGTTTAAACCATCAAAGTTAGCTGTAAAAATAAATTCATTTTGAGCGCCATTGGTGTCGTTATCCGCTAAGAACAATTCGTCATAAGCGGTTCCATTACCATTGGCATCATTGGTGTTTATCATGTAGCTCGAACTAATGACATCATTTGAATAAGAAACACAATCGGTATAACGAGGTGTTCCAGTCCATACTTCAGCATTTAAATAGAGTTTGGATAACAAAGCCCAAGCCGCTACTTGATCAACACGACCATACTCATTTGCACCACTGCTCATTAGCTGGTCTTTAATCTCTAGTAGTTCAGATTCAACAAAATTAAAAAGTTCAGTTCTTGTACTTTGTTGTGGCAAGACTGTAGTGATAGATGTTGTCAAAGGTACTTTGCCATACAAATCAATCAAGTTGTAGTAAGCAAAAGCTCTAAGAAATCTCGCCTCTGCTGTGTATGTAGATACTACAGGGTCGGATAGATTTGCAGCATTTGAAATAAATGAATTACAAAACGAAACTTCTTGTGCGAGTCTGTTATACATTGCTTCCGTAAAATCATTACTTGAAGACCAGTACATACCATGCAAGTCAGGTAGCCCTGGATCTCCCCATCCCACAACGGCGTGATCTGTGGTTAACTCATTCAAATTAAAGAGCATTCTTGTAAATTGAGAGAATCCTTCATCAATATCTGCAATATCAGGTTGACCTGCAGGCCCATTTTGTCCTGTAAGCGCTAAACTCGCATACAATTTCGCTAAAGCGCCTTTTGCTTCCTCAGCATTAACAAATACGTTTTCCTCTGTAAAACTGTCGGGGTCTATTGGGGTTTGATTCAAGTCATCGTGACAAGATACAATACCAAGGCAGACCGCTAATAATAAAATTATTTTTTTCATTGTTTTCATGTTTTATTAAAAGTCAATATTTACGCCGAATACAAAAGATTGTGGTCTTGGGTAGAAATTATTATCAATACCTCCAAAAATTTCTGGATCTAATCCCTCGTAGTCAGTAATAGTCAATACATTTTGCATTGAACCATAAACTCTAAATGTAGTGTCGCTGTTAATTCCAAATGTGTAGCCAATAGCGATATTATCAATTCTAAAGAATGATGCTTCTTTAACATAATGCGAACTTAATAAGTTATTCTCAGTTATATTCACAAATCCAGTATCAAGATAGTCAGAATGAAGATTGGTTAAAATATTATTTTCTGTAGCTCTTCTTAAGTACGCTGTACTTGACGCCACATTATCATAAGCATAATTTCCAATGCTAGCTCTTGTTACCATTGCAAAATCCCAATTTTTGTAGCTTATATTGGTATTTAATCCCATGGTAATGTCAGCAAATGGTGATTTATGGAAAAACTTATCATCATCATTTATGATATCGTCTCCATTGCGATCAACATACACACCTTCAATAGGATTTCCATCAACATCATAGACTTGTTCAAAAACAAAGAAACTGTTTGGTACCTGCCCTTGAGTGTGTAATTGTACATTGTTTCCTACACCTCCACTAATACCGCCTGTTGGCTGATCAAAAGGAAGGTTGGTAATTGTATTGTCATTAAAGGCAATATTATAGCCAACTGACCATTCAAAATTGTCAGTTACAACTGGAGTTGCATTTAACATAATTTCAAGTCCTTTGTTTTCCATATCTCCAATGTTTTTATCGACTCTGTTACCAAAGTTTGTAAATGGATCAACAGATGAAAAAGCAATCAAGTCTTTTGTTTGTCTGATGTAATAATTTAAAGAACCAGAAAGTCGATTGTTTAAAACTGCGAAGTCTACACCAAAGTTTGTGGTTTGTCCAATTTCCCAACGCAACTCTTCATTTAGAGGCTCTGGTCTATAGGTTTGATAAAATGAATTTCCAAACTGGTAATTGGCCGTAGAAGTACTTCCTGTGTAACGCGTAAGGAATCTATAATCCCCTAATCCGTTGACATTACCAACTTCACCATATCCAACACGAAGTTTCAGTTCATCAAAGAAAGAACTTCCCATGAAGTCTTCTTTATGAATATTCCATGCTGCAGCTACAGATGGAAAATAGCCCCAACGGTCATTAGGATTTAGTTTAGACGATGCATCCGCTCTTAGCGTAGCTGTAAAAAGATACTTGCCGTCAAAATCATAATTTAAACGACCGAAATAAGATAGTAATACATTTTTAGATTTATCTATAAATTCGAAGTCGTTGCCATCTTCTTCTGCTTCGCTATCATAGCTGTAGTTGTAGAACTCGAACGATTGGTAAGAATGGCCAACAACAGCTGTTAAATTATGAACATCATTGAATGATGTTTGATAAGTCAAATAAGCATCAAACAAAGAGTTTGTTGCTTCGTTGTCGTAACGACTTTCTGACCCATTAAATGTTGGGTCACTTGTTGGCATATCTGCCGAAGTCATTGATCCACCACTTCCATTACTTTGATCTATACCAAGTTTGACACTAGCTGTTAGACCTTCAATAAAAGGTAAAGAATAATCAAGCTTTACATTCGAAACAAATCTGTTTACTTCAGAAGTATCTTCTGTTAGATTGAGCAATGCAACAGGGTTTGTTGGCGCAAGATTATATTGACTGCCAGTTGCAGGATCAATCCAAGAAAAATAACCTCCGTAAGGCGAAGTTGCATCGAAGACACTTTGAGTAGGATCGTAGGAAATTGCATTTCCAATTGCACCTCTATTTGCAAAAGTATTGTTTGTATTTGAATAAAGTGCATTAAAACTCATCTTCAAATCGCCGCCAAAAGCTTCAGGCTTAAAATTAATAGATGCTGTTTTTCTATCAAAGTTATCTCCTTTAAGTATACCATCATGATCAGAATATCCAAGAGATAAACGAAGAGGAATATTAGCCAACTGTCCTGCAGCACTCAAAGAAAAATCTCTACCCGCAGCAGAACTGTAAATTTCGTCTTGCCAGTTGGTATTGCTATTACCTAGAAGAGCAATGGCTGTAGCATCTTCAGTACCTACAACTGTTTCAGAAAATTGACTTGCTGCCATAACATCCACTTGATTGATAGGATTATGAGATGTTGTTGAAGCATTAAAATTAAATTTAAAATCTCCAGATTTTCCAGACTTAGTTGTAATGATAATAACCCCATTTGCACCTCGAGATCCATATATTGCAGTTGCAGAGGCATCTTTAAGGACTACCATGCTTTCAATATCATTTGGATTAATAAGGTTTAATGGATTTCTTGAACCACCTACTCCTCCATCGTTTAATGGTATTCCATCGACCACATACAGAGGGTTGCTAGATAAACTCAATGAGCCATTTCCACGAATTCGGATAACCTGTCCGTCACCAGGTGCACCACTACCGGAAGTTACAGAAACTCCTGCAATTTTTCCGGAAATTAATTGCTGAGCAGATACGAGAGGTCCTTGATTAAAGTCCTCAGAAGTAATTAAATCTGCTGCACCAGTTAAATCTTCTTTTTTTACACTACCATATCCAATCAAAACAACCTCATCCAATGCCGAAGCATCTTCTGACATTTGAATATTGAGAGTGCTTTCTCCATTAAAAGGTATTTCTTGTGTAGAAAATCCCACAAAAGAAAACACAAGCACATCACCAATATTAGCAGCAATCTGGTAGTTTCCATCAAAATCTGTAGTAGCACCATTGTTGGTTCCTTTTACAAGGACATTGACACCAGGCAGTGGTAACCCACTGTCTTCTTCACTTACTGTACCCTTAACGCTTGACTGACCATAGAATATAGCTGGTATCAAGAAAAATAATACAAGTAAATTATTAATTTTTGTTTTCATAAAATTATTGTTAGTTAAGACTAATATTTGATTTCAATTTATAATTCTACTTTTCATGGCTAAAGTATATCTTTATGAAATATTTAACAATTATATAATGCTACTACAACGTTTTCGTGTTGATAAGTTTTTAAATTATTTTCAAAATAAGCTGAAAACTTTATCGAATAACTAAAAAATAGGATTGATAATTATTATTTTTACAAAATATTGATAAATTCACAATTGATAAATTTAGAGGCCATCAGATAATTTTCTTAAAAATTAGTTTATGAAAAAAAGGACTACACTTAAACAACTGGCACAAGAACTTGACGTCTCCATTTCTACAGTTTCAAAAGCACTGAAAAACAGCCCAGAAATTAGTCAAGATACCATTGATAAGGTAAAAGCTTTTGCTAAATTATTAAACTACAGACCAAACAACATCGCTTTAAGTCTAAAAAACAGAAATACAAAAACTATTGGCATTATAATTCCAGATATTGTTCATCATTTTTTTACTAAAGTCATTAAGGGCGTTGAGAATTATGCCAATGCGCAAGGCTACAATGTCATCGTTGGTTTGTCCAACGAGTCTTTTTCTAATGAGGTGATAAATATGGAGATGCTCGCTAATGGTAGCATTGATGGATTTATTGTTTCTATGTCAAGAGAAACAATGAAAATGCAAGATTATCAACACTTTACAGAATGTTTAAATGAAGGTATTCCTTTGGTAATGTTTGATAGAGTTGTCAATGAAATACCTTGTGATAAAGTTTCAGTAGATGATATCAAAGGCGCACGAATAGCAACTGAAACACTTCTGAAAAAAGGTGCCAAAAAAGTAGCTATCATTACAACCAAAGATTATGTAAGTGTTGGCCGTTTGCGCACCAAAGGATATTTAGAAGCTCTTGATGCCTATGCCATTAATCCTTCTTCAGACTTAATTTTGAAAATTGATGATGACTTACTTTATGAGGATCATTTGGAAAGTTTAGAAAATCAAATTCGCAAACTACTTAAACAACAACCTGATATTGATGGCATTTTTGCTGTAAACGAACTCTATGCAATTGTCGCAATGAAAGTTGCAAAGGAACTTAATATTGATATTCCAAATGAATTACAAGTTATTGGATTTACAGATGGGATGCTTTCAAAACACGCCTCTCCATCACTCTCTACTGTAAGCCAACATGGTGAAGCTATGGGAGAAAAAGCAGCCGAACTACTTATTGGTAGAATTGATGAACGGGTAGATGACACCCAAAGGCAACCTATGAAGACAATTATTATTTCGACAGACTTAATTTTAAGAAATTCTACAAAATAATTTGCTTAAGTGATTTTTTCTTTTTTATATTTGAACCTTCAAAACTTATAATTCTACTTTCATTTTTAAGTTTTGATAACCACATTTGCTGATTATCAAAATAGTACTAATTTTTATTTTACTATTATGAAAAAGCAACTACTTGAGTTCTGGGATATCTGGAACATGAGTTTTGGATTCTTAGGAATACAATTCGGTTTTGCCTTGCAAGGCGGCTTTATGTCTCGTATTTTCCAAACCTTGGGTGCTGATAAAGCAGACATACCCATGCTCTGGATTGCCGCACCACTGACTGGCCTTGTTGTTCAACCCATTATTGGTTATTTAAGCGACAAGACATGGCATCCTAAACTTGGACGAAGAAAACCCTATATTTTAATTGGAGCCATACTAAGTTCTTTAGTACTCTTTTTTGTTCCCCACTCTCCAGTGCTTTGGATGGCTGTAGGATTTCTTTGGATTTTAGATGCATCCATCAATATTTCAATGGAACCTTTTCGAGCTTTAGTAGCCGATAAACTACCAGAATCACAACGTTCCTATGGATTTGTGGTACAAACACTTATTATTGGAATTGGAACTTGGATTGCCAGTAATTTACCATGGATGGTTTCACAGCTCGGAGTTAGTAATTCAGCTGTTTCTGGAGTAGTACCAATGTCTGTGAAAGTGGCTTTTGCTATCGGAGGATTTGTCTTTTTTGCAAGTGTATTATATACTATTTTGACAACATCTGAATACCCTCCAGATGATATGGAAGCTTTTAAAAAAGAATGTGCTCAAAAAAATAGATTCATAACTGATATCATTCAAAATATTGGTCAAATGCCATCTACAATGAAAAAGCTTGGAGTTGTACAATTTTTTTCATGGTTTGCCTTTTTTACCATGTGGAGTATGGCCAATCCGGCACTAACTGAACATATATTTAAAACACCTGCCCCAATCGAAGCACATTACGATTTTTCTACGTCAAAAGGATTGACAGATTTTGACACAGACAACACCGCTTTTCAAGAGTCTTCAAACGCCGTAGGTTCTGCCATGGGCGTATATGGGTTATCATCAATGGTTTTTGCACTTTTACTTACTTTTTATACTTCAAGACAAACAATAAATCGTAAATATGTACACATGGTCTCACTTACTTTGGGGGGGCTTGGCTTTTTGGCAATGTATTTTGCCTCGCCCAGCCAATTGAAGTATTGTTTTATTTTAATTGGATTTTCTTGGGGCAGTATTTTGTCGATGCCATATGCAATGCTCTCTAGTGCTGTAGATCCAAAAAAAATGGGTGTTTTTATGGGGATTTTCAATATGTTTATTGTAATTCCACAAATTGCAGCAGCTCTGGGGGCAATTAATTATTTATCAAATCTTATAGGACCAGAGGCCATTAACAGCATGTTGATTGCTGGAATCAGCCTAATTATTGCTGCACTCACAAATTTAATTATTACGAATCCTTCTGCAATTAGATACCAATGCGAATAATATGAAAAAAAAGTGTTTTATTTTTGATTTAGATGGAGTCATTGTTGATACTGCAAAATACCATTACAAAGCGTGGAAATCCTTGGCAAAAGACCTAGGTATTGATTTTACTGTTCAACAAAACGAACAACTAAAAGGTGTTAGCCGTGTTCAATCCTTAGAAAAGATATTAAAATGGGGAAATCGTACATTAACCCCAACTGAGTTTGAATACAAAATGAAACAAAAAAATGAAAATTATCTAAACTATATTTCAAAAATGAACACCTCAGAACTTTTACCGGATGTGGACAGGGTGCTTAAATTTTTAACGCAAAACAACCAATTTATCACTTTAGGATCTGCAAGTAAAAATGCAAGGCCAATTCTAGACAAGGTAAAAATCAAAGGCCTTTTTGATGCAATAGTTGATGGTAATGATGTCTCAAAAGCAAAACCCAATCCAGAAGTGTTTGTAAAAGCAGCACGCCTAACAAAATCTAAACCAAAAAACTGTATTGTATTTGAAGACTCCGTTGCTGGTATTCAAGCAGCAAATACAGCAGGCATGATTAGTATTGGCATTGGTGACTCAAAAATTTTGTGCGAAGCACAATACAATTTTAAAAACTTCAAAGTTATAAGTAATGACTTTTTAGAGCAACTAATAAAAAAATCATAATATATTATGAACCAAGATTATATAGTTCCAAATTCATGGTCCATTATCGAAGAGGGGTTTATTCCAAAACACGTTGAATCCTCTGAAAGTATTTTTAGTATTGGAAACGGTGCAATGGGGCAACGAGCAAACTTTGAAGAAACATACACTGGAGACACTTTTCAAGGCAGTTATATTGCAGGAGTTTATTATCCAGATAAAACAAAAGTGGGATGGTGGAAAAATGGCTATCCAGAATACTTTGCTAAAGTTCTTAATGCACCAAGCTGGATTGGAATCAATGTAGTAATTAATGATGTGACTTTAGATTTAAATACATGTAAATCAATATCTAGTTTTAAACGCGAACTAAATATGAAAGAAGGCTGGCTGTCTCGATCTTTTACAGCAACACTAAGCAACAACGTTCTAATAGCTGTAAAGAGTGTACGGTTTTTAAGCCTTGCTCAAGACGAAATTGGAGCCATACGCTATCAAGTTACTCCTCTTAATTGTTCTGCTCAATTTAGTCTTGAACCTTATTTAGATGCTAAAATTACAAATCAAGACAAAAACTGGGACGATCAATTTTGGGACGTTACAGCCATTTCTTCTAAAGAACCTAGTGCCTTTATTGAAGCAACAACTATGAAAACCAGGTTCATGACCTGCACTTTTATGCACAATCAATGCACATTGAATGGAGAATATGTTACGCCTTCATTTTCTGAAAATAAATCCAATTTAAGAATTGGACACAACTATCAAATGAGTGTTGAACAAGGGGCTACCTTTTCAGTAGAAAAAATTGGAGGTTATATTTCAAACCGCAAACAAAATAATAATGTGTTGCAATCTGCAAAAACAGCAATTCAATCTGCACTAGAAAAGGGGTTTGATAGACTATTGGAAGAGCAAATCCAGGCTTGGTCCAACATATGGGAAATGGCCGATATAACTATCGATGGTGATATTAAAGCACAACAAGCCATTCGTTATAATATTTTTCAACTCAATCAAACTTACTTAGGAACCGATCCCCTTCTCAACATTGGCCCAAAGGGGTTTACAGGCGAAAAATATGGGGGAAGCACCTATTGGGACACAGAAGCCTATTGCCTGCCATTCTATATGGCCACAAAATCTCCTGAAGTAGCAAAAAGTTTGTTAGAATACCGCTTTCGTCATTTAGAGAAAGCAATTGAAAATGCTAAAAAATTAGGATTTAAATCCGGTGCAGCTCTATACCCTATGGTTACCATGAATGGTGAAGAATGCCATAACGAATGGGAAATTACTTTTGAAGAAATTCACAGAAATGGGGCTATTGCTTTTGCTATTTACAACTATCAACGCTACACAGGTGATATTTCGTACACCCATACAAAAGGTATTTTTGTTTTGATTGGAATCGCTCGTTTCTGGTATCAACGTTTTAATTTTTCCGAACAAAAGCAGAAATTTGTAATGCTAGGAGTAACAGGTCCTAATGAATATGAAAATAATGTCAACAACAATTTCTACACAAATTATATTGCCAAGTGGTGCATGGAATTTATGATTGAAACATTGACTCAAATAAAAGACTCCAACAAGGATTTGTACGATCAAATTACAATTAAAACCAAGCTAACAGACCAAGAAATAGAAGATGTAAAATCAATGTCAACTTCTATTTATTTGCCCTATTCAAAAGAATATGGCATTTATCTTCAACAAGATGGGTTTTTAGACAAATGCCTTACTCCTGTATCTGAACTATCTGCTGACGAACGACCAATAAATCAACATTGGTCTTGGGATAGAATACTACGATCACCATACATCAAACAAGCTGATACCCTTCAGGCGTTCTATTTCTTTGAAGGCGATTTTACAACTAAAGAATTGGAAAAACATTTTGATTTTTATGAACCTCTAACGGTTCATGAAAGTTCGCTATCGCCATGCGTTCATAGCATTCAAGCCGCAAAATTAGGGCGCATGAATCAAGCATATAACTTCTACCTTCAGACTTCGCGGTTAGATTTAGACGATTATAACCATGAAGTCCATGAAGGACTTCATATTACATCTATGGCAGGTACATGGATGAGTATTGTTGAGGGGTTTGGTGGAATGCGTGTCAAAAACAATCAGTTGCACTTCACACCAAAAATCCCAAAACAATGGAAGTCTTTTTCATTTAAAGTAAATTTTAGAGGAAAAATATTAAAAGTAATGGTACATCAAGCAGGAGTGAGCTTCAAAGTGTCTGGTAAAGAGTCAATGCAAATAATTGTAAATGATCAGCCAACGTATGTAGAACCTAATATTTTACTCAAAATCTCATGAGTTATCGCATCAATAACATAAAATTAATATATTTATTTTTTCTGTTTTTAACAGTTATTACATGTGACTCAGAAGCCAATAGGACCCAAGAAACAACACTTGCAACAGCACTTGAAGTCGACCAAGTTAAGCCTCCACATTGGTGGGTAGGATTTGAGTCTGAAAAACTTCAATTGTTAGTTAAATCAGAACAAATTCAAGGAATGACAGTTAGTGTTGAAGCAGAAGGTATCGAAATCGTGCGCGTCCACAATGCAGACAGCCCAAATTATTTATTTATAGATTTAACAATTCAAAAAAATACGACTCCAGGCATTATTGAACTGTTATTCTCTTCACCAGATGGTCAATTTTACAACTTAGATTATGAGTTGAAGGAAAGGAAAAAACCAGCTTTGGATTACAAAGGGTTTACTTCCGAAGATGCGATATATTTGATTACTCCAGATCGCTTTGCAAATGCTAATCCAGAAAATGACATTCAATTAAATCTACAAGAACAAACAATAAATCGAAGTGATAACTATGCGCGTCATGGAGGCGATATCCAAGGCATAACAGATCATCTTGACTATGTAGAAGACATGGGGTTTACAGCTATTTGGTCTTGCCCCCTACGTACTAACGACATGAAAAGAGGTTCATACCATGGCTATGCCATTACAAACCACTATGAGGTTGACCCAAGGTTTGGAACCCTAGAAGAATTTAAAACTTTAGTTGAAAAAGCAGATGAACTGGGAATCAAATTTATCATGGACCAAATTGTCAATCATTGTGGACTATATCACTGGTGGATGAAGGATCTTCCATTTAAAAACTGGTTGAATTATCAAGATGAATATTTGAAGGGAAAACCAACCAATTACTCTAACCATCGTCGTACTGTAAATCAAGATCTCTATGCTTCTGAAATCGATAAAAAAGAAATGACTGATGGATGGTTTGTAGAAACCATGCCAGATTTAAATCATAAGAATCCTTTCATGGCACAGTTTATTATTCAAAACAGTATTTGGTGGATTGAAGAATTGGGCCTTGGCGGAATCCGACAAGACACCTATCCCTATGCCGATAAAACATTTTTGAGTAATTGGGCTGGAGCGATTATGAAGGAGTATCCTAATTTCTCTATAGTTGGCGAAGAATGGAGTTTTAATCCCTTACTAATTGGATATTGGCAAAATGATCAAAATTCAAAACAGGGTTATGTTTCGAATTTGAGCTCTACAATGGACTTTGCTATGTTGGACCACATAAAAAAAGGAGTAAACGAAGAGGAGGCTTGGGATAAAGGTCTCATTAAAATATACGACGGTTTAGCCAATGATTTTCATTACCCAAATCCAAAAGCCATTATGGCCATGGTGGATAACCACGATATGAGTCGAATTTTTACAGAACTGAAAGGAGACCTAGAAAAAACAAAAATGGCCTTGAGTACACTTTTGATGCTTCCAAGAGTACCACAAATATTTTATGGAACAGAAATTTTGATGCAAGATTTTGATAAACCAGGTGATCATGGCCTTATTAGGACCGATTTTCCAGGTGGTTGGGCTGGTGATCAAGTGAATGCCTTTTCTGGAACTGGACTTAATAAGGATCAAAAAGAGATGCAAAACTTTTTAAAAACGCTTTTAAATTTCAGAAAAAACAACATGGCAATTCACCATGGAAAAACCGTTCATTTTGCACCTCAAAATGGAATTTACGTTTTGTTTAGAATTTTAAAGGACGATACTTCAATTTTAATTTTAAATAAAAATGAAACTCCTGTTACTTTAGATTTAAGTCGTTTTAAAGAACTAAACTTCAATGGAAAAACATTTCAAAGCGTTTTAACAAAAGAAGTTTTTATGTGGCAAGATAGTCTAATATTGCCAAAAAAAGGAAGTTATATTTTCAGTTTAGTCCCTCAATAAATGTGCTTAAACCAAAACTACATATTACTATTTGCTTTAAGTATGAATATGCTTTGGGCGTCGTCTTGTGTATCAGTGGATTCACTCAAAACCTACTGGATAAAGCCTTCAGAAAAAATTGAAGGTACCATTCTAAGACTAGATCATTTTCCTTCAAAATTGGTTACCCCTAGAAATGTAGATATATGGTTTCCAAAGGACTATGACGATGCAAAAAGGTATAGCGTTTTGTACATGCACGATGGCCAAATGCTTTTTGATGCCGATAAGACATGGAATGGACAGGAATGGGGTGTTGACGAACATATGTCTGAACTTCTAGAAAATTCTAAAATAAAAGAAACTATTGTTGTTGGAATTTGGAATATCTATACAGAACGAAATGCAAATTATTTTCCACAAAAAGTTTTTGAAATTCTTGACAAAAAAAACAAAGAAGCTTTGCAACGTATGGCCGAAAAAAAAAATCAGGCCACATTTGTTAACTCTGACAATTACCTTAAGTTTATTGTTACTGAACTAAAACCTTATATAGATGCCAACTTTCCTACAAAATCAGGCCAAAAAGATACTGCAATTATGGGCTCCAGCAGAGGTGGATTAGTTTCTCTTTATGCCATTTGCGAATTCCCTAAAGTTTTTGGGGCTGCTGCATGTTTATCAACCCATTGGATTGGTACATATTCCAACGCAGAGTCCAATCAAATCCCCTACAGCCTTTTTGATTATATGATGGAGAATTTGCCTTCTCCAAAAAATCATAGCATCTATTTTGATTATGGAACAAAAACTTTGGATGCGCTCTATTTACCTTATCAAAATTTGGTAACTACAGCACTAGAATACAAATCATATGACGAAGAATCTATGATGAATATTAAATTTGATAGCCATGAACATACCGAAAAATTTTGGAAAGAAAGATTGGCAATACCCCTCACTTTTTTACTAAAAACAACTTATGAATAAATTATTATATATCCTGTTTTGCCTTTCTTTTTGTAGTGTTTTTGCTCAAAATTCAAAGCGAATTTTTAAAAGCGTTGAGTTTACAGAACATCAAAGCTTAAGGGTTAAAGTTAACGATGGTACTTACAAAATTGTACCTTACAGTGAAACGATAGTCGAAACTACATTTATACCAAATGGTGAGACAGAAAAAAAAGAGTCTCATGCGGTTGTATTAGAACCAAAACATATAAATGTTTCTTTTAAAGAAAAGTCAGATCAATTCATTTTAAAAACAGATAAAATAGAGGTTAAGGTTCAAAAATCACCCTTTCAAATTAAATACTACCACAAAAATAAACTCTTAATATCTGAAGCACAAGGCTACACTAAAAACGATAGCTTGGAGCGTATCGATTTTAATATAAGACCTAATGAAGTTTTATATGGTGGAGGGGCTAGAGTTCTTGGGATGAACCGAAGAGGGAATAGACTAAAACTCTATAACAGAGCACATTATGGCTACGAAACAAATTCCAAACTTATGAATTACACAATGCCGATTGTGGTTTCATCTGAAAACTATCTTATCCATTTTGATAATGCACCCATTGGATTTTTAGACTTGGATAGTAAGGGAGATGATAATTTGGCATACGAAACAATCTCTGGAAGGAAGACCTACCAAGTTATTGCAGCCTCGACGTGGCCTGAGTTGATTAATCAATATACAAATTTAACAGGAAAACAACCTATGCCTCCACGCTGGGCATTAGGGAATTTTGCAAGCCGTTTTGGATATCATTCTCAAGAACAAGTCGAAGAAACTGTCAAAAAATTCAAAGAATCAAATGTTCCCGTTGACGCTATTATCTTAGACCTATACTGGTTTGGCAAGACTATTACTGGTACTATGGGAAATTTAGATGTCTACAGAGATTCATTTCCTGATTTTGAGGGAATGATTTCAAGGTTAAAAACCAAAGGCGTAAAAACGATTGCAATAACAGAACCTTTTGTTTTGACTACTTCAAATCGATGGAAAGAAGCGGTAGAAAATCAAGTATTAGCAACAGATTCGTTAGGAAAGCCCTATACATATGATTTTTACTTTGGTAATACAGGATTAATCGATATTTATAATCCAAAAGGTACATCATGGTTTTGGTCTATATACAAAGACCTGCATGAGAAAGGTGTAACTGGAGTTTGGGGAGACTTAGGGGAGCCTGAGGTACATCCAGAAGATCTACAACATTATACTGCATCTGCAAATGAGGTTCACAATATTTATGGACACGATTGGGCAGGTTTGGTTCATAACGGATACAAAAATGATTTTCCAGATGAACGACCATTTATACTCATGCGAGCCGGATATTCAGGGTCTCAACGCTATGGTCTTATCCCATGGTCAGGAGACGTCAATAGAACCTGGGGTGGATTACAATCTCAGTCCGAAATTGCACTACAAATGGGGCTTCAAGGGCTTGGATATATGCACTCCGATTTGGGTGGTTTTGCAGGGGCGAATTTGGATGATGAGCTCTATGTGCGTTGGTTGCAGTATGGAGTTTTCCAACCTATTTTTAGGCCACATGCTCAGGAAGAAGTGCCAAGTGAGCCTGTTTATAGATCCGAAAAAGCGCTTAAATTATCAAAACAAGCAATTGAATTGCGCTACGCATTATTGCCCTATAATTACCATTTAGTCTTTGAAAACAACACTAAAGGTTTACCTCTAATGAGACCTCTTTTCTTTGAAGACTCAAGAGCAGAAATGGACACCATTTCTAGCAGCTATTTTTGGGGTAATGACTTTTTGATTTCTCCAGTAACAAAACCGAATCAGCACTTGCAAAAAGTTGATTTTCCTAACACTGCAAATTGGTATGATTTTTATACTAAACAAAAACACAAAGGAGGCAAAACTGAATATATTCAAACCCAAGAAAACTATATCCCTACATTTGTTCGCGCTGGTGCAATTGTTCCAATGGTTGAACCAATGCTATCGACTGACGACTATCAGCTAGACACTTTTGAGTTGCATTACTATTTTGATCATGAAGTGAAGCACACCCAACGCCACATATACAACGATAATGGATTACTTGCAAATGCTTATGAAAAAGGATTTTATGAAATTTTAGATATCGATGCTAAACATAATTCTAATCAAATTTTAATGGCCCTTAGCGCAACTACTGGTAAGCACTTTCAGTCTAAGAATAAAGAAATTGAAGTTGTAATTTACAATTTAATCAAACCGCCAAAAAAAGTACTCTTAAATACACAAAAAATAAAATTTCAATACGATCAATTATCCAAAACTTTTCGCTTTAAATTGAGATGGGAAACATCGGATAAATTAAAAATAAATATCAAATATTAAAATCAACTAAAATGAACAAGATCAGTCTAATATTAATCCTAGTTTTTGTATTTACATCGTGCAAGCAATCATCGAATAATACAGAAAAATTAAACAATGAATCGTTTACACCAATTACAAATGCAGATATGGAAAATGCTGTTATTTATGAAGTAAATATCCGTCAATATTCAGAGTCAGGAACATTTGATGCCTTTACAAAAGATATTCCTCAGCTAAAAAAGCTTGGTGTAAAAATTATATGGGTAATGCCAATATTCCCTATTTCAGAAAGCAAACGCAAAGCTACTGGTGGCGACTTTGCATCTCTTATTGAAGACGAAGAGGAGCGTAATAAAATGCTAGGGAGCTATTATGCCATTTCTGATTTTACTAAAGTAAATCCTGAATTTGGAAGTATTGAAGATTTTCGTGAAATGATTAAAACAGCACATGACAATGGAATGTATATTATTTTAGATTGGGTGGCAAATCACACAGGGTGGGATCATACATGGCTCACTACAAACCCAGATTATTATACCCAAAATGAAAATGGCGAAGTTATAGACCCTATTAATCCTGACACAGGAGAATCATGGGGCTGGGCAGACGTTGCCGATTTAAATTATGATAATATAAATATGCGAAAAGAAATGATTCAGGATATGTTATATTGGGTTAAGAAAGAAGGTGTTGACGGATTTAGATGTGATGTTGCAAGCGCTGTTCCCCTTGATTTTTGGAAAGAAGCCATACCAAAACTGCGCTCAGAAAAAAGCTTATTTATGTTAGCAGAGGCCGACCAACCTGATCTTCTGAAAGGAAATGACATATTTGACATGGCTTATGGATGGGAGCGCCACCACATTTTTAATCAAATGGCAAATTCAGATAATGCCGTAGCACTATGGAATGAAGTATTGAAAACCGATACAGAAAGATATGAACAGGAGGATATACTAATGAACTTTGTAACAAACCATGACGAAAACTCATGGAATGGGACCGTAAGGGAACGAATGGGAGATGCCTCAGAACTTCTCACAGCGCTTAGTTTTGTTGTACCAGGTATGCCCTTAATATATTCAGGACAAGAATATGATTTGAATCACAGATTACTATTTTTTGAGAAAGATCAAATCCCACATACCAAAAAAATAATGTGGCCTTTGCTCGAAAAATTAGGACAACTTAAAAATTCGAGCCCAGCTCTAAACGGTGGAAAAAGGGCCGCAGCATACAAAAAAATTGACCAAAATAATTCTAAAGTTTTGGCATTTAAAAGAGAAAAAGATGGACATACCGTTACTTTTTTAGGTAATTTTTCTTCCACAAATGAACAGCTTAAAAATCCGTCAGTTGGCGCAGTTGATTATGCTTCTGGAGAAACAGAATTTTCAAAAAATATAGCTTTGGAACCTTGGGGATTTAGAATTCTTGTCGAAAAATAATATTTCATTAAATTGTTTTTATTGAGAAATTTGAAATATAAAATATTAGCTCTTAGCATAATTTTTATTTGCTTCAGTTGTTCTGAACATGATGTAAATCAAAATTCAAATGCAAATAATGAAAGTGAATTTATCTCAGCTGTTGATATTTCTTCGTATCCAAAAATTGAATTAAGCAACCCGGTTTTTAAGAATAAAGATGGTGTTACGATCTCTTTTTTGGAATTTTTGAAATCTAAAGGAATCAATACCATTAGAATTCGATTATGGGTCAATCCAGTAGATGAACATTCTAGTCTTTCTGAGGTGAAATCGTTGTCCGAAACTTTAAAATCTAAGGGTTTCAAAATTTATCTCACATTACATTATTCAGACACTTGGGCGGATCCTGGGCATCAAATTACCCCATCCGAATGGCAGAATACCTCATATAATACATTAAAAGATTTTGTTTACAATTATACAAAAATGGTGGTACAGCAAATTAACCCAGACATCATTCAAATTGGAAATGAAATTAATAATGGATTCCTTCATCCAGAAGGCAATAGATATTCTGAGCCAAGTCAGTTCTTAGAACTTTTAAGTGAAGGGATACGAGCTGTTAGAGATTACTCTACTAACCCAACAAAAATAATGTTGCATTATGCAGGACACCAAGGAGCTGATGTGTTTTTTAATGATGTTAAAGATTTAGATTATGATGTAATTGGTATTTCATACTACCCTATTTGGCATGGTAAATCTTTGTCTGAGTTAGAACAAAACTTAAGTGAGCTAAAATCATTGTACAACAAAGAAATTATGATTGCCGAAACAGCCTATCCTTTTACATTAGGTTGGAATGATTGGACAAATAACATTGTAGGGCTCGAAGAACAACTCATTTTACCTGAATTTCCCCCTACACCCCAGGGACAGAAAGACTTCATTGAGCAACTCAAAATAATGATGACAAGTTTATATGGGGGTATTGGTTTGTGCTATTGGGGTGCAGAATTGATTGCATGGGTTGGGTCAGAATCAACTGAAGGGTCTGCATGGGAGAATCAAGCACTATTTGATTTTAATAGTCAAGCTCTACCCGTGCTGCAAGTCTTTGAAAACGAATAACAAAACAATATTACATATTAAAATAAAACCATCAAATAATAGGCACGATTATGTAGAATTATTTGACTTGAAACTTTATTTATTTGTACTAATATTTCTGTAAAACTGTTCCCAACGCCATGCAGAGTCAATCATCTCATCGAGTTCAAGCTCTGATTTCCATCCGAGTTTTTCAAACGCCAAATTAGTAGCCGCATATAATGCTGTTACATCGCCCTGACGACGATCAACAATCTCATAATTAAGTTTTAGACCAGAAACACGTTCAAAGGATTCTATAACATCCATCACAGAATAACCAACGCCAGTACCCAAATTATATGTTTCTAAGGGTTGTTCTTGTTTGTTATCAACAAGCCTATTTAGGGCCTTCACATGTGCTTTAGCCAAATCGACTACATGAATATAATCTCTGATAGGCGTTCCGTCTTTAGTTGGATAATCGTTACCAAACACTAATAATTTTTCACGAATACCTGCAGCAGTTTGAGTAATGTAAGGCATCAAATTGTTAGGAGTTCCATTAGGCACTTCTCCAATTTCACCGGACTTATGGGCACCAATTGGATTAAAATAACGTAAGGAAATGACAGAAAAGTTAGGCCAAGAATTTATGAAATCATCTAAAATCTCCTCGGCTATTTTTTTGGTATTGCCATATGGTGAAAATGGCCGCTGAGTTTGATTATTTTCTGATATTGGTAATGATTCTGGGTTACCATAAACGGTTGCTGATGAGGAAAAAATAAAATTTTGAATTCCGTTGTGTTGTTGTGCCTTAAGCGTATTTAAGAGCGAGTATAAGTTATTTTGATAGTAATCTAATGGCTTTTGGAATGATTCGCCTACCGATTTTAGAGCTGCAAAGTGAATAACTGCAAAAGCATCTTTATGCTTTAAAAATACCTGATTGGTAAGATTTGTGTCTTTAAGATCAACATATTCAAAGACAGGAAGCACGCCTGTAATTGATTGAATACGGTCTATAGTCTCTTGTGAAGAGTTAGAAAGGTTATCAAATATAACAACCTCATAGTTGTTGTTTATAAGTTCAATGGCTGTATGAGATCCGATGTAGCCACAACCTCCTGTAACTAATATTTTTTTTCTCATTTAAATATATTATTTATTCAAAAATACTAAATTTAAAGAAGAAGCGATTCAATTTTGTAATTTTCAATTATTTATAATTCTATTTGGCGAAAATGATCTAAAAACACATATTCATGAAAAATTAAATACATGAAGTTAAAATATTGAAAATTTACAAACTTAAAAAATAGAGAAAGTGGTATTGGATTTTCAATATTAGATTTGATTTAATGTGGAAACAACCACACCATTTCTACACTATTAAGACATGAATTGCTATCTAATTCATAAAAGTATATTGTAAATTTCTGTGGTAAATTATTTAAAATCTGAAGTAAATTTGTTAATTATTTCTTGAACCAAATCTGAGAATATTGTCCTAAAAAATATGCAATTAAAATAGGTATAAACGAAAAAGCAATATTCTTTTCCAAAAAACCATATTCTGAAAATGCAACTAATATTGAAGCTGAAATAATTATAAAAATTAGGTCAAAAAGTCTTTTTTTCATATAAATATAACTTAAACGTACAATTGAAATCTAATGTAATAAAATATCCCCAAAAATAATTAATTATTCTTGAGGATAATCTGTGACCCAAACTTTTGATAGTTCGAACTTTTTGAGTGCAATTAATAACATGAAGTAAGAAATTCATTGAAATAATGAGTTAGCCATGACCTTTTTTAAGTTTACTGTTTCTTAAGGGAAAATCATTTTCTAACATCATA
>ENA-OUOG01001248-OUOG01001248.1-marine-metagenome-genome-assembly--contig:-NODE-1248-length-30148-cov-6.131855_pt1 | contig 30148 bp, 12 predicted proteins | sample MGYA00248635_ERZ508505 | MGnify/ENA primary metagenome ERZ508505 (study PRJEB26176, sample SAMN06267871) | marine metagenome | isolation source: Saanich Inlet, British Columbia, Canada | place: Pacific...
ACACGTATTATACGCAGGAGGATGCCGTCGAGACATTTGCGGCGCGGCGCGTAGTACGCGACGCGGTTTGTGAAGAACACGCTTTCGCGTTCGTTTTGCGTCGTTTTCGTCGCGTTCCGACAGCTCGTCGATCGGTTTTTTTTTTTTTTTGGTTTTTCTCGCGCTGTTTGTTCCGATCCGTTCGTTTTCGTTTCCATCGCGCGGGAAAAAATAGACCGTGAACGACGGTCTATTCGCGTCGAACACCAAAAAAATCGCGCCGCGCGTTTGTGGTGTCAAAGACCACGGACGAGTCCACGTCTCGCGGAATCTCGCCGGTTCGCGATCACCGAAGCGGTGACGTCGCCCAAGTCGCGCGCGGCCCCTCCAGCGCCGCCACTTCGACCGACGCGAACGCCAGTCGTTCGTGGACGTAACTCGCGCGAGTTCCACCCGCGCGAAGGCATCGGACACCGCCGCGTGTGTCTCGACTCGCCTCCTCCTTCGTTCGAAGGATCCGCCGCACGGCGTCGAACGCGAGTGTCTCCGTCCCGCCCATCAGCAGCACGATGTCCGCCTACGCGGATCTCGCGGTGCGCTTCCGCGCGTACCACACCAACTCCCTGAACGTGGCCCTGCACATGATCACCACCCCCGTGGGCATCGTCGCCGCGCTGGTGATGCTCCGCCAGGCCATCGACGTGGAGTACGCGTACGAGGCGCTCGTCGGCGCGTACGTCATCTCCCTGTTCGTGGCGCTGAAGAACGTCGGGCTGTGGGTCGCCACCGCCGCGTGGATGGCCGGCCTGGTGGCGGTCGCCGAGGTCCTCGCGCCCTCCTTCTCCACCACGGACGCGCTCAAGCTCATGGCGGTCGGGTACGTCGGCCAGGAGCTCGCGCACATCGTCACCGGCGAGAAGACCTTCCAGAGCACGTACCAGTTCAAGACCCCGAGCTGGCCCATGCTTCTGCTGGAGCACACCTACTTCCTGCTCCCCCTGTGCATCGACGCGCTCGTGCACATGAAGGAGTCGTTCGCGTCCTGGATCGTCGCGCACAACTACGTGGTGCGGTGCAAGCTCACCAACAAGGAGGACAAGAGAGCGCTGCAGACGGTGGTTGACTTCGTGACCAAGGAGGACCCCGCTCGCGACTGCACCGCGCACTGGTGGTACCAGCGCCTGAACGGCGACGTCAAGGAGGCGTTCACGCACGTCATGGAGTGCCCCGAGATGATGGGCATGTTCTGGAAGCGCTTCCGCTCCGACTGCTACAACGTGGAGGCGATTCCCGCGATGAACGAGATCTACGTCGCGTCCTCGCACCACAACAACAACTCCGACACCGTCTTCTACACGCAGCACTGCGACGGGCCGTGGTCCGTCTACCCCTTCTGCCACGTCTACCGCGTGATGCTCGCGGTGAACGAGAACAAGCAGGTGGAGACGCACTTCACCATGGAGCGCAGCGGCGGATGTTTGTCCGACGGCGACGCCGTGGGCTTCGACTACAACCGCGAGATCCACGTCATCTCCGACCTGCCCACCAAGAACGTCGACCGCCGGATCACCTGCAAGCTCCACTACGTGGTCTACCCCAAGTGCTTCGGCTGGGCCGGCAAGGTCAAGGGCACGCTCGCGACGTGGTACAACACCACCGCGCGCAACCTGTTCCTCGCCACCATCAAGCCTCGCGGGTTGGTGTGGAAGTTCATGGCGTGGAACGTCATCTTCACCACCAAGCGCGTGCGCGAGCTGGAGATGTACGCCGGGCTGAACAACGTGGTGTTCGCGGCGGCGCTGTACGTCGCCGGGCAGTTCATCCACCCGCGCTTCTTCATGTGCGCCACCTCCTTCACGCACTACTGCATGTACATCGCGACGTACCACGTGCGCGAAGGGATCAACTTTGGCGTGTTCAAGCGTAACGTGGTTTTCTTCAAGACCATCGCCCTGACGCACCTCTGCGTGAACTACCTCATGCACTTCGAGTACGACCCCGTGTCTCTGGCGATGATCCTCGTCGGGTACGGGCTGTCCACCGCCGCCACCGTCGCGCTCGGCATGGACCAGACGTACTTCGGCGTCGAGCTCGGCGCGATGAAGCCCAACTTCGTGTCCGGGTTCCCCTACAACTGCGTGCCGCACCCGATGATCGTCGGCTCGATGATCGGGCTGCTCGGCTTCCACAAGATGGCCTCCTTCCGCGCGGCGCTGCCGTACCTCGTGCCCATGCACTGCGCTATGTACATGACGCACATGATCCAGGAGCAGGTGCGCGACATCTACAAGAAGGACTGGGGCAAGGGCGGCAAGGGCAAGGCGCGCGGCGGCGCGCGGAAAACCAAGGCGGCGTGAGCGGCAAATTTTTTGAGGCGGACGCGAACCTTACTTTAAGGCGACTACCGCGGCGGCCGGCGGTGGATCGCCGGCGGCCTCGCGCGCGAGGGGAAGCACGCGCGTTCGAACGCTTTTGATATCAAACAACGCAAATCTAATTTCTGGACGTGTCTCGTCGTCTCGCTTGTCTCGTCGCGCACGCGAGGTTCGAAGAAACGTCGTCCATCTACCTTGGAGGGAAAATAAGTTTTAGATAAAGTGCGGTCCACCTGGCAGAAACGTCAGCCTCGTTCGCGCGAGGGGCTCGCGGCGTCGAGGGTCGGCCACGGGACGCGGCGGCGTTTCCGTTCGACTCGAGCGATGGAGCGCGCCGCGCGCGCTCGCCTGGCGTCGGCGGTGTCGTCGGCGTCGTGGTTCGTCGCGCGCGCGCTGTGGGTGGTGCTCCACGTGTTTCTGTGGACGCGATCCGCGGGGAGGGCCGCGGTCGATCGCGCGTTCCGCGTCTCCGGGCTGGCGTTCCTCGAGCCGAGGCGGGGCCTGGCGTTCTGCGCGCGCAAGCTGCGCCGCGCGTTGGAGGTGGGGTCGTTCAAAACGCCTTGGGCCGACCACGGCGAGCGCCCGCCTCCCCCCCGGACGCTGGCGGTCATCGTGAACGACCCCGACGAGGCTTCGTCGTCGCGGTGCCTGGCGGACATCGCGCGCGTGCTCGTCTGGGCCGCCGACGCGGGCATTCGGCACGTCTCGCTGTACGACCAGGACGGTTGCATACGCGCGCGCGCCAGCAGGCTTGCCGAGCTGGTGGTGCGCGCGACGGTGCGCGCGGAGTCGGAGTCGGCGCATTTCGCGCCGCCGGCGTCGGCGTACGCGTTCCGCCGCGCGAACGGCGACGGCGCCATGAAGACCGTCGAGCGCTTCGAGTGCGGCGGGAAGGCGACCAGGCGTCCTTCTAGACGGGGAGAGCGAAACCCGACTTCGAACGAGAGCGAAACCGCTCGGAATAGGAAAGAGAGCGCGCGCGTGGCTTCGCCGCCCTCCGCCTCCGCCGATAAGGCGGAGACCCACGCGTCGACGACGGTGGATCTGCTCCGCGCGGGCGACGGCGCGGCGGCGCTGCTGGACGCGGCGCGGCGATGGGGTGAGCCCGCGGGGCCTCTCGGAATCGTCGCGGGCGACCCCGAGACGGGCGAGACCTCCGTGGCGCAGCTCGAGGCGTGGATGGCCGCGAACGGGAGCCTGCTGCCGGTGGTGGAGGTGACCGTGGTGTTCGGGAAGCACTTCCATCTCGCGGGGTACCCGCCCTGGCAGCTGCACAAGACGGAGATGTACCGCCTGCGGAGTCTGTCGACGTTCTCGCGGAGCAAGTTCGGGGACGTGCTGCGCGAGTACGCGGGGGTCTCGAAAAGACACGGCAAGTGAAATCTGTTGTCTGTCAACGCCGCGAGGGGGACGTCGTCCACCGCGCGAGGTACCACCCGCCGCGGCGACGCAGACGGGCTCGCGTCAGAATGGCGTTTTTTTCCGAGACGAGAGACGCGAAAACCAAACCGCGTTTGTTCCGCATCACAAATATCACTGTCCCCCTCGCCCGCCTCCCCTTCCGCCTCTGCCCCCGCCTCTGCCCCCGCCTCTGCCGCCCGTCTTCGGGTCGACGCGCTTGAACATCGGGGCGTTTTTCAGCATATCGGGGATGACTAGGAACCGAATTTTACTGCCGCGGATGTACGCGTGCTCGAGCTGGTTCACGCGCCCGTCCCGCCCGGTGTGCGTGATCCCGGAGAGCTGGCAGTTCCAGTTGTCCTCGCTCTCCAGCAGCGTGCCCCGGTACGTCTCGCCAGTCTTGAGCTCGATCTGTTTCGGTGCGTGAGTGGTTGGACGTGAGGGGAGACGCACGTGGGTCAGACGATGGATTCCTGTCAGAGCGCGCGCGCGTCATCCTTCGGGCGCGCTGAATCGAAAAGCAAACCGTTCACTTTAGGTTTATGGGGAAAACCGCCGCGTCGTTTCCGGGCCGGGATCGCGGCGGAACGCGCCCTCGCGACGCGTCCGACGCGGGTCGGTGTCAAGCGAACGTACCGAGACGATGTGTCCCTCAGCCTCGTGCAGAAGCTTGACGGGAATGCCGATGCCTTTGCCCGGTCCGGTCGACATCACGGCCGGTCTTCACGGCGAAATCGATGCCGATGGCGTTTCGCGCAAAGGAAAAAGGCGCGAGAGAGTTCTGATGCTCGCTCGGACGCCGACACGGCACACGCGACGCTGCGATGCGACGGCAAACACGCGGGTTCGGCTCTTCCCGAACGTAAGCGTGTGCGGATGCGTCGTCCGACGAGGTGACGATCACCGGTCGGGCGCGGAGGTTGTGTGCCGGCGCGGAGCGTTCTCGGGGCATTTTTCAACTGCAGGTCGGGCGAAGCTTCTCGGGAAGCCCAGTGCGACTTCAAGCGAAGCGTCGGTCCATCACATTTCACGTGACGAAATCTTCGGCCCGGCCGGCGGCTTCGCTCACTCCTCGGGGCGCACCCCCAAGCGGTCCCCCGTTTCTCGTCATGGGGAAGAAGTCCGCTTCTAAGGACCGCGGGTACATCACCGCGACGGAGTGGAAGCTCGATGGCGGGGGATACAGGGACAAGACCGAGGGGTTGCCTTTCCGCCGCCTCCCGTTTAACTGCTGCGCGGTGTCGTTCGTGCCGTTCGAGGATCCGGTGTGCGCCCCCGACGGGACGGTGATGGACATCATGCACGCCGTGCCGTACGTGCAGAAGCACGGCAAGCACCCGGTGACGGGCGAGCCGCTCGAGCTCAAGGACCTGACGAAGCTGACGTTCCACAAGAACCAGGAGGGGGCGTACGAGTGCCCGGTGCTCAACAAGGCGTTCACGAACAGCACGCACATCGTGGCGGTGAAGACCACCGGGAACGTGTACAGCCACCAGGCTATCGAGGAGCTCTGCGTGAAGCCCAAGAACTGGAGAGACCTGCTGACGGACGAAAAGTTCACCAGGAAGGACCTGGTGACCATCCAGGACCCCATGAACCTCGACGCCAGGGCGTTGGAGAAATTCGAGCACGTCAAGAAGGGGCACGACGCGACGGCGGATGCCGCCGCCGCGCGCGCCGAGAGTAACGTGAACCAGACGGGCGTCTCCGCGGACGTGCGGCGCGTGCTCGAGAAACTCGGCACCGCGGACGCCACCGCCGCGCTTCATTCGGGCGGAGGCGGGCGCAAAGCGCAGGCGGAGCGCGAGCTCGCCGCCGCGAAGCAGAAGGCGGCGGCTGGCGACGACGAAGAGAAAAAGAAAACGCTCTCCTCCGCGACGGAAAAGCCGGACACCTCGCACCTGCTTCGCGGTCCTTCGCCCGCGAGCCACCCGCTGGACAACGTGCGTTTCCGTCCCGGGTCGCACACGTGGAACACCGACGGCGAGACCGCGCACGACGCCGCGTCGGACGCGGAGAAGAGGCGGCAGGCTGCGCAGGAGAAGATGCGCGCGGGTGACTTGTACGGGTCCGTGGCCGAGACGCGCGTGAACGCGATGCGCACCACCGGAGCCGGTTCGACGTCCTTCACGTCGACGGTGATGGCGCACGTCGGCGGCGCCAACGCGCGCGCGGTGGAGGCGGTGGTGCGCAACCCGAAGAAGAAGGGGTACGCGCGCGTCAAGACAAACCTGGGCGATCTGAACCTGGAGCTGCACTGCGACGTCGCGCCGCGCACGTGCGAGAACTTCATCGCGCTCGCGCGCGCCGGGTACTACGACGGCGTCGGGTTCCACCGCTCGGTGAAGAACTTCATGGTGCAGGGCGGCGACCCCACCGGCACGGGAAGGGGCGGGCAGAGCGTTTGGGGAGGAACGTTCAAAGACGAAATCACGCACCTGAAGCACTCGGGGCGTGGTGTCGTGTCCATGGCGAACAGCGGCGCGCACACCAACGGCTCGCAGTTTTTCGTGTGCTACAAGTCCGCCGCGCACCTCGACGGGAAGCACTCGGTGTTTGGCGCGGTGGTGGGCGGCATGGAGACGCTCGCGAAGATGGAGCGCGTCCCCGTGGATTTAGACGACCGACCGAAGACCGCGATCGTCATCGAGTCCGTGGAGGTGTTCGTGGACCCGTACGAGGACGCCGCGCGCGAGGAGGCGGAGGCGGCGGAGAAGAAACGCGAGGACGACGCGAGGGACGAGCGCGAGCGCCTGGAAGCGCTCAACCCCGGGCGGTGGTGGTCCAACCCGGCGGGCGAAGCCGCCAAAGCCGCCGGGGATGCACCGGTCGCCAAAGCGGGCGGCGGCGTGGGGAAGTACGTCTCCGCCGCGCCGAAACGGCAGGCGGAGGCGCCCGCGGGCGCCGCCGTCGCCAAGAAAGCCAAGCCCGGGGGGGGGTACGGGAACTTCGACGCGTGGTGACGCGAAGTTCCGGCGGCGAAACGCTTTTTTTTTCGGGAAACATTTCTTTTCCAAAAAGCGCTCTCTTTTGTTACGCGCGCGCGTCGCGTTCGCTCGACGCGTCAGTAGCCCTCATCCGACCACTCGACTCGGTTCTGGAACCTCGGGCACTCCCGCTTGATGATCGCCGCGGTGCGCTCGTTGCACCCCGGGGTCCGCCCGAACGTCTTGCTGTACCCCCACACCGCCGCCGACGGGCTCGGCACGTCGCCGGGGTCGAATCGGATTCGGCCGCCCCCGACGACGCGCCCGACGACGCCTTTCGTGCCGTCCGCCGCGCGCAGCTCGCGCATCAGCCTCTGGTAGTTCTCGGCGTGGTACCGGCAGCTGCTGTAGCTGCGGACCACCAGGAGCTGCGCGCCGGGCGCTTCCGGGTGCGTGAGCTGAACCTGCACGTACTTGTACGTCCCCTCGGCGCAGTGCACGACCGGAATGGAGCTGAGCGCCGGTCCGAGAGGCGCCGAGCTCGTTTCCTCTCCCGGTCTCTGCAGGTCCGCCTCGAGCGCGTCCAGCACGAGCTGCCGCGCGGCGGCGTTCAGCGCCTCACCGGTCTCGTCGTCGAAGAGCGGGACATCGTCGCGGCCGCCCATCCCGTGCCGCGGGCACGCGCGTCTGGCGAGACGTCGTCGCGGCGATTCGGGACGATCGATGTGATGATGATTTCGGGATGGTCTTCTTTTCAGCTTTTTGGTGTTGAAAAAAAACGCGAGAGTTCACGCTTCAGAGAGTCGCATCTTCCACGCCCCCGGGTCCTCCGGGAACCGCGCGACGTACGTGATGGCCTTCCTGGGTTCTGCCATCATGTCCTGCACCTCCTTGCGCCACTCCAAATAGTGCGGCGTCTGCTTGTGCGCCGCCGCGGCCTCGGGCGAGTCGTACACCTCCACGAGCAGAAACGCGCGCGGGTCGTCGGCGGCGTTTAACACGTCGAATCGCAAGTTCCCGGGTTCGAGCACGCTGCTCGCGGCGTTTGCCGTGGACGCCTCCGCGAACGCGTTTTCCGTGCCGGGCACGCACGAGACGTGCACGTGCGTGATCACCTTCGTGTCCCCGAACGAGTCGATCAGCGAGTCGATGTCGAAACCGGCGCCCAGCGCGTCGGCGTTCGCGTACGCCGCGCCGAGCGAGTCGGCGTCGGCGGCGGAGGCGTCGAGCGTCAAAAACGTCGAAGCCTTTTCGTTCAACGCAGAGTCGTCGGCGGCGTCGGCGGCGGCGGAAGAGTCGGGAACGCGCGCGCGCCTCGACGCCGCGGCCGTGCCCCAGAGCCCCGGCCACGGGTACACGGGCACGTACTTCCGCGCGGATCGAGGGGTGGCCATCATGTCCTGCACGTTTTCCCGCCACTGAGCGTAATGGTCCGTCTCCTTGTGTGCTGCGGGCCCCGATTCAGTTTTATAAATCTCCACGAGCAGAAACTTGGAGGGATCCTCGACGGCGCGAAGCACGTCGAAGCGGCAGTTGTCCGGCTCCTCGACGCTCGCCAGCGCGTTGGCGATGGACTCGGACGCGAAGTCCTCCTCGTCGCCGGGCGTGACGTCCACGGAAACGAGCGTCACCTGCATGTCCGCGAGCGACCCGGGGGGGGCGGACGCGCACACCACGCGCTGGCCGAATCGCGGGACGCCTCGGATTTTCGTCGGCGGTCGAGCGATCGCCGACGCGGAGGGCGAGGCGCCGCGACGGGAGGCGGGATACCCCGGGCTCGAAGCCCGGAGGCACGCTCGAAGAGGGACACGCGCGGTCGCCATGTGGTCGGTGTACGCCAGATGGGATCGGCGCGTGCGCGCGCCGAAGTCACGAGGGCGGCGGGAGCGAGATTTGGCGGAGACATCATGATGGGGACGACGGCGATCTTCGCGTTCATTTTCGTAGTCTACGACTCCCGAAATACAAGTACTCGCTCTCACGGGCTCGGGCTCGTCGCCGCCTTCCCCTTGTTCGGGGACGGTTTCGGGGACGGTTTCGGCGAGGCCTCCGCGCTCCCCGCCTCGCGGTCCTTGTCCTTCCAGTACCCGAACGTCGCGTCCTTGGTCATGACCTCGTCGAAGCCCTCGTCGCGGTCCTCGCGCTCCGCCGCCGGCGTCGTCGCCTTGGGCGGCGAAGGCGCCTCGCGCGGCGCCGCGTTCACCGGCGTCGAGTCCCGAACGAAAGCCTCCTCCTTTTGTTTCGGGGCACCGCCCTTCCCTCCGCCGGTCGAGTCGACCGCGCTCGCGGTCGCGTCGACCGGAGCGTCGACCGGAGCGTCGACGCTCCGCGCCACACGCGCCACCGGCGACGCGGGCTCCGCGGGAGGAAGAGGCTCGGAAGCGTCCGCGGGCGACTCCGCCCCCGCCGGCGCGCGCGGGCTTTTCGCGGGCTCCTCCTCCGCCGCCGGGTCCTGCTCGGGTTCGGACGTCTGACCGGTCGCGACAACGATCGGGATCCCGCCCTGCAGATGACGTTGCCACGAGTCCCCGGCCGCGCCTATGCTGGTGTTCACCCAGGCTGCGCTCTCCTTCGCCCTGCCCTGCGCGGCTTCGAGCGAAGCCGCCGCGTTGCGCCGCGCGGCTTCGCCGAAACTCGCCAGCGAACTCCCAAAGCCGGCAAACACCGATCCCGCCTGCGCGCTCGCAGTCTCGGCCGCCGCCGCCGCCGCCGCCGCCGCCGCCGCCGCGGTCTCCGCCGCCCTCTCGTACGCCTCCTTGGCGGCCGCGGCGGACGATGCCGTCGCGGACTCGATTAATTCGTAGTTGACGTACGTCCCCGATCCGCCCGCCGTCTTCAACGCGTCCCGCGAAGCGGAGGCGTCGCCGTCTAAACGCGCCTCGCGCTCGTCCAGCAGGTCGTCCCCCGCGCCGCCGCTGGGCGGCGGCGGCTTGAGGTTGACGAAGATGAGATCCTCGTCGTCCAGGCCGAGCGCCTCTTTGCGCGCCAGGCCGATGGCCTCCGCGGCCTCGCGGGACTTCGAGCCCAGCCACGCGACGGCGCTCGCGTTGGCGTCCGCTTGGCGCCGCGCGGCGATGGCGGCGCGCGATTCATCCGCTTGCTTCCGCAAGCCGTACACCGTGTAGTACGCGCGCTTATCCATCGCGCGCGTCTCCCCGTCCCCATCCCCGTCCCCGTCCCCGTCCCCGTCATCCGCCAGGAAGTCGTCCAGCTCGCTCACGCCGGGGACGCGCGAAACCGCCGTGGCGACGTCCACGTCAGCCGCCGCCGCCGCCAGCGTCGCGCGCCGCCGCGGCGCGGCGTACTCATCGTCGTCGTCGTCGTCCGCCTTCTGCTCCTGCCCTCCTGGTCTCCAGTGCACGTCGTCCTCGCCGCTGTCGCTCTCGACGCCGAGGCCGTAGTGGTCCTCCTTCGTCGGCGCGGGCAGGAACGAGCGCGAGCTTCCGGTCTCGCCGGCGGCGGCGCCGGCGTTCGCCTTTTTCTCTTGTTTCCTCGCGTGCTTTTTGATGGCGCGCAGCTCCCGCCGCAGGCCCTCCTCCAGCGCAATCTCCTCCGCGCTCTTCATGGTGACCTGCGTGTCCCGCGCCTCCGTCTCCATGGCGCGGCGGAACTGCTCCAGCTTCTCCACCTCGCCCCTGTGCGCGCTCTTCGCCAGGCGGCGCACGACGCGCGTCTCCTCGTCGCGGCGGTACAGCTCATCCACCTCGACGGCGATCTCCGCCTCGAGCAGCAGCAACTCCGTGCGCGACATCAAGTCGCACGTCTCCGCGACGTCTTTGTCCAACGCCCACGCGCGCGCCACGCACTCGGGAAGGCTCGCGAGCGCCTCGTCCGTCTCGCGCCAAGCCTCCGCGTGCCCCCGGAGCTTCGTGGACAAGTCCTGCGCCGCGTCGCTCACGCGCTGCGCGCGCGCGACGTGATGGGCGTTGTTCACGTCGTAATCATCCAGCGCGCGCTCCAGCGTGGCGACGTACGCGGACGCGCCGGCGATCTGCGGCGGCGCGTCGCCCGAGGCGAGGTCCGCGCGGCGGGTCAGCGAGGCCATCGCGCGCGCGCGCGTCTCCGCGGAGGACAACGCAGCGAGCGACGACCGCAGGTGCTTCGCCCCGGACTCGATGCTCTCCATGCTCTTCTCCACCGAGTCCAAAACGCGGTCTTCCGCGCCTCGCGCAGACGCGGAGGCGTCCGCGGCCAACGAGGTGAACAGGCTGGAAATGGTCCCGAGGTACCCTCCCGCCTCGTCCCCGGCGGGAGGCGCCGAGCCGCCATCGGCGGCGGTCGCGGCCTCGCGCGACATCACAGTGCGGAGGGGGCCGCGGAGTCGAGAATCTAACAGTCGGTTCCGCGCACCTGCAGACGCGGCCCCGTGGGTTGCCCGCGGCACGTGTCAGATCGGCGGTTTGGCGATTTCACCGGCCGGGCGATAATTTCTCCGCCGAAGGCAACTCGCGGACCGAAGGGCAACCGCGGACACGAACACCACGGACGTGACGTTCAAACGCGACACAACCCGACGCGCGGTCGGTTCGCGAACGTCGCTCGAGGGGTGCGGCGCGACGCGTGAGAGCCCGCGCGGCGCTCGTCTACCCCGGCGCAGGCTCGAGGCGCGGCGAGCACGCCCCGGGCGGGAGGCTTGAGACTTGGGCGAAAAAGAACAAAAGATGGGGGTTCGCGAGGGTGGGCCCTCAACGGGCGAGTCCGACGTGATCGTCGGCTACGCGCTGACGGAGAAGAAGTGCAGGAGTCTGTTTAGCCCCGAGCTCATCGACGAGGCGCGCTCGAAGGGCGTGCACTTCCTTCCCATCGATCCGTCCAGACCGATCGAGGATCAGGTACGTCCGTCTGACGCGGAGAAATCCGACGCGACACCGCCGCCACGTTCGCGCGGGCACCGCGTCTGGAACCCGCGCATCCGAGCTCGTACACGAGAGGCACCGCGCTCGCTCGTCTCCCGCGCGCGCGACCTGCACCAGACCCGGCGCCTTCCCCCCCCCGCGGACGTCCCGCGGTCCTCGCCTCCACACCACGCCGCTGACCCGTTGCCCGTCGGGTCGCCGATCTTCTCAATATTCTTTTTCCACCCTCCGACGTTTTCGCTTTTCGCAGGCGGGCCACCCCTTCGACGTCGTGCTCCAGAAAGTCCCCGCGTCGTCCCCGCACAAGAAGGAATGGGACGAGCGCATCGAGGCGTACGCCTCGTCCAACCCCGACGCGTACGTGGTTGACCTGCCCTCCGCCGTGCGGCGCGTGGCGAACCGAGAGACGATGCTGGACGCCGTGCGCGCCGTGGCGTCGTCGGCGAAACGGATCGTCGATTTGGACTCGTGCGTCGTGCGCGCGCCGAAGCAGATCGTCGCGGTCGCCGGCACGGAGCAGCAGGTGCGCGCGCAGGTGGACGCTGCGTCGCTGCGGTTCCCGCTGCTGGCCAAGTCGTTGCGCGCCGACGGATCGAGCGACTCGCACAAGGTGGCGATCATCCACGACGAGGACGGCTTGGCGTGCGTGGCGCGGGGCGCCGTGCCCGGTCTCAAGCCGCCGTGCGTCATTCAGGAGTACGTCAACCACGGCGGCTGCCTGTTCAAGGTGTACGTCGTGGGGGAAGACGTCACCATGACCAGAAGGAAGAGCCTCCCGGACCTGAGAGGCGCCAGGCGAGCCTCGCGACGACGCAAAGCCGCCGCGGAGAAGGCGGCGGCGGAGCTCGCCGCCGCGCGCGGCGAGGGCCCGGCGGCGACCCGCGACGCGCGGGGCGCGAAGCCCCGGGTCCCGGTGGGGGGCGTCGGCGGCAAGAAGGAAGACACCGCGGACGTGGACGGCGACGTGGACGACAGCGAGGAGGACTTGGACGACGAGGAAGGCGACGAGGGCGACGAGGGAGACGGGTCGGCGCGCAGGCGCCGACGCGCCACGGGCGCGCAGAGCGTTTCCCGCGTGTCTTGTTTCCGCGGCGGCGCCACCGAGGGCGAGACGTCTTGGCGTGACCGCCTGACGGAGGACGAGCGGAGGCGGATGTCGTACTCGCCGCGCGCGTCCGCGGAGTCCCCGCTGGAGTCCCCGTCGCCTCTGCGTCTGCACCAGTCGTTTGCGCGGAACCTGACCATCTCGCGCGTCGGGTCGGTGGACTCCATCGGCGGCGCCAGCGTCTTGAGCGAGCACCCCTCCGTGGGCCGCGAGCTGGACGGCGAGGGCGACGGAAGCGGGGACAGCGCGTCCCCCACGCTCGGGACGGGGACGGGGACGGGTCGGTCCGGATTAAGCGGTTTGCCCCCCCTGGCGCCGGGCGAGTCGCGCCGATCGCGGGACGCGCTTCGGAACTTGCGGAGCCGAAACGGATCGTTCGGCGCGGGGAGCGACTTCACGTTCACCACGAGCGACGGAGGCACGGAGAGCGAGGCTGGCGACGGGGGCGAAGAACCCTACTCGCCTGGTCTGCGCGTGCGCGCCGCGCAAGACCCGTCGTTCCGGCCGGAGACCCTTCGCGAGCGCGTCGAGCCCGAAGCGCCGTCGCGCGAATCCGCCGACGGCAAAAAGAAATTTGTGGCGGCGCCTCGCGACGACTTTGTCGAGGCGCTGGCGCTGACTCTGCGGGACGAGCTGGGATTGAGGCTGTTCAACTTCGACATGATTCGCGTGGACGGGGACAAAGACGAGTTCTTGGTGGTGGACATCAACTACTTCCCCGGGATCGCGAAGATGCCGGGGTACTCGGACACGTTTTGTCGATTTCTAAGGCGAGCGAAGCAGAAGGGAGGGAGAAGGGCGTGATCGCCGCGCCTCCTTCTGGGAGCCTCGCGACTGGGGACGGCGATGGAAAGTATTCGCCACCCCCGTAACAGCGTCTGCCTTCAAAGAAGGTACGATGATACAGCGGGAACATCGTAATGCCATAAAGAGTAGTACTATTTCCCCCACATCTACCCAGTGGTCTACTATTATACAGTACACGGCGTAGTCTACAAACAGGTCACGCGTTTGCGTCGTCGCCCGCGTTTCGCTCGGCGCTCGTCATCTCCTCCGCCTCCTCCTCGACCGTCTCCTCCTGCCACCAGCTCGGCGAGCGCTTGAGGCTGGCGCCCGGCTCTCCCGCCTCCGCGCTCGGCTGCAGCCTGGACAACGCGCCGACCATCGGCTTTGCGAACGGCGCGAGCTCAATGTCGCGCGAGGACACGCCGCGTGAGCTGTCCTCCGGCGTCCCGCCGCCGTCGCTGTCGTCGCCGCGACTTTTCCCGGCGGCGGGCGAGGGGAAGTTTGAGATGTACTTGTGTCGCACGGACCCGCTCCCCGAGCCGCTGTCTCCCCTCCCAAGGGGCGAGTTGTTGCTGCGGCCGCTCTGCCTGGCCAGCATGGCCATGAGCATGCCCCCGTGCAGCGAGTCCCCCTCGTTCAGACGCTCGGTGTGCGGCTTCTCGACGGTCGCGGGCTGAAACGTCGCGACACCCGTCTCGCGCCGCCCGCCAAACGCGCTCGTCAGCCGCCCCACGCGGCTCTTGTCGCTCTTGGCCACCACCACGGCTTCGTACACGCGCGCGTGCCTGGCGTGCAGGTCCGCCAGCGTGGTCATTCTTCGGAACTCCACACCGAGCGCGCGCTCCACCAGATCCCGGTCCGCCTTCTCCAGCGCCGCCTTCTGTTCCGGAGTAACGGATTTGTCCGCGGGCTTTGAACCCGCCGGCGCCGGCCCGACGCCGGCTTCGCGGCGCGCGCCCAACTCGGCGACGGCGGCGTTTGTGGTCTGCGCGCGCAGGAGCTCGAGCTGCATGGCCGCCTCCTTGGCGCCCGTGGCCCACAGCGCGCGCTCGAGCGTCAACGCGGGAACCGTGTCGTCGTCCGCGAGCGGCGCGGCCTCGGCGGCGGCGTTGCTCGCGACGCCGTCCGCGCCGCCCTGCGCGTCGAACGATTTCCGACCCGCCGGCGACGCGCCCGGCCGAAGCTCGGCGACGAGCGCGTCGATTGCCGCCGCGTCCAGACACACGGACAGGATAAACGCCGCCGCACGCGAGAAGTCCGCGCGCGCCGCGTTGGTTGTGGCGTTGGCGACGACGTCGGAGACGTTCGCCAGCTCCTCCTCGCCGTCGAGCCGCGTGGAGGCTGTCTGGTCCACGAAGCCGCCCCGCCCCGAACCGCTGTCCTCGTCCTCGGGGCTGGCGACGAGCGCCTTCTCGGGCCGCGCGAAGGGTACGTTTTCGCGCGTTTTTTTCGCCCCGTCGGCGCCGCTCCCCTCGTCGCGCTTCCGCTGGGAAGGCGCGTACCCGAGGAGCCAGGGCGCGCCGCTGAGCGCCTCCGCGGCGGACGGTCGGTCCTCGGGCTCGACCGTCAGCAGGCTCTCGATGAGGCGCTTGAAGCGTCGGGGGGTGGCCGCGGGCGGTTTCAGGATCGCGGGAATCTCGCCGGCGTGCAGCGCGCGCCACGCGGTGCCGAGCTCAAACGCGGGGGGCGTTCCGGCGAGGATGGTGAGCAACGTGACCCCTATGGACCACACGTCGCTCTTCGCGCCGTGTCTGCTGCCGTGTTTGAAGCACTCCGGCGCGCCGAAGAACTTGGTGCCCACGAAACCAACCAGCTCGCGCGTTTTTCCCCGCGCAAACGCCGCGCCGCCGAAGTCCACCAGCACCGCGCTCGGCTCGGCGCCTTTCAGCCACGGGCGCTTCAGCATCACGTTCTCGGGCTTGATGTCGCGGTGCACGACGCCCACCGCGTGCAGGAACGCGGCGGCGCCCAGGAGCTGCGCGGCGATGGCCTCCCAGTCGCGCGCGAGCAGAGAGCCGCGGCGCGCGATCGCGGTGACCAAATCCCCGCCGGTGTACGCCTCGGTGACGATGTGCACGACCTGCACGAAGGTCCCGCCGACGGGCCCGACGGTCTTCTGCTCGTACGACGCGAAGACGGTGGGCAGGTTCGGGTGCCTCCCCGACACCGCATACATGGCGTCCACCTCGTCGCGCACGCGCTCGGCGGAGCGCTTCGAGCCGTCCGTCGCGATGGACTTCACCGCGCGCGCCTCCACGAACGCGGAGGGGTGCAGCGGGGACGCCTCCGCGCTTCCGGAGGCGCCGTCCGCGACGGAACCGGCGGAGGAGGCCAATCCCTCCGACGCGCCGTCGCGCGACCCGCGTCGGCCGGCTTTCAGGTACGCCAGCCGCACGCTTCCGTACATGCCCCGCCCGAGCACGGCGCCCAGCACGTAGTCGTCCCGCAAAGAAGCGCCTTCCTCGGCGTCCGCGTCGTCCACGTCCGCCAACGCGCTGTGGTCCACGCCGCCCCCGAGCAAACACGCCAGGCACCCCGCGTTCACAGGCCTCGACGCGGGTCGTTTTTCTTTTTCCGCGTTTTCGGCGTCCGCGCTCGCGCCGTCCCGGGGCGCGGCGCGCACGAACGCGGCATCCAGCCCCCTCCTGACGGTGACGTCCGCCTGCACGTCGAACTTCCTGCCTCGGTTCGCGCGCGCCTGGTCCTCGCGCGTCTCCGCCCACTCGGGGGGGGGGTCCGCGCCCCTATCCAGCGACCGGCGCCGCGCGTCGCGGACGAGCTGGTCCACGCTCCGCCGCGCGCGGAGCTTCGCGGCGAGCGGCGAGGGCGTGTCGCCGCCTTCCTCGGACGTTCCCTCGCCGGTTCCCGGCGGCTCGGGGTGCGCGCGCCTGGCGGCGGCCCACTTGATCACCTTTTTGGGCGGGGGGATGTCCACGACGACGATGGTGATATCGTCGTGCGCGCCTCTCCTCTGCATGACCGCGCGCACCAGCGACGCCGCCGCCGCCTCCGCCGACTCCGCCTCGTAAACGATGGTCGCCGCCTCGCCGTCGCCCAGCGCGTTCCACAGGCCGTCGCTCGCCAGCACGAGGCGGCCTCCCGCGGGCGGCACGGGGACGCGTGTGCATTCGGGTTTGCATATCACCGCCGGCGCGTTGAGGTCGCCGATGGCGCGCGACACCGCCAGACCCCCGGGGTACGTGCGCATGGGGCCCACCTCCTCGCCGCCCTGGCGCATGCGCCCCAGGCGCGCGCCCGCGTCGACGAGGCGTCTCGCTTCAAACGGGTCGTCCGGGTTGTGGTCTCGCGTCAGCCGTCTGAAGTCGGGCATGTCCGGTGCGGTCGCGGCGTCCTCGTCTATCGACCGGCGCATCTCCGCGGTGAGTCTAGGCGACGAACTCGGCTGGCCCACGATGGGATCCTTGAAGTGCACGAGCAGCGAACCCGAATCGCCCGCGTTGGCGGCGACCACGTCGACTCGAGGCAAACCGTTCGCGCCGGGCCGCCGGCGCTGCACGCACACCACGGAAGCGGTCGTGCCGCCTTCTCTAGTGACTCCGCTTTTGCCGCCCCGCGACGCCGGGAGACACGCGAAGATTGACGGGAAGCACGACCCCGCGCTTTTGTACGAGCGCTCGACGCGCTCGAACGCGCTGACGCACGCCGACTCCAGCGGCGCGTCCGCCGCGTCCGCGCCGCACCGAAGCAGCTCGTCCAACACGAAGCGCTCGCAGTGGGAAGACGCCGTGGCGTTGACGTGCCCGTCGAACACGGCGAAGCACGAGAGAAAATCGCCCGACCTCGCGGCGTCGAAATCCTCCTCGTCCTCCGCTCCCGCGGCGGAGGCCGCGCCGGCCGCGCGCGCGTCGCGCTTGGCTTTCGCGCGCCTCGCGCTCGGCGGAAGATTGCCCGTCTCCCCGTACACATCCGGCACAGCGACGAACTTGTCCTCGCCCTTCAGGGCGTACATCTGGACGGCGTAGGAGATGGCGCCCGCGCGCGTCTCCCCGCCGCCCATCGCGAATCCACCGGGAACGGCCGCCATCGCGCGGTCAGACAACGCGCGCGCGATGTCACGCGAGGTTTTCCGATTGCGCGCATTTCGCGGAAAAGCCAAAAAGTCACGCGACTTTACCCGTGGCAAGGGGCCTCGCGACTTGCCGACCGCGCGATGCGATCGGCACTTTCGGGGGACTTTTCGCGACTGGCGACGCACAGGACTTTGCGTCCACCTTTCCAAGAAGCGCGCGAAAACGAAAATCTCGTGCAAATCTTCTCCGGCGTCGGTGGGAAACTTCGGCGATCTTTCGGTGAACAGGCACGTGGCACGAACCGCTCGAGCGCGTCTCAGGGACGGACGTTCTACTCGTGGTCTGTGTAATCGCCGGGACCACAGCGAAGGTCGCGGCGCCGACCGTCCTGTCTGCTCGCCGCGATGGGCGCGAGCGCGGCGTTCGCGCGTGCGCCGGTTCCGCGGAGCGCGCCGCCCCGGTGTCGGTGCCGGCGCCCCCCCACGGCATGGACGTCCGCCCGGGTCTCGGTCCCGAGCGTCCCGACGCGCGCGCGTCGGTCGGGATCGGACGACACGCGACGCGCGCGGTCGCTGGGAGGCGTCCCCGCGTCCCCGTCGTCCCCGCGAGGGCCCGCGCGCGTCTCGATCGAGACCCACATCCGAGACTTCCCTCGAGACGTCTCGACGTCCGCGCGCCAGCGCCGCGCCTCGTGGGCCTCCTCCGCCGGCGTCGGGGGCGAGCGGAACCGAAACCGAAACGAATTCATGGATGACTTCTCCGTGCAGTTCCCGGCGCAGATGGAGGAGCTGAGACGCCGCGTCCAGCGCGACGTGCGCAAGAACCTGCGCGCCGCGAAGCATCTGCTCGCCGCGCAGGTGTGTTTCGTGCTCGCGCTCGTGCTGGTCAAGCAGAGCCTGCAGCACTTCACGCCGGCGGGGTTTCTCGCCGCGCGCGCGCTCGTCAGCGCGCCGCTCATAGTGCTCTACCTGGCGGCGCGCGTTGACCGAGACGCCGGCGACGCGTTCTTCGGCGGAGAGAAACACTCTTCGGCGCGAGAAAACACGGAAGCTCGAACGAGTTCGACAGACGTTCCGTTCGCAAAGGCGTCGCCCGTCACCAAGGAGCGTCTATTGACGCTCCTGAACGACGGACACGTCAAATGGCTCGGCGCGCTGGTGCTGCTCGGGCAGGCGTTCACGGCGCTCGGCCTCGCGCGGGTCAGCGTCTCCAACGCCGTGGTGCTCGGCCAGCTCGTGCCCGTGTACGCGTGTTTGATCGCCGTGTTCCAGGGCGTCGAGAAGCCCAGTTTTGGGAAGTTCGCCGCGATCGGCGCGGGCGTGCTCGGCGCGGCGGTCATGCTCGACCCGGCGCGCATGTGGCTCAGCGCCGGGAACGCGTTTTTGCTCGCGCGCGCCGCCGCGTTCGCGTGCTTCCTCGCCACGCAGGCGCCGGCGTTGCACGGCGCGCGCGCCGCGCCGGCGGCGGTGGCTGCCTCCGCGCAGCTGGTCGCCGCGGCGGCGGCCATCGCGCTGGGCGTGCCTCTGGCCGTTTTTAAATCTGGCGCGGGGGGTGGGCTCGTGCACGGCGGGTTCGACGCGGAGGCAATAAGCGGACTCGTGGGGTCGCTCGCGGGAACCCCGGTTGTCGCCTGGGCGCTCGTCGTCGCCGTCGCCGCGTTTTCCGGCGTCGCGTACGCGCTCACCGCGCGCGCCGAGAAGAACACGACACCCGTGGTGGCGGCGTGCTACAACTCTCTGCAGCCGGTGATCGCGCTGCTGGTGCTCGGCGCGCTGGGCGAGGCGCCGGGCGCGAGGAACCTCACCGGCTCGTTCCTGATCGTCGCCGGGTCGTTCGCCGCCGTCGCGCTCTCCACCAACGACCGCCGGAGGTGGAGGCGGCGCTTCGACAACGATCTTTCTTCGGCTTCTTCGGATAAAAGGAAAAGCGAGGACGGCGTAGGACGGCGCGGGCGGACCGTGCGCGGGGGCGTCGGCACTGAACGCGGCGACGACGCAGGCGCGCGCGGAGGCACGGAGATCAGGCGCCAAGTCAGGCGCGCGCTGGCGGACGCGGAGAAGAATCAATCCGCAAAGGCGACGCCGGAGAGGGGGGGAACGGTTCGTATCGTTCGCCCGCGCGCAGACGAGACGCGCGAGCCGACGCGACTGGCGCCGATGCTCTGGACGGCGGCGTGGGCGTTGAGCATGTCCGTTTGCGCGTTGGCGGGAGGGGGCTTGATCACCTGGTCGCTGGTGTGGGTGTACTGGAAACTGCTTCTCTAGTTGTTCAGCGGCGAGCGGAAAATCGCGGAAAATCGCTTCGCTCGATACGCGCAATGTACCATGGCATATGTAGTAAACTACAAGTAGACTACTCTCGAGGAAAGCGCGGCACGTCGCGGAAAACAGTCGCGGGGCTTGGACGCGCGGTTTCGTCACGCCGCGCGTCTCCGTTTCGCCTTTTCGTGGAAGAAAGTTTTGCTTCGCGACTACGCTCGCCACGGCGCGTTCTTAGTCGGCACGCACAGCACCCCCGTCTCGCACCCGAAGTCGCACTTGGGCTCGTTCTGCTCCCAGCCGCACCCCGGCTCGTGCGGCAGCACGTCCAGCGCGTCGATCGCGTCCCGCACGAGCGCGAGCATCTCCGTCATGACCTCGTTCAGCTCCGCCGTCACGGGCTTGCCGTCCTGGAGCTTCAGCCCTCGGTCCGCGGCATCCGCGGGGGGCAGCTCCGGCTTGAATCGCGCCGGGTCGCGCACCTGCCTGGTCTCCACGTACGGCCTCTTGTCCCAGCTCCACACCTTCTGCTTGTTCCTGTCCAGGTACTCGGCGCCCCACGTGTAGTGGAACATCGCCGCGTCCCCGTGGTTCGTGTCCGCGGGAGGCTGCGCGATGAGCGAAGTCTGACCGGGGTCCTCCACGCGATGCGGCACGCCCGTCACCGCCGCCGCCAGGTCGTACGCGTACATCTCGCGCACCCAGCCCAGCTTCTTCTTCGCGTCCGGGTCCGCCTCGATCGCCGCGGCTATCCGCACGTACTCGTCGATCAGCGTGTCGAGCTCTGTCTTGCGGATCATCGTCGGCGCCGGGCCCGAGCAGATGATGTCCTCCATCTTTATACGATCGCGTTTCTCGGGGGGCATCAGCCGCGTCATGACATCCGGCAGCGTCGGGTAGTTGGGGTTGATGTAGTGGAAGTGGAACGCCACCGCGGACGCGCCCGGCGGCGGGAGCTTCAAAGCTTTGCGCCACACGTAGTCGGTCTCGATCATCACGATCCACTCGCCTAATTTCGAGTCCTCGGTTTGGAGCCACTTCCGCAGCGCGTCGGGGCGGTCCGCTACCGGGAACTCGCACCACGTGTCGCACTCGGCGTGCAGAGAGTCCACGCGCACGGTGGGGACCTCACCCATCAGCTCGTCGTCCGAGCGCCTGTGCAGCAGCCGCGTGAAGTGACGCATGTCGCTCCCCTTCGCGACGTCCTTGAACGTCTTGTACATCACGCGGGTCTGCCAGTTCAGGTACGGCGACCCGTTGGACGTCGCCAGCACGTGGATCCCGGAGCCTTTTTCGGACGCTTCTCTCTCGACGTCGGACGCATCCGACGCGCTCGCGCCGTCGTACCTCGGGTGGTTCCCGTGGTCGTCGTGGAACAGACCCTCCTCCTCCGCCTCCCGGTCCCAACGGCTCCGGGACTCCACCTCGGCGCGCGACGAGGCCTCGTGCACGGCGTGGTCGCCGTGCGCGCCGTGGCGCGGGCGCAGGTGCAGGTGCTTCAGCTCGGCGCCGAGGTGGTGGGCACCGAGTCGGTGATCGGGATCCGCGCGCGCTACCGGGGGGGCGGGCGCGGGCCGCCCCAGCGATTGAGAAACCTGGTACGCCACATTCGCGGAGAGCACGAAGATCGCGGCCGACGTCGCGAGCTTCACGGCGCGCGACTCGCTGCGGCGTCGAGGCGCCATCGCCAATGCGGAAGGCCGCGCGACTCGAAAAAATATTGTCGACGCACGCGTCTTGCCGAGGATCGGCAGATCGGGTCGACACGAAAAACCAAGCGCAAGTTACCGTTGCGTTCGAGAGCGGAGCGTTTTCTGACCGGCGCGCCGAGCCTCGGCGAGGGCGCGTAAACCCCGCGCGCCGCTTCCACGCGACCACACACGTACGCACGTGCGTATCGTCCTGCCCCGCGCGATTGACGACGCGGGCGCGTACGGGCGAGACGCACGTGGGGTCGTTCGGCGCGGGTCGGTTGCATTTTTCTCGGGTCGGCACTTCCAGTGAAATCTCGCGCGCGATGGGGCCGAAGAAACAGGAGCCCGAGTCGTCGGCGTCCCCGAAGGGGAAGGAAACCGCATCCGAGCCCGCGGACGAAGCGGACGAGGCGGGTTCGGGGAACGCCCCCCCCGCGTCTGAGGGCGCCGCGGCGTCTTCGGGCGCGTCCGTCGAGGCGTCCGAGCCCGAGATGACCAAGTCGGCGAAAAAGCGCCAACGCAAAGCCGAGGCGAAAGCCGCGATGCGGGGCATGAAGACTCTCATCGGCGACGTGAAGCAGGGCCTGGCGGAGAAGAAGCAGCGAGAGGCTGCGCACGAGGGCGATGTCACACCGACGGAGCCCGAACAGGAGACCGCCCCGGAGACGGTTACCCCGGCGATTCCAAAAGACGGGTCCCCGACGCCCGACGAAGAAGAGCGCGCGGCTTCTCCGCCGCGCCCGTCGCCCGACGAGAAACGACTCGGCGAGTCTCGGTCTCGGAACCCGTACGCGACGGCGACGGAGTCCGCCGCCGCCTCCGCGCTGCTCTCCGAGGCGCACGCCGCGTACGCCTCGCGCCGCGTCGCGGACGCCGCGCGCCTCTACGAGGGCGCCGCCGCGGAGAACGGCGCCGGGTACGCGCCGCTGATGGCGCTCCGCGCGCACGAGGGCGACGCGGCGGGGGCGCTCGCCGCGTTGCGTTCCGCCGCCGCCGTTCCCGGCGCGGCGACGTTCGCCGCGCAGGAGACCCGGGACATGGCTTCCGCGCTCGGGAGGCTCTTCGTGACCTCGGCGGCGGCGCGCGCGGGCGCGAGCCGCGAGAGCAGAGCCGCGCACATCTCGTTCCCCACGCCCGACGGCTGGTTCGAGCCGGGGAGGCGCGAGGAAAACGTCGCGCCGCTCGCGGCGCGACGGCTCATCGCCGACGCGCGACCGGCGATGGCGTGCGGCTTGACCCTGCGCGGGCTGGACCCGGACCGGTTCGGAGACGAGACAAATAAGACAAATAAGACAAGCGCCTCGGCGTCCTCCGCCATGGCCGCCGCCGAGGCGCTCCGTGTGGCCCGGCCGGACACCAAGGGCTGGCGTCTGGCGGCTCGGCTCCTCGCGGCGGCGGGCCGCGCGCTGAGCGGCGCGGACGCGTCCGCGGCGAAGGCGTGCCTGATGGCCTCCGCCGGCGTCGTCGCCGGCGGCATCGGCACGGCCGTGCCCGACCCGCTGGAGGCGGTCGCCGAGTCCGAGTGGGCCCTCGCGTCGGACGAGACGCCCGGGCTGGACGAGACGCTCACCGAGGAGGCTCGAGGGGTGGTGGTGGCCGCCGCCGCGGATGTGTGCGCGGACCGCGTCATCGCCGCCGTCGCCGCGCGCGTGCCTTCCGCGCAAAGCCTGGAACGACACCGATTCGACGCCGATCCTGATGCGGACGGTGGTTTCGGTGGTTTCGGTGGTTTCGGGAAAAACAGAGACGGGTCCTCGCGGCCTCCCGCCGCGCTCGTCTCCGCTCTGCGCGCGCTCGTGGGGTGCGTCTCCGCCACCGGCGCGAGCGGCGCGGAGGCGGCGCACGGCGCGCTCTACCGCGCCGCGGACGCCGTCTGGGCGCTCGAGTGCCTGGAGACGTACGAGCGTAAGAAGGCGGCGCACGAGTCTCAGCGCGCCACGGAGGTTTCCGAATCAGAGCTCGGCACCGCCGCCGTGGCGCTCGCGTCCGCGGCGGCGCCGTCCAACGCGTTCGGGTGGGACCCGCACGTCGTGCTCGCGTTCTGCGCCAAGAGCTGCGCGTCCATGGCGTCGCCCGCGCCCGAGCTCGCCGACGCCGTCGCGTCGCTCGCGCCCCCCGGCGCGAGCGACGCGCTGTTGTCGACCCTCGAGACGCTGCGCGGCAAAGCCGCCGAGGCGGCGAAGCGTCACACGAACAAAAAGGATACGCCCCTCGGGACGGATGGAGGCGCGTTGCTCTTCGCGGCGGAACGCGCTCGCTCGCGGTTCGTCGCGGGCGTCGTCGACGCCGCGCGCATCGCGGCGGAGGGCGGCGCGTCGGCGGCGTCGGCGGCGGTCAAGGCGTGTCCTTCCGCGGCGGTCGGGGACGCGCTCGCGTCCGTCGCGGGGAGAGCCGCGCGCGACTCGCTGGCGGTCGGCGCGGAGACCCCGCCGATTATCTCCGCGCGCGAGTGGTGGTCTATAAACCACGCCGAGGCGGTGCTTGACCCGTTCGACGAGCACGTCTCGCCGGATGGCGTCCCCGGGGGACGCGCGCGCGACCCCCTGCCGCGCCTTCTCGGCCTCGAGCCCGAGCCGAAGCGCGCGCCGCCGTTTGCCACGCGGGTCAGCCTCGACGACGCAAGCGCGCTTCCCGGGTCCACCTCTCAGTCGCGGTTCACGACGCCGACGAAGCTCGCGACGCCGGACGCGCGCGCGCGCGTCGAGGCGCGCGTCCGCGAGGCGGCGTCGGCGGCGAAGGTTTCTTCGCCGGGCGTCGGGTCCGCGCTGAAGCGTCGATTCGCGGCGGCGTCGGCGCCTCCGACGCCGCTGGACGCGGCGGCGACCAGCATTCGGAAGGAAGCGGCGTCGCTCCGCGTTTCGCTGACCAACGCCGCGCGAGCCGATGCCGAGGCGACGCGCGCGACGTTCGAAGCCGCGCGCGAAAGACTGCTCCGCGCGTCGCGCGAGTCGGCTTCGTCCGCGTACTCTCCGCGCTTGGACGCGAGCGGCGCGCGCGGCGACGCCGAGGACGGCGCCGGCGACGCCGACGACGCCGACTTTTTCGAAACCACCGCCGAGCTGGACGACGACGCCTCCGAGTTCGTCTCGGCGCCCTCGACGCCCTCGGCGATCGCGAAAGCCTTCGACTGGAAAGGCGACAAAGGCGTGACCGATGCGGCCACGTCCGGTGAAGCGCCGAACGAGGAAAAGGCAAACGCGGGCAAAGTCTCGCGCGACGTCGAAAAGAGTCTCGCGCAAAAAGAAAAAGGCGCGCTCGAGTCGACTGTGGGCGATTTGCTCGCGACGCTGAGCGACGACGCGTCGGCGAGCGACCCCGGCGAGGACGCGGACGCGCACCTGGACGCGTTCTTCGCCGCGCGCGCGGCGGAGGAAGACTCGGAAGGCGAAGCCGACGGCGGCGAAGGCGTCGCAGACGCCGTCGTTCCCGAAGCGGACGAGGGACGAGGACGAGGCTCGTCGCCGAAAACGCAGGAAAAAAAAGAGCCGGGGGACCCGGAAGGGCTCCGCGCCGTCGAGGCGGCGACGCGCGCGGCGAGGGAGGCGTCGGCGGCGGCGAAGGCGGCGGCGGCGACGCGGAACGAAAACATGACCTCGGAAGCGCGCGAGGCGCGCGACGCCGCCGTCGCCGCGGCGGTCGTTCGCGCCGCGGACGCCTCCGCGCGCGCGCTCGCGCGCACGCGCCGCCGCGCCGCGCAGGCTGCGCGGGCTGTGGCTGACGCGGCGGCGCTGGCGAATTTGAAAACGCTCCGCCGCGCGAAGCAGCCGGCGCCTCGGGGCTCCGGCGGTCCCGACCCCGCGCCCGCGACGGCGACGTCCGGTCGCTCGGGCGTGAGCTTCGCGGAGGATTCGGCTCTAGACCCCGAGCGCGCGGCGCGCATCGCCAAGTCCTCGGCGATGACCGGCATGCCCAAACGTCTGCTCTCGCGAGTCACGCGTCTCGTGACGCCGTTTGAGCGCGTCGCTTTGGACCAGGCGACGCACTTACGGCTTTTTTCGCGCGACGCGCAACGCGCGCTCGCCGCCGCCGCGCGCGCGGACTCCTCCGACGTCGAAGGCACCACCGCCGCGAAACCCGGTGAAAGTTGGGTGATGGACGCGAACGACGCGCTCACGGCCTGGGCGGCGGCGTCCGCGCTGGAGGAGGCCTCCGCGGCGTCCCAGGCGCGCCTGACGCGCGCGCTGGCGGAGGCGTCGGAGGAGCAGCTCCGCGCGCTGGAAAACGCGGCGCGCGCGGCGCGCGGCGCGGCGCCCGCCGCCGACGCGGCGGCGGCGACGCCGAAGACCGCCGCCGGGAAACGCGCTTTTAGTTCCGAAACCTCCGCGAAGGAGAAGGAAAAGGAGAACGAAGCATCCTCCGCGTCCTCCGCTCTCGCGATCGTCGCTGAGGAAGGCACGGACGGGGACGGTTCATTCGCGTCTCGTTCGCGAAAAAAACCAAACGCGAACGTCGCGGACGAGGAGAAGGCGCGCGCGCCGCCGTTCAGCGTGGACGCGGCTTTGGCGCGTTTCGACCCGACGCGCGCGCGCGCCTCGGCGCCCATCCGCGACGACGCGTTCCTGGTGGCGGCTGAGTCCGCCGCCGCCGAGGCGGCGCGGCTCGGCCCGAGCGCGCGCGAGCTGTACTACGCCTCGTACAAGGCGGCCATGGAGGAGGCCACCGCGTCGCTGAACCGGAGCGACGCCTCCGCGGTCCTCGCCGCCGCCGCCGGCGCGGCGCGCTCCGTCCGCGCGAGGATGGAGGATGTCTCCTCGAGCGCCTCTCGACGAGTCGAGCCCTCGCCGAACCCCGCGCGGCGACGCGCGGACGCCGCGCTCGCACGTCGCCGCGCGAGCGCGGCCGGAGCGAGAGACGACGTGGGAAAACGCGGGACCCACCTCGTTACGCCGTTCGCGAACGAACGCGACGGCGTGAGCGCTTCGTCGCGCGATCTGTACGCGCGCGGGTTCGGCGGCGCCGACCAAACCTTCGTCGTCGCGCGCTCTCCCGGGAAACGTTCGACTGATACGCACGCGGCTGACACGAGGAGCCCTCATGATCAAACCGCGAGCGCCCCGAACACCCCCTCGCTCGGTTCCTCGCTCCCCCCGGACCCGTTCGAGCCGCTTCTGAAGTGGACGCAGAAGGAAGGCGGGCGCGCGCTCGCCAGGCTGTGGGACGCCGAGCTCTCCGCGCTCGCCGCCTTCGGAGACGGAAAACGCGCCGAGACGGATTCCGCGATGCGCCGCGTCGACGCGGCGTCGTTCGCGTCGCGCTTGTTGCTTCCCCTCACGGCGAAGGGCACCAAAAGCCTGGCGTACCTGGACGCGTGCCTGGCGGTGGACGCGCCCGGTGAACGCGACCCGCTCACGCTCACGGCGTTCGTGCGCGCGCTCCGCGACTCCGCCAGGGCCACCTCCGCGGCTTCGCTCGGCGAGTCCCGCGGAGGCGTGGAAGGTCGCGCGGGCGGCGGCGGCGGCCCTCTGGCCGGTGCGACGGCCCGCTCGCACGAGTCCGCCATCGCGCGCGTCGCCGAGCTGGTGGACGCCGCCGTGGGCACGCTGAAGCGCCGCTTCCAGAGGGAAGGCAACGCGCACGCCGGCGTGGACCCGGTAACGTTGACGCGGTTCTTGGCAGACGCCTCCGTCGCGCCGGGCGACGCGCGCGCGGCGCTCGCCGAGCTTCGCGTGTGGGAGGGCTTCCCGCTGGACGTGCGGTTCGCGCGGTTCCGGCAGGCGATGCGTCCGCGCTCGGTGCGCCTCGCCGAGCGTAACGCTAAGCGCGCGGACAGTTCCGGAACCGCCCCGGGAACCGATCACGACGAGCCGTCGCTCGCGTTCGATCCCGCGATTGAGACCGAGCTCGCGTCGGCGCGCGAGGACAGAATAAGGCTCGCCGCCGAGGGGCAAAGAAAAACGAGCGTCGCGTCCGCGTTCGCGCCGGGGAAGGCGCTCCAACGGAGCCCCGTGAAGCGAGACGTCTTCGCGAAGTCCCCGTCGAAGGCGATCACTCGGAATATCGCCGCGTCGCCGAGAACGCCGACGAGCGCGCGGAAGAACATGTCACCGGGCGCGCCGAAAACGCGAGGAAGCGGCGGGCGGTTCGGCGCGACGGTCGGATCGAAGAGCGCGACGCGCTCGGCTTCGCCGTTCTCCGCCGCCGGCGAGCGCGCGGCGACGCGCGCGGCGGCTGAGCTCGCGGCGGCGCTTGAGGCGTCTCCCGCCGGTGACGACGGCTCGCCGTTGGCGACCGCGGCGGTATCCCGTGGGACCGGCGGCCTGTCGCACCGCCGGCGCCTGGACGTCTCCAGGTCCACGGAGAAGCTCACCGCGCCGCGGCGGCCGTCTTCGCCGGCGACGCTCCGCGTCGTTCGCGCCGCCGCGGAAGCCAAGGAGAGCTTCCACAACATCAACGAGACGCTCTCTCAGCTGGAGGCGAACGCCGAGCGGTTCGAAAACGACCTGCTGAGATCGTCCGCGACGATGGCGGCGATGGACGCCGCGCGGCGCGAGCGCGAGGACGCCGCGACCGCCGCGCTCCTGCGCCGCGCGCGAGACGCGCGCGCGCGCGCCGAGGCGGAGGACAAGGCGGAGATGGAGGCGCGACGCGTCGTGGCGAAACGCCAGAGTAAAAAGTGAAGGTAACTTCGAAGGTAGTCTAGAGCTAGCTAGAGCTATAGTATTCCATTATGATATGTCATAGCTACCACCCCGTTTCGCCCTCGAACGCCGCTAATATTGCCTCCCTGAGCTTCGCGCGGACCTTGGTGGTGTCCGCGCGCGCCGCCGCGACGAGCGCGCCGGCTTTGGATCCGCCGGCTCCGGCGTCCGCCGTCGCCAGGGACGCTTCCAGCGCGGCGCGCGCTTTCGCGGGGGACGCGTCGAGCCATCTCTGCACGTACGCGTCGAGGGTCTCCTCCTTTGTTTTTGTTTGGAAAAGTCCCTCGCGGTCGGCGGTACCGGTGGGAGGGTTCTTTCCTGTCGACGGAAACGGATGCGGCTCCGCGGACGCTCGCGCCGTCTCCACGTCCAGCACGGCGCGCTCGATCATGCGCAGGTCCGCCGTGGACGCCGGCGGGCGCGCCTCCGGCAGCGCCGCCAGGGTCGCCGCCACGGCTGCCGGGTCGGGGAAGACGCGCGCGCCGCGCACCAGCCGCGCCCACGCGCGCGCGCACTTCGCGATCATCGCGCCTTCCAGATCGGCCGCCGCCGCCGCCGTCGCCTCGCTCGCGCGCGCCGCCTCGCGTGCCAAGTCGGGAGGCGGCGCAGGCTCGTCCATCGCGCGTAAGCCCTGCAGACACAAACGACTCGCCGCGACGTGCGCGGCGTCCCGGGCTTCGCGGCGCGCTCGCGCTTCCTTCTTCGCCTCGGCCAGCGCCGAGCGCGCCGCCGCCAGGCGCGCGGCGAGGTCCGCGTCTGCGTCCGCCTCCGCGGCGAGCACCTCGCGCTCGACCGCGTCCGCGCCGCAGACGATGTCGTGCACCGTCTGCGGGTCGAGCTCGTCTCGAAGCGCGCGCGCCGCCGCTTGGAGGACGGCCAGAAGCGCGGCTGGCGTGGGCGCGTATCGAATTCGATTCGCGTGTAACGCCTCCGCGTCCGCTTCTTTAAATCGGCGCCAGCCCACGAGCACGCGCTGCGCGTCGTGCGCGGAGGCGGACGCCGCGAACGAACCCGGAAGCGTTTTTTCGGCGGCGACGGCGTCGTCGGCGGCGGCGAGAAGCGCGCCGACGTCCCCGGCGAGGGTTTCCCTCCCGGCAAACGCGCCGCCGGCGGCGACCAAAACGCCGAGCGTCTCCGGACGGACATGTCCCGCGTTCTGTTCCAAAACGCTCTGTAAGGCGACGACGGCTTTTTCCGCGACGCGGCACCATCTGCGCACCGGCGCGTCGCGGATGCGCCCCTCGTGCTCGCGCTCGGAGGCAATCTGGTACGCGCGCAAAGCCGTCGCCGCCGCGTCCGCCACCTCGACTTCCGATCCGCCGGCGGTGCCCATCCGCTCGGCGGCGTCGAGCGCGGCGGCGGCGACGCGATCAAACGCCAGACGCCGCGTCGGTATCCCTCGCTGCGCCAAAGTGGTGAGCGCGCGCAGCGCGCTCGTCGACGCGCGCAGCGCCGCCGCGGACGCGTCTTCGGTTCCGTCGCCGTTATTTTTTTTTCGTCCAGACAGCGTCAGCCGAACGTTTTCTCTCGCGTTCTCGCCGGCGGCGTCGACGAGCTCGCGCATCTGCTTCCGGAACTTCTCGGCGGCGGGGTTGAACACCTCGCGCTCGTGGTGCTCGTCGCGCGCCCACACCTGGTGCGGGAAGAACTTCTCGCGGTACGCGCCCTCCTCGCTTCCGCTCGCGTCCAGCGCCAAGCGCCACAGCGCCAGCGCGTCGGCGCACGCCTCGAAATCGGCCATGTGCCGATTTGAAACGCGCGCGTCGTCCGCGTCCGCCCCTTTATAGCCCACAGCCGACCCGCTCGCGCCGCTCGCCGGCGCGCGCGCGCGCAGGAACGCGTTCACCACGAGGGCAATCTCCAGAGGGGGAGGCATGGCCCGCGCGTTCGCGTCCGGGTCAAACGCGTGCGCCTCCGCCAGCGCGCGCATGTGACGCAGCGCGTGCCTTAAGCCGCGGTAGTGCGCGCGGCGGCGCGCCGCCAGAGAGCGAGGCCGCTCGAGCTCCGCGTGTTCATCGTCCTCGAAGTCGTCCTCGAACGTCGTCTCCTCCGTCTCCTCGTCTTCTCCGTCGTCGCCGTCCCGAACGGAAAGAGCCCC
>ENA-OUOG01001250-OUOG01001250.1-marine-metagenome-genome-assembly--contig:-NODE-1250-length-30131-cov-16.997405_pt1 | contig 30131 bp, 24 predicted proteins | sample MGYA00248635_ERZ508505 | MGnify/ENA primary metagenome ERZ508505 (study PRJEB26176, sample SAMN06267871) | marine metagenome | isolation source: Saanich Inlet, British Columbia, Canada | place: Pacific...
TTGCATTTCTAAAAACAAAATATAATTTAAGAGCTACAAGACAACATGGAACACCCTACTTTTTGTTTTGCCCATTCTGGTCTTTTTGCATACCATTTTTCCATATTGGGTTGCTCGTCATAGGGGTTTTGAAGTAATAAATACAATTCGTCAATTAAACTATAATCTCCAATTTCGGCTTTTTCTATCGCTAATTGGGCCATGTAGTTTCTCAAAACATACTTTGGGTTTGTTTTTTTCATTTTAGTCAAGCGAGTCTTGTCTTCCACTCCTTCTTGTTTCGTGAGTCTTTTATACTCTTTGAACCAGTTTCGCCATTTTGGTAAATGAGAAGTTATTTCAGAGCCATTCAAATAGCTGGAGAATTCGATTATTTTTTTAAAGCTATTCCATTTGAATGAGCTAAACCCGCTAAGTTCTCGAAAGAATAGAGTCATGTCTGTTTCCGATACTCGTAGGTTTTCTTCGAGAGAATAGATAATGGTATCAGGAACCAAATCTGGAGTGTACAACCCGATTTTTTCGCACATCATTTGGTGATTTTTGTGTGCAAATTGCACTTTAAACCCAGTTAAAATATCCTCGAGAGGTTCTGCATCTTCAATTAAAGGATAAATTGCGTTAGCAAGCTGAGTGAGGTTCCAAAGGGCCACATTTGGTTGGTTACCAAATCGATACCTTCTATGTTGCGCATCGGTTGTATTTGGAGTCCACCCTGGATTGTAATCTTCTAGCCAGCCATAAGGCCCGTAATCTATGGTAAGCCCCAAAATGGATAAGTTATCTGTATTCATCACACCGTGTACAAACCCTACTCGCTGCCAATGAATGATCATGTCGAGCGTTTTTGAAACTACTTCTTGAAAAAAGGCAAGGTAAGTTGATTTTGAGGGAGGGTCTAAATTTGGAAAATGGTGCTTAATTGTGAAGTCAACAAGTGTTTTTAGATTTTTTTTATCTTGCCTAGCGGCAAATATCTCGAAATTCCCAAAACGAATAAAGCTAGGAGCAACTCGACAAACGATAGCCCCTGGTTCTTCCTGAACATTGCCATTGTACAGAACATCTCTTGGAACCAAGTCTCCGGTTTTTATGAGAGAAAGCGCACGAGTTGTAGGAATTCCTAAATTGTGCATAGCCTCACTACACAAATACTCGCGGATAGAAGAACGCAAAACGGCAAAGCCATCTGCTCTCCGAGAATATGGGGTAGGCCCCGCACCTTTTAGTTGGAGTTTAATGGGTGAGTTGTTGATTTCAATTTCTGCAATATTTATTGCTCTTCCGTCTCCTAATTGCCCTGCCCATTGGCCAAATTGATGACCACCATAACACATTGCGTAGGGCTCAAATTCATTAAATTTTTCTTCCCCGCTCAGCACTTTTACAACCTCCTCTTCTTCCATTTCTAAGTCCCATTCATCCAACAAAGGTTGAGAGAAATGAATGAGGCTAGGACTTGAGGGAACAACCGGAGTTACAAAAGAATAACAAGCACCTTCAACTTGCCTAGATTCATTCGATTTTAGTGGGTCTGAAGGAAGGTCTTTTGAAAAAGAAGGAACGAGCGGTAAGTGGACTAACTTTTTCATCTTACGCCTTTTTTTGAAGCTGTAAAGAAGCCGAATTGATGCAGTATCTCAAACCACTTGGTTCTGGTCCGTCAGGAAAAACGTGACCCAAATGAGCGTCACAAGTATTACAGACTACTTCTACTCTTATCATCCCAAAAGAAGTGTCTTTTATATAACCAATTGCATTTTCGGCAATAGGTGCGGTAAAACTTGGCCAGCCTGTTCCAGATTCGAACTTAATGGTAGAATCAAAAAGCGGTGTATCGCAACATATACAATTGTATTTTCCTAGATCGTGTGCGCTACAAAACTCTCCCGAACCTGCTGGTTCAGTTCCTTTTTGACGTGTAATTCTGAATTGCTCTGGAGTTAGTTGCGCTTTCCATTCTTCTTCCGATTTTTCTACTCTTTTATCCGGTTCTGGCGAACCATGATTGGCAAATTTGATAATTGAATTCCAGTTCATCATGTGTTAGATATTTTATCATGAAGATAATGAAATTATTACCCACATGTTGGAGTAAAATCAGCTCCCAAAGGAAGGTTTTAGCTCTTTATCTCTTGGCATAATTCGATGAGTACACCATTGGTAGATTTAGGATGAAGAAAAGCCACTAATTTATTATCAGCCCCTTTTTTTGGTTTTTTGGTAATCAACACGAAGCCCTCTTTTTCTAATCTTAACAGCTCTTCTTCTATATCGGTTACATCAAAGGCAATGTGGTGAATTCCTTCCCCTTTTTTTTCAATAAACTTAGCAATAGCGCTATCCGGATGGGTCGCTTGTAACAATTCTATTTTGGACTCACCTGTTTGAAAAAATGACGTGATTACGTGTTCTGATTTCACCTCTTCTTGTTTGTAAGGTCTTCTATTCAAGAGTGCCGAAAAAAGTGAGTTGGATTGTTCCATGTCTTTTACTGCTATTCCTATGTGTTCAATTTTATTCATATCCATTCTATATTAAGAGTCAACCCTATCAATTTGATTAAATATTTTGTAAATTTATCATTCAATCTTGTTTTACAAAACTACAACTAAATTATGCTAAACAAAAGAGTAGAAGAAGCGCTTAATTCGCAATTGGTAGTGGAGGCATTTTCTTCCCACTATTATCTAGCAGTAGCTTCATGGGCAGAAGTAAATGGATTCAGTGGAACCTCAGAGTTTTTCTATGAACAATCTGATGAAGAGAGAATGCACATGCTTCGATTAGTAAAATTCATTAACGAAAGAGGAGGAAAGGCCGTAATTCCTCAAATAGATATGCCAACAAACGACTTTAAATCTATTCGTTACGTATTCGAAGAGTTTTTGAAACATGAACTGACTGTGTCAGCTAAAGTGAATGAGGTGGTAGGGATTTGTTACGAAGAAAAAGATTTTCCAACGATGAATTTCATGCAGTGGTACGTTTCTGAACAAATTGAAGAAGAGGCTGTCGTAAGAACGATTATTGACCAATTAAACTTGATTGGTGATGACAAAAGTGGCCTTTATCACTTTGATAGAGATTTAAAAAACATTAAAAATCCACAGATTACAATTAACAATACCGCAGAGTAATTGCTCTTAGTTATAATAGGATAAAAAATGCGGTGGTATATTCACCGCATTTTTTTTGTAAAAATTTGACTTAAACCTCACTCAAGCTCATTATTATTCGTAATTTAAGAGAACAATCTAATTTGTTCGAATAAAACTCACAAAAACACCCCATAAACTTATGATATTTATAGATACCCAACTTTCACCAACAATAATTGTACTGCTCGTATTACTACTGATTTTCCTCGTACTCTCTGTTGTTATCGTGCCAGAAAAAACGGCTAAAGTAATTCAACGACTAGGAAAATTTAATCGAATTGCAGATTCCGGACTTAGTTTCAAAATCCCAATCATTGATTCGGTTGCAGGAAACGTAAATTTAAGAGTACTACAATTAGATGTACACGTAGAAACAAAAACGATGGACAACGTATTTGTGGTGATGCAAGCATCTGTGCAATACAAGGTAATTCCTAGTAAGACCAAAGAGTCGTTTTATAGTCTAGATGATTCTTCCAGACAGATTTCTTCTTTCATCTTTGATGTAATTCGGGCAGAAGTGCCAAAACTTGAGCTAGACGAAGTGTTCTCAAGAAAAGATGATATTGCAAATGCCGTTAACCAAAGTCTTTCGGCATCGATGGACGATTATGGTTTTGAAATAATAAAAACACTTATTACGGATATCGATCCGGATAGAAATGTGAAAGAATCGATGAATAGAATTAATGCAGCTAAAAGAGACAAGGAGGCAGCATTACAAGAAGCAGAAGCAACAAAAATTACTATCGTAAAAGAGGCTGAAGCTGATGCAGAAAGCAAACGATTGCAAGGGGAAGGAGTGGCTGCTCAGCGAATCGCTATTGTAAAAGGATTCAAAGAATCGATAGAAGACTTTAAAGATTCGCTGGATGAAATAAACTCTACTGAAGTGATGCAATTTGTGCTTCTTACTCAGTATTTTGATACGCTAAATAGTATTGGAACAAAAGAAGGCAACAATACTATCTTGGTGCCACATTCTCCAGGAGGGATGAAAGATTTTCAACAGCAAATTATAGAAGGAACTTTTGTGGGTCAAAAAATGTCGGAGGTAACTCCAACACAACCCAAGAAAAAAGATGCTACATCTTAAACTTGTAAAGAAATTGACTTTATTGCCTTTAAATGAAATTGATTGCATCGTACATAACCAATAGCTTTTTTTTTGCCGTTACATATGAATTAAATGGCTACCACCAACTACTTTATTGGCAGCTAGGTTGTTTGTTATTGGCAATTGCTCTCGTGTATTTGTTTTTCTTAGGCCGAATACAAAAAAGGAAAATCAGATCCTTTATGGAAAGAAGAACAGCTACTATTATTTCTCAAAAAGAAAAAATTGAAGAACAGAAAGCTTTACTGGAGTACGAGCACGAAAAATCGGATGAATTATTAAAAGATATTTTTCCGAATAAAATTGTAAAAGTTCTTAAGAATAAAGGAAAAATAGAACCCGAATATTACGAAGAAGCTTCCGTGTTGTTCGCAGACTTTGTTTCGTTTTCTACAATCACACCATTTCTTACTGCCAATCAGTTAGTAGATACTTTAAACGTGTATTTCAAAAAATTTGACTCTGTGATAACTGAGAACAATATGATTTTGATTAAAACCATAGGAGACAGTTACTTTGCTGTGGGAGGAGTTCCAAAGAAAAATCGAAAAAACCCGATTTACACCGTTTTATCAGGACTTCAAATGCAACATGAAGTAAGGAAAATTAATTCAACTACCAACCTAAACTGGCAGATTAGGGTAGGGATAACAACAGGTGAAATAGCAGCAGGAGTCTTGGATACCAAGCGTCCCATGTTCGATGTTTGGGGAAGTTCAGTAAATGTCGCTAGTCGTCTTCAAGAAGCTGGATTACCGGGAAAAGTGAATATTTCGGAATCTACTTACAGACACATCTATCCTTTTTTCGATTGCGAAGAAAGAGGTGAGATAGGCACGAAAAATGTCGGGAATATTCCGATGTATTTTGTCAATAGAATAAAACTTGAACTATCGGCCGATGAAGAGGGGCTAATTCCGAACTCCTTGTTTTGGAAATACGTGCGAAACCTCAAAAACACGAAGCCCGATTACATTTCATTATTCAAAGATATGAAACTCAAAATGAGGAAAGAACTTCCCTCTGGAATTTATTACCACAACGAAAAGCACGCATTAAATGTCATGAATTCTGCTGAATTTTTAGGATTTGGGGAAGAAATATACACGGAACAAATACTGTTGTTGAAAACGGCTGCATTGCTCCATGACATAGGTTTTTTGGAGCAATACGAAAACAATGAAATAGTAGGAGCAGAATTTGCAAAAACGATATTACCAAACTATAATTTTGAATCTGAACAAATAGAGTTGGTAGCAAGTCTTATTTTGGCAACAGAACCATCCAGAGAGCCGCAAACTTTGCTTGAAGAGATTATGAAGGATGCCGATTTAGATTACCTCGGAAGGAATGATTTTACGGAAATCAGTAATAAGCTCATGAAAGAATATATGGAGAATGGAGTGATGAAAACCCCTTTAGAATTTCATGAGGCACAAGTTAACTTTTTGAAGACTCACAAGTTTTATACGGATACCGCTAAGTCTTCTCGGGTAAAAAAGAAGAGGGAGAATATTGAGATTGCTTTAAATTTATATAATTCTCAAACTTAAAACTGCCGTATCATCTGGATAGGGTTTTGAACCTCTGTATTCATTGATGGTTTCGAACAAGGCATTATTCATCTCTTTCATATTTAAGTATGAATTTTCTTTTACCGCCTTGGTTAATCTTTCATTCTGAAACTGAATGTTCTCTTCATTTTCTACTTCCACCATACCGTCTGTGTAGCACGCAAAAACTGTGTTTGGTTCAATAATTAATTTTCCTACTTGGATACTAGGAAGTTCTTCGAAAATTCCCAATGCAATACAACCTGTTTTGAGCTCTGTTACTGTATTTTTATGAACCATTATAGGACAATTATGACCTGCATTGATGTATTTTAAAGTACGGTTACTTTCCTTATAATACCCAATAAAGAAGGTAATAAACTTCTCTCCTTTGGCAGAGGATAACACGCTTGCATTCAATTCTTTTACAAGCTCAGTGATGGTTAGATTGTTGTGATTGTATTTTATATTTGCTCGCAATGTAGCCTGAAAATTGGACATAAGCAAAGCAGCAGAAATTCCTTTACCTGAAACATCTGCAATACAGAAAACATATTCGTTTTTATTGATAGGAATGAAATCATAATAGTCTCCGCTGACCATTTCCTTGGCTAAATAAGTTGCAGAGATATCAATGAACTGGTTGGAAGGTAAGTTACTAGGCAATAATAGTTTTTGCATTAAAACCGCAAGTTTCATGTCTTTTTCTTTCAGCTTTTTTTTAAGTAATTTTTTGGCAAGCGTCTTCGTTTCAATAGCTACAGAAACCACATTAGAAATTGTTTTAATAAAGCCTACGTGATCCGAGATGAAGGAAGTCATTTCGGTTTCCTTTATTCCGCCTATAAGGATATAAGAGAGCGGTATGCCTTTATGAAAAACGGGCAAAATAAGATCAAAATCTTTAAACTCCTTTATATTGACCTCTTTTAAAAGAGTGGATTTTTTTATAGAAAGCATTTTTGTTTTGTCAAAACCAGAACAATCACCTTGAATACCGAAAACCAAAATACACTTCCAGTTATTCCGATTATTTATGAATGCCAGCCTAGAAACCCCAATGTAATAACGCATCACATTTTCAAACTGATTTAGCAGTTCACTTACCTGGTAATTTTTATTTATAGAATTGGTGATTTCTAAAAGAGCATTTAGTTTTTGCCTTTCTATAGCCAGTTCATTATCGAGTTTTGTTAGCATAGTTCTGTTCAGATTTTGAACAGAAAAGTAAAACTTTGATTAATTAAAAACAATAGTTATTTTCTGCTATTATTTTAAGCGCAACTTTTTGATAACAAGAGGTAATATTGAGGGGTTCGTGCTTGGTAAATCTCTTCAATCCCATCAGCATCATTTTTAGTTCATCACCTTCTGCAAATGAGTTTAAAGCGTCTGTGGCAGATTTATTTATACGTTGAGAAGCCTCATAAAAGAATGCTTTTACCATCTCTATTTGAACCGAGCAAGCTTCTTCTCCTTTTAATTCAACACATTTCTCAACCCTAAGCATAATAGATTCAGCTAAATAGGTATCAATAATCATGTCGGCATTGTTCATCAAAATTTCTTGTTCTTTGGCTAGAGTTGCCATTAGTTTTTGAACTGCAGATCCAGCAACCATCAAAATTGCTTTTTTGAATCCAGCTAGTGACTTTTTTTGAGCTGCAAATAAACCACCCTCTCCTTCTTCAAAACTTGGTACAGACATGATTTCGTCTGCTACTTTCATTGCAGGGCCCATCAAGTCTATTTCTCCTTTCATTCCTTTTTTCAGAATCATATTGACCAAAAGAAGCCTGTTAATTTCATTTGTTCCTTCAAAAATTTTATTGATTCGTGCATCTCGGTAAGCTCTCTCAACCAAGGTTTCGGCAGAATATCCCATTCCACCATGAATTTGAACTCCTTCGTCTACAACAAAATCTAAACAATCAGATCCCACTACTTTAAGCAAAGCGCATTCAGGTGCAAACTGCTCAATTCCTTTCAGGGTTGCTTGTTCTTTACTCATTCCTCCTTCAACCAATGCTTTGATAGCATCGTCAATATTTTGCGCTGCTCTGTAGTTGGCAGATTCACTAGCAAAAATAGAAACAGCCATTTTTCCTAGCTTATTTCTTATTGCTCCGTATTTAGCAATGGGTCTCCCAAATTGCTCTCTGTCGTTTGCATATTTTACTGATTCCGTTACAATTTCTTTAGCAGCTCCAGTGGTACCGATAGATAGTTTGATTCTACCAATATTCAGGATATTTAAGGCAATTTTGAATCCATTTTCTCTTTCAGAAAGCATGTTTTCAACGGGTACTTTTACTTTGTTATAAAACACTTGACGCGTAGAAGAACCTTTTATCCCCATTTTTTTCTCTTCCGCATTCAATGTGATTCCTTCACTATCCGCTTCTATTAAAAAAGCCGTCAGTTTTTCGTCATCATCAATTTTAGCGAATACCGTATGTAAATGCGAAAAACCTGCATTGGTAATCCACATTTTTTGACCCGTAATCTCGTAATGCGTTCCATCTTCAGAAAGTACAGCTTTTGTCTTCCCAGAATTAGCATCACTTCCTGCATTTGGCTCTGTCAGACAGTATGATGCTTTCCATTCTCCAGAGGCTAACTTTGGTATGTATTTCGCTTTTTGTTCTTCGTTTCCGTAATACAACAAAGGTAGAGTTCCAATCCCTGTATGGGCTCCGTAGGCAACCGAGAAAGAGTAACTTCCTCCCAATGCTTCTGTTGCGAGCATACTCGTTTTAAAATCCATTCCCATTCCTCCTAATTCCTCAGGTATTGAAATGCTTAGCAGGCCTAGTTCACCAGCTTTGTCCATCAAAGCAGGCATAAATCCTTCTTCCATAGAATCCATTCTGTCCAAGTGTGGCATGATTTCAGTTTTGATAAAATCTTTACACATGTCGGCAAGCATTTTTTGCTCTTCCGTCCATTCTTCTGGGATAAATATTTCGTTTGCTTTCGTGTCTCTGATGATAAATTCTCCTCCTTTTATTGCTTCCATTTTATTTTAGATTTTTAGATGTTAGATTATAGATGTTAGAGCTATAAATCCAATATTTATTATTTAATTGTTTTCAAAGAATCCTAAAGTCTATTATCTAACATCTAGGTTCTAATATCTTTAAGCTTTAGCTCAATAATTCATATATCCCCGCAGCACCTTGTCCAGTTCCTACACACATAGTTACTGCACCATATTTCTGCCCTCTTTTTCTCATTTCGTTAAATAACTGAACCGATAATTTTGCTCCAGTACATCCAAGTGGATGACCGAGTGCAATTGCCCCTCCGTTTACATTTACGATATCAGGGTTTAACCCTAATTCGTTCATCACAGCAACAGATTGCGAAGCAAAAGCTTCGTTTAGTTCTATTTGTTCAATGTCGTTAAGCGAAAGACCTGCTTGTTTCAATGCTTTTGGCATGGCATAAATAGGTCCCATTCCCATAATTCTTGGTTCCAATCCTGCTACTGCATAAGAAGCTAATCTTGCTATTGGTGTCAAGTTATTTTCTTTCAAAAACTTTTCAGAAACCACCATCACAAATGCTGCTCCATCCGAAGTTTGTGAAGCATTCCCTGCAGTAACCGTTCCTCTTGCGTCAAACACAGGTCTTAGCCTTGCCAAACCTTCTAGGTTTGTCCCTCTTCTCACTCCTTCGTCTGTTTCACAAACAATATCACGAGTTTGTTGCTTTTCGTTTTCATCCAAATAAGTTTCCTTCATGAAAATTGGAACAATATCGTCTTGAAATCTTCCGCTATCGATTGCCTTTTCTGCTTTGGCGTGGGAGTTTACTGCAAATTCATCTTGCATTTCTCTTGTTACACCATATTGTTTAGCAACAGCCTCTGCAGTTAATCCCATTCCCCAATACCATTCTTGGCTTTTCTTGGAAACGCTTGCATTCGGGACCAATCTCCAACCTCCAAATGGAATGGGTGACATGGTTTCTACTCCACCGGCAATGATACAATCTGCCATTCCAGAGTGTATTTTTGCTGAGGCAATTGCAATCGTTTCCAATCCAGAAGAACAATATCTGTTCACTGTCATTCCTGGTACTTTTTCAGAATCTAACCCCATCAAAGAAACCATTCTTCCAATGTTTAATCCTTGTTCCGCTTCCGGAGTTGCATTTCCTACAATTACATCATCAATTTGTTCGGCAGCTACATTCGGCACATTTTTCATCAAATGTCTTATAACATCTGCCGATAAATCATCTGCTCTGTAAAAATTGAACATCCCTCTAGGCGCTTTCCCTACTGCTGTTCTGTAACCTGCTACTATATATGCTTTCATGTTTTTTAGTTTTATTTTTCATTTCCTAACAGGTATTTCTCCTGTTAGGTATGTTTCCGTCTTTAATTCATCACCTTTCGGAACGCTCTCCCGAATTGTCGGGATCGAACTTAGGGTTCGGTTTAGTGCTAGCTGCTGGCTGAGTAATTTTTACAAGAAAAATTGTATCGAAGCCCAACATAATCCAACTATTTTTTCTTTCAAACCTAACAGGAGAAATACCTGTTAGGAGGTTCTTAATTCCTCAACACTTTCCCCGTCTTCAAAATACTCTCAATTCTTTTAAGTGTTTTTGGTTGTTGGCACAATTCCAAGAAAGTCTTTCTCTCTAAATCCAATAAATACTGTTCAGATACTTTGGTTCTTTTAGACAATTCCCCTCCGCACATTACCGTTCCTAGTTTTTCAGAGATTAATTGATCATGATCAGAAATGTAGTTTCCTGCTTTCATGGAGTGAGCTCCCACATACACAATTCCTATTCCTTCGTTCCCCATTACTTCAATGTCGGTTCGTTGTGGTTTTTCTACATAACCTTTGGCATCCATCAACAACACTTGTTGTTTGGCATAGCCAATTTGGTGTGCTCGGCTCACAATTACTTCGTCTTGTCCCTCTCTCAAATAACCCAGTTCAAAAGCCTCTTTCCCAGAGGTTGAAACTTTGGCTTGACCTATTGTCAAGAATCTATTTCTTAATTGATTGGTGCGAATGTCACCTTCTTTGAGTTCGTCATTTAATCTCACCACAAATTCTTTGGTTCCACCACCACCAGGAATTAATCCCACTCCAAACTCTACCAATCCCATGTAGGTTTCGGCATTGGCAATTACTTTATCGGCATGCAAGCAAATTTCGCAACCACCACCCAGTGCCATTCCGTGAGGAGCAGCTACTACAGGGATGGATGAATACCTCAATCTCATCATGGTGTTTTGGAAAGTTCTGACAGCGAAATTTAATTCGTCCCAATCTTGCTCAATCGCCATCATAAATATCATTCCCACATTGGCACCAGCCGAGAAGTTTTGACCTTCATTTGCAATTACAATTCCTTTCCATTTTGGATCGGATTCTGCCAAATCAATGGCTTTGTTCAATCCTTGAAGTATTTCACTTCCAATCGTATTCATTTTAGTATGGAATTCTACATTTAACACTCCATCTCCTAAATCAATAATATGTACTCCCGCATTTTTCCAAACCGAATTGCTATCTCTTAGGTTTTCTAATGAAATTAAGTTTTCCGTTCCAGGAATTACTTGGTATGATTTGCTAGGAATATCGTAATACAATCGAGTTCCGTTTTCTACTTTATAAAAGGTTTCGTTACCAGCATCCAACATATCATATACCCACTGGGCAGGTTTCAAGTCTGCTTTTTCCATGTATTTGATTGCGGCTTTTACCCCAATGGCGTCCCATGACTCAAATGGCCCTAATTCCCATCCAAACCCAGCTTTTAATCCATCGTCAATTCGGTACAATTCATCTGATATTTCTGGTATTCGGTTAGTCACATATTGGAAAACTCCGTTGAATGATTTTTTATAAAACTCACCCGCTTTGTCCATTCCGTTGTACAACATTTTGGTCCTGTCTTTCAAATTATCGACAGATTTTGTCATTTCAAGAGTTGGAAAATTCCCTCTCGTTTTAGGTTGGTATTCCAGAGTTTTTAAGTTCAATTCTAGAATTTCACTTTTGCCTTCGGCATTTTTTACTTTTTTGTAAAAACCTTGTTTGGATTTACTTCCAAGCCATCCGTTTTCCACCATTTTGGAAACATAACTAGGTATTTCAAACAAATCACTTCTTTCGTCATTTGGGCAATTGTTTTTCACTCCATTTGCTACGTGAACCAAAGTGTCCAATCCTACTACGTCACAGGTTCGGAAAGTTGCAGATTTTGGTCTTCCCATTACTGGTCCAGTCAGTTTATCAACTTCACCTACAGTTAATCCCATTTCTTCCACTGTGTGGAACAAAGCTTGAATAGAAAAAACACCCACTCTATTTGCAATAAATGCGGGAGTATCTTTGGCTAAAACAGAAGTTTTTCCTAATATTTTTGATCCGTAGTCCATCAAAAAATCCACCACGGCTGGGTCAGTTTTTGGAGTGGGAATTACTTCAAACAACTTCAAATACCTTGGAGGGTTAAAAAAGTGAGTTCCTAAGAAATGTTTTTGGAAATCTTCGCTTCTTCCTTCTAGCATCATGTGAATGGGAATTCCTGATGTGTTAGATGAAATTATCGTTCCTGGCGTTCTGTGTTTTTCAATGTTGGAAAAAACTTGGTGTTTAATGTCCAATCTTTCAACAACCACTTCAATTATCCAATCGGCTTTAGAGATTAAATGAATATCGTCTTCTAAGTTTCCGGTTTTAATTCTACTTGCATAGCTTTTGCTGTAAATGGGCGAGGGGTTTGATTTTAAGGCAAATTTCAATGCATCATTTACAATTTTGTTTCTCGCCATTTTATTGTCAGTTTCCTTGGCTTCATTTGGAACGATGTCTAGCAATAAAACATCCAATCCTACATTGGCAAAATGACAGGCAATTCGTGAGCCCATCACTCCTGATCCTATTACTGCTACTCTTCTAATGTTTCTTTTCATAATCTAAATGTTGACTTTATATGCCGTTTTCTAGGCACAAATTATTTTTCGGTAGATAAAAAAATGTGATTTTCATCTATGAGTTGGTTTATATTCGCCATGACTTTAAAAAAAGTTTCCAGATCCTTGTTTTTTATGTTCTGTCTCAAATGTTCGTTGAATTGAATCACTTTGTTCTTTGAAATTTCTCTTTTTTCTTTCCCAGATTCGGTTAAGAAAATCCGGACTTTTCTTTTGTCGAGTTTATCCACTTCTCGGTAAATGATTTTCTCTTCTTCCAGGTTTTTTAGTGTTCTAGTTAAACTTCTGGATTCCATTCCCATTTTTGGTCCCAAACTAGTAGATGGTGTGCCTTCCTTTAAATCTATATTCAATAAAACCATACCAGTTGCCATACTTACACCGTGTTCAGCAGCTTGCAGATTGTACATTCTGGCTATTTTGTGCCATGTACTTCGGATATTAAAATCGATGGTTTCTTCTGGTTTCATTTATTTGCTTTGAACGAATATAGCAAAAATTTATTATGCAAGCATAACAAATAAATCGCTTTTTTTACAATCAGCACAATTCTTATTCTTTCGCTTACCAGAATCGTTTATTCTGAAATAAGAATGATTGCAATACCCGAGTATTTTCACTAATTTTGAATCAAAATAAATAAGGGCATGAGCATTTCAGAAATAGAAAATGAAATTATTGAGGAGTTTTCGATGTTTGACGACTGGATGGAAAAGTACGAACACATCATTGAGCTTGGAAAAGAACTGCCGATTATCGAGGAGGACCAAAAAACGAACGAAAACATAATTAAAGGTTGTCAGTCGAGAGTATGGTTACATGCTGAAAAAGAAAACGGCATTATTTCTTATTCTGCCGACAGTGATGCGATTATAACGAAAGGAATAATAGCCTTACTTATAAGAGTGCTCAATCACCAAAATCCAAAGGAAATTGTGGATGCAAAACTAGAATTTATAGACAAGATTGGACTAAAAGAACATTTATCACCAACTCGTTCCAATGGCCTTGTGAGTATGGTAAAACAAATGAAAGTATACGCTTTATTGATGCAACAAACTGCATAGAACGATGAAAAAAAAGGAATTAGAAGACACGATTATAGCAGTGATTAAAACAATTTTTGATCCAGAAATCCCAGTAGATATTTATGAGCTCGGACTAATTTACGATGTAAGAATCGATAAGGAGTTGAACGTTGAAGTAGATATGACGCTAACCTCTCCTTCTTGTCCCGTAGCTGAAACACTTCCCGTGGAGGTAGAAGATAAAATCAGGGGAATTGAAGTAGTAAAATCTGCCAAAGTACAAGTGGTTTTTGACCCCACCTGGACCAAAGACATGATGAGCGAAGAAGCTCAGCTTGATTTAGGTTTTATGTAGATTGATAGTCTTTTTGACTTGTTCGGTTACCTCAAAAAGATTTTTGATCCACACGTCAAATTTGGTTCATGAAAACAGTTAGAGAATATTTTCATTTATACGTATGTGATACCGACAATTTAATTTAGGACGATATTTGATTGCGAATGACGTACAAAACGAAACCTTATTCACAGTTAAGACAGAGAGATACAAACCAACTGTTCAATTAATAGTGCGTGAGTCCGACTTTGAAAGAGCTTACCAACTATAAATGAACGAGAGAGAAAAGTATTGATTTTGTTAAAAATCTACCTTTGATATCTTCGTTGCCTGCTCAAACTTTTCGAGCAATTATTCCGTTAAATTTGCGTTTAACTCAAACGTAAAAACAGTCCAAAAGGGCAATAAAATAATGGAAGAAGAACCCCAAATAGAATCAGTAGTTTCAAAAAAGAGATGGAAGAGACTAAAAAGAATAGCCTTGGTTTTAGTCTCTCTTTTTTTGTTAGTTATAGTTTCCGGGATTGTTCTTGCAAACATTTATGAAAAAGAGATAAAAAAATATGCCATAGGTGAAGTGAATACTTATCTCAAGGCTCAGTTAAAAATTGAGGAAGACGATGTGTCTTTTTCCTTTTTTAAAAAATTCCCTAACGCCAGCCTCAATTTTTCCAACTTGCTTATTGAAGCTGAAAACTCAAAAGACACGCTCCTTTTTGCGGAAAACTTCTCTCTAGAATTTGGGTTAAGTTCACTTTTCTCTGGAAATTATGAGGTGAGAGAAATTGATCTGGATGACGCACAACTCAATTTGTTGGTAAACAAAAAAGGGGATGAGAATTATATTTTTTGGAAAAAAACTGAAAAAAAAGATTCGACTGATGCGCCCTTAAGTTTTAGCTTAAAAGAAGTAAATCTGAATCGAGTAGAAGTGAGCTATTCCAATGAAAAAAGTAAGAACCGAGCTGTTTTTACTCTCAATTCCGCCCAGTTTGCGGGTGATTTCGATTCGGACTCATCAGTAGTTTCCATTAACTCAGACCTTTGGATATCCACCATACAAAATGATAGCACAGTGTATTTTAATGAAAAGCCAAGCTTGTTATCGGTGAAGAAGGCTGTTTTTGATGCAGCAAAGGTAGAGTTGGAAAAAGGAAGGCTCAAAGTAGGAGAAATGTCCTTGGATCTCAATGCTATTTTTAACCTCATTAATAAGGAAAACACAATCAATGCAGTAGCCAAAAATGTGGAAATATCTGAAGTGTTTACGCTCATGCCAAACGAGGTAAGCGCTAGGCTCCAAGCTTATAAAACGGATGGATTTGTAAACGGAAACATAGAAATTAAAACAAATAAAAAGGAGGAGATTCCAAGAATAAAAGCAGATTTTTCCATTGAAAGAGGCACAGTTACTGAGAGCAACTCGGGTGTAAAGCTCCAAGAACTTGAATTAGTAGGTAAGTATGATTTATCTCCACACAACCAAAGAATAGAACTGACAAAGGGCCAAGGTAAATTGAGTGGTGGTAATTTTGAACTCAAGGGAAAACTTCTAGGGACTTCCATTCAAACAGTATTCACAGAAATCAAAGGTGATTTTAAGCTTGGTCAGTTGGCTCAATTTCTAAATATTGAAAGCATTGAATCGATGGGAGGAACACTTGCATTAAACAATGAGTTTAGAGGGAGTTTTAGAAATGGAAACCTTAAGGTAACGGAGTTTTTAGGCAGTGCTAAACTGAAAGCTGCCTCATTGAAATTGAGAAACAACGAAACAAGTTACACGAATTTCAATGGAGATATTGCATTTAATAGGTTTAAGTCTAACGCAAACTTAACAGGGAGTTACGGAAATTCAGATCTATCAGTTAGTAGTCAGTTTTCCAATTTTATGCCCTACTTGGTGAATAATCAAATATTAGATGCGAACATTTATGTTCAGTCCAAGTTTTTGGAATTAGATGAATTATTAGGAAATGAAAAATTTGAAGTAGAACAAGGGAACGATACCACCGGTGTTTTCTTACCCAATAAAATAAAGGCAACGCTGAGAGTATCAGTAGAAAAACTTACCTATCAAAAACATCAGTTGGAGCAAGTTTCAGGATCTTTGAGTATGAATGAAAGTGGAATCAAAACCAACGACTTGCTGTTCACATCGAATAAGGGACGTGTCAATTTAAAAGGGGATCTGATGGTCAATAACCAAGGGTTTAGATTAAAATCTGATATTATTTTAGGTCAAATCGACATGAGTGATTTGTTGTTGAGGTTCAATAATTTTGAGCAAAATGTGTTGCGAAGCGAACACTTAACTGGTAGAGCCAATGCCATAGTTTCCATTCAATCTGACTTGAATCAGCATTTGGAAATAGAGTTAAACTCGTTGGTTGTAAATGCAGAATATTCTATTTCGGAAGGAGAAATAAAGGATTTGGAATTGTTTGACGAAATTGGCGAATACCTCAAGTCCAATGTCATTTCCAAAAGCATCGTGAAAGTGGATGAACTAGCTAAAAGACTGAAGCGGGTTAAGTTTTCGGAATTTAGCAATACGCTCGAAATCCGAAATAGAATGATTCATATACCCTTCATGTCCATCAAAACATCCGCTATGGATATTGGGTTGTACGGAACTCAAAGTTTTGATTTTGATATTAATTACGGTATTAACCTTAGGTTAAAAGATATTTTGACAAAAAAGAAGGACACGGAATATGGTTACGTTGTGGACGATGGAAGCGGTGCTCGATTATTTTTGTTAATGACTGGAACAATCGATAACCCTATTTTTAAACTAGATAAAGAGGGTAGGAAAACATACAAAGAGCAGAAGCGTGCTGAAGAGAAGGGAAATATAAAGGGAATTTTGAAAGATGAATTCGGGCTTTTTAAAAATGACAGTTCTGCTCTGAAAACAACAGATAAACCGAAGCCCAAGCCAAAATTTGAAGTAGAGTGGGAAGTGAGTGAAAAGAAACAAGAGACAACAAAAAAATTGGAGCCGGTTGATAAGAAGGAGGAGAAATCTAAGAAGAAGAAATCTTGGTTAGATAAACTGAAAGGAGAGGAAGAGACGAAGAAAAAAGTGGAGTTCGAAGTAGAATAATTTTTTCTGTCGAGTAAGATGGGTGAAAATCGGCAAAAAGGCTAACTTTACTATTCCCAAAATATTAGGATATGAAAAATCTCATCACAACAATTATTTTAGCTTTTGCGGCTTTTGTAGCATATTCTCAGGTGTACGACCCAGTAGATTGGGAATATTCGGTGGAACAAAATGGAACAGAAGCAACTTTGATTTTTACAGCATCCATTGAGGAAGGATGGCATGTATATTCTCAGATATTAGAAAGTGATGATGGTCCGGTAGCTACGGAAGTGACTTTTACGCCCAATCCAAATTATGAATTGATAGGCAAAACCACCGAATCCAAAACGTACAAAGAATACGACCCCAATTTTGAAATGAATTTGACTTTTTTTAAAACCAAAGCCGTTTTAAAGCAAAAAATTAAGTTAAAATCAGACCAGCTATTTCAAGTTGAGGGAAGTGTATATTTCATGGTGTGTAACGAATCTATGTGTTTGCCTCCGAGTGATGCTTCTCACACATTTCGTTTGAATGCAGGGGAAAACATGACAAATGAAGTGGCGTCTCCAGAATTGAAACTAGTACAAGGAGACGAAATGACCACACAAGAAGAAGCGCAAGGAAGTGGAATTGAAGACCCTGCACAATGGAAGTTTACCTCCAAAAAACTTTCCAACACTGTTTTTGAGATTAGTGCAACGGCAATTTTGGATAAACATTGGCATATTTATGCGAACAAGCAAGTAAGCGACATGATAATTCCTACAGAATTCTATGTTGCCGATACAGTTGGAAAACTGGAAGGCGAGATGAAGGAGCTGGGAGAAATTCACGAAGTGTACGAAGAAGTAAACGATGCCGATAGCCGTTACTACGAAAGCGAAGTGACTTTTACCCAACAATTTGCCATAAACGAAGGACAGGAGTTTTTTACTGTTGAGTTGTCTTATATGTTGTGCGACACAAGCCACTGTTTGCCTCCAACCTACGAGGAAATTAGAGTAGAAGCCGCAACAGGAAACATAGTGAAAGAGGCAACCACCAATTCGGCTACCTCCAATGCACTTGAAATTTTACCAGCAATGGAAAACTTTGACCTGAATAATCCGGTAGCTGATTGTGGAGGAGAATCAACCAATAGCGCAGAAAAAAAAGGACTGTGGTTACTCTTTTTGTTAGGAATTGGAGGAGGACTTTTTGCTATTTTAACTCCTTGTGTTTACCCGATGATTCCCTTGACTGTCAGTTTCTTTACAAAAGGAGGTCAAGATTCAAAAGGAGGATTTGGTAAAGCCGCCTTGTATGGATTATTCATTTTTTTAATCTACACCTCACTCAGTTTGCCCTTTTGGTTTACGGATGCCGACCCGCAAGTATTGAATGGAATTGCAACAAACCCAATATTGAACTTGGTGTTTTTCGCAGTTTTTGTATTCTTTGCTTTTTCATTTTTGGGTTACTACGAGCTTACTCTTCCTTCAAAATGGAGTAACAAAGTAGATTCTGCCTCAAACGTGGGAGGAATTATTGGGATTGCTCTAATGGCATTGACCTTGGCTCTTGTATCGTTTTCTTGTACTGGGCCAATTTTAGGTTCAGTGTTGGCAGGAGTGTTAAAAGATGGTCCACTTCCACTTACTGTGGCATTAGCTGGATTCGGATTGGCGTTAGGTTTGCCATTTGCCATTTTTGCAGCCTTCCCAAGTTTAATGAAAAAACTACCTTCTTCAGGTGGTTGGTTAAACTCAGTAAAAGTAGTATTAGGATTTTTAGAATTAGCACTTGCTATCAAGTTCCTATCGAATGCAGATCTCGTTATGCAATGGGGATTAATCAAAAGAGAAGTATTCTTCGCTTTATGGATATTAATTGGATTAGGATTAGTGGCTTATCTTTTTGGTCTTATCAAATTTCCTCACGATCATGGAAAAACAAAACTCTCTTTCTTTCGAGTATCTTTTGCTGTTATGATATTGGCATTTGTTGTGTATTTAATTCCTGGATTAACTGGCGGTGAAAATGCAAACAGAAAGCTCGTGAGTGGCTTCCCTCCACCGATGCACTACAGTTATTTTGGAGGAGAAATGTTCCATGCATACAAAGATTATGAAGAAGGACGAAAAGCAGCCGAAGAACAAGGAAAGCCAATGCTGATTGACTTTACAGGTTGGGCATGTGTAAATTGTAGAGAGGTTGAGGAGAACATTTGGCCAAATGAGGAGGTAATGAAATTGATTTCAGAGGAGTATATTTTAGTTTCACTTTACGTAGATGAGGATATTGAGCTTCCAAAAGAAGAACAAGGAGAGGTGGACATCAAATATGACAACGGCAAAGTAAAAAAGAAGAAGATTAAAACCGTTGGTGATAAATGGTTTACCTTCGAAACAATCGTATTTAAGAACAATGCTCAACCCAGGTATATTTTGCTTTCTGAAGACGGAACATTATTAAATAACCCAATCAGTTACGCAGACATCAAAAAAGGAGGAGGAGCATCTTTTTATGCGGATTTCTTGAAGTGTGGACTGGAAGCTCATAAAACGATGAATTAAGAAATAGAACAACTAACTTTAATGAAAAACCCATTTATTGCCATAGCGCTAGTGGCTAGCGTTTCTTTGTGGTCGTGCAACGAAGAGAAGCCTCAAACACAAGAATTTCCAGATGAAATAGAGGTGGTAACACCCGATATGAGGTTTGGATTTGATTTCAATAATTTTGATGTAAAAGAAGGATTAGTTCAAAGGGATTGGACCTTGAGTCACCTTTTTGCCAATTATGACGTATCACAGGCCGAAATAAACGAAGCCTACAACATATCAAAGGATAGCTTAGATTTAAATTATATCTCACCCAACAAAGAATATTACATGCTTTGTAGGATAGATGATGATTCGGTAAATAATTTACAATATGCGATTTATATCAAAAATGCAGTAGAGTATTTCATTTTTGATTTTAATGACACGGTAGCAGTTCAGGCAAAGAGAAAAAAGGTTACTGTTGTGGAGAAAGAAATCAGTGCGCGTATCAGAAAAGGAGGTAACTTATCTTTTGCGATAGACAGACAAGTGCAAAACCCAACAATTACCTATCCTTTGGTAGATGAAATTGCTACTATATACTCCTGGTCAATCGATTTCTTTCACTTGCAAGTAGACGATAAGCTAAAAATTATGTATGAGGAAAGAACAGTGGGAGATGAGGCTATCGGTATAGGAAAGATAAAAGCGATTTTATTCAACCACAAAAACACAGATTTTTATGCTTTCGGTTACTCTATTGATTCGAGTTATAGTTTTTACACAGAAAAAGCAAAAACAATGAAAAGTATGTTTTTGTCAGCCCCGCTCAAGTATTCTCGAATGAGTTCGGGGTATAATTTAAAGCGATACATTAAACTGTATGGAAGGGTAAAACCTCACTTAGGAACAGATTATGCGGCACCATACGGAACTCCCATTTGGACTACGGCAGACGGAACCATTTCAAGAGCCGGATATGGCAAAGGAAACGGGAATTTTGTGAAGGTGAAACACAACAAACAATACTCTACACAGTACCTTCATATGTCGCGTATTGCCAAAGGAATAAAGGTAGGAAAGTATGTGAAACAGGGTGAGATTATTGGGTATGTTGGGAGTACGGGATCGTCTTCTGGTAACCACGTTTGTTACCGTTTTTGGAAGGACGGAAAACAAGTAGATTCTCGAAAACAAACATTCAATAGTGCCAAACCTATGAAAGATAATCATGTTCCAAACTATTTGGAATATGTGGATTCGGTAAAGCCAATTTTGGATAAAATTCAGTTTCCTGTGTTAGATACTATCTCGGAGAATACTGATTCAGCCATAATAGAAAGTGCCAGTTAGTTTGTAATTCTCTCGATAATTAGCCGTAAAAAAATCTTTTTTATCCCTAATTTTAGGCAACCAAAAATAAGGTTGACATGAATTTGATAGAAGAATTGACTTGGAGAGGGATGTTGCACGATAGCATGCCCGGAATGGAGGAACACTTGAATGAGGAAATGCGCGCAGCTTACGTTGGGATTGATCCAACAGCTGATTCATTGCACATAGGGCATTTGGTTTCTGTGATGATGCTCAAGCACTTGCAGGTGGCGGGTCACAAGCCAATTGCATTGGTAGGTGGAGCCACAGGAATGATTGGCGATCCCAGTGGAAAATCGGCAGAAAGAAATTTATTGGATGAGGGTACACTTCGTAAAAACGAAGAGGGATTAAAAGCCCAATTAAAAAAGTTTTTGGATTTTGAATCAGATGAAAAAAATGCAGCCGAGTTGGTGAACAACTATGACTGGATGAAGAACTTTTCGTTTCTTGGATTTATCCGTGATGTAGGAAAACACATCACCGTAAATTACATGATGGCAAAAGATTCGGTAAAGAAAAGAATTGCTGGAGAAGATAGCGATGGAATGTCATTTACGGAATTTACCTACCAATTGGTTCAAGGTTACGATTTTTTGCATTTGTTCAAAGAAAAAAAATGCACCATTCAAATGGGTGGTAGTGACCAGTGGGGAAACATTGTAACCGGAACAGAGCTCATTAGAAGAATAGGAGGGGGGAAAGCTTTTGCAGTAACTTGCCCATTGATAACCAAAGCAGATGGAGGTAAATTTGGAAAAACCGAAAGCGGAAACGTGTGGTTAGACCCAGAGAAAACATCTCCCTATAAATTTTACCAATTTTGGTTGAATACCAGTGATGAAGATGCAGAGAAATACATCAAAATATTCACTCTTTTTGGCAAAGAAGAAATCACAAGATTAGTTGCGGAACACAAAGAAGCTCCGCACGAAAGAAAGCTGCAAAAAGCATTGGCAGAAGATATTACGATAAGAGTTCATTCGAAAGAAGAGTATGAAAACGCTGTAAAAGCATCTGAAATTTTGTTTAAAAAGGGACAAGAAGCTGTAGATGGGCTTAAATCGTTATCTGCTAATTTGATTCAAGATATTTTTGAAGGAGTTCCACAAGCGACCTTTTCCAAATCCGACTTGGCCAATGGTATAGATATTGTATCTGCTTTGGCAGAAAAAGGAGGTTTCTTGAAATCGAATGGAGAAGCAAGAAGAGAATTGAAACAAAACTCCATCAGTGTAAATAAAGAAAAAGTAACCGATGTCAAAATTCTTGGTAAGGATGATTTGATAGGGGGGAAGTATATTTTATTACAAAAAGGAAAGAAGAATAATTTTTTAGTAACGGTAGAGTAAAATTCGTATATTAAAAAACCTTTTACTCTCAGCAGAGAGCCGAAAAATTTAAAAAAAGTCAACGTTTAAGCCCTTTTAAAAAATCGGGAAAAAATTTTGAAAAAAAACCGAAATGCTAAGACAACACTTATCTCAGAAGCTTTCGCAAAAGCTATCGCCACAGCAAATTCAGTTGATGAAATTGCTGCAGGTGCCTACTGTGGAGTTGGAACAAAGGATAAAGGATGAAATAGAGGAGAATCCAGCTCTAGAAGAAGGGCTCGAAAAAGAAGATGACGAGTACGGGGAGGATGAGTATGAAGAAGACTTATCAGATTCGCGAGATGATTTTGATGTGAGTGATTACCTAGATAACGAATCGCATTACTCCACAAAATCGAACAATTATGCTGATCCTGAACAAGAAACAAATATTCCAATATCTGGAGGTAAAACCTTTCAGGAACGTTTAACTAATCAGATTTCGCTGAGGTTACGAGAAGAAAGAAAACTCATTATTGCCCAAAATATTATTGGTAATCTGGACGAATCCGGTTACTTAAGAAGGGAACTCATAAATATTTCGGATGATTTGGCCTTTATGTACAATATTATGGCTGAGGAAGATGAAATTGAGGAAGTTTTGTATGAGGTTCAAGATTTAGATCCTGCTGGTGTAGGGGCTAGAGACTTGAAGGAATGCTTGTTGATCCAGCTCGAGAGAAAGCAAATGCTTCATGAAGAAGAACCTGGTTTATTGGTCGATGCAATCAATTTGATTGAACATCAATTCGAGGCCTTTACCAAAAAACACTATTCTAAGATATTGGAAAGATTAAATTTTAGCGAGGAGCGACTCAAAGAAACCATCGAACTCGTAACGAAATTAAACCCAAAACCAGCAGGTTCAATAAAAGAAAGTTCGATGCCTGCCCAACACATTATTCCCGATTATATTTTAACTGAGGAGGACGAAGAGCTAAACTTAACGCTGAATGCACGAAATGCGCCACAATTGAACGTAAGCAGAACGTATCACAATATGCTCGAGACTTATGACAAGAGCAAGAAAACAAAGAAAGACAAAGAGGCCATCATGTTTATAAAGCAAAAACTAGATGCAGCTTCTTGGTTTATAGATGCAATCAAGCAAAGGCAGCACACCATGATGAGTACAATGGAAGCCATTTTGAGCTACCAAAAAGAGTATTTTTTAACTGGCGATGAAACTAAGTTGAAACCCATGATATTAAAAGACATTGCCGAGATAGTAGAACTTGACATCTCCACTATTTCGAGGGTAACAAACTCGAAGTATATCCAAACTCCTTTTGGCACCTTTTTGTTAAAATCATTTTTCTCCGAATCGCTTTCAACTGATTCGGGAGAGGATGTTTCTACAAGAGAAGTAAAGAAAATACTCCAGAATATTATTGAAGACGAGAACAAAAAGAAGCCGTTTACGGATGGTGTTTTGGCCGAAATGTTGAAAGACAAAGGTTACAATATTGCCCGAAGAACAATCGCTAAATACCGTGAACAACTAGAAATTCCCGTTGCCCGATTAAGAAAAGAATTATAACACTTTGAAACACGCAGCAAAAGTAATTTCTCTCGTTATTAATCCATTTATAATGCCTTTGTTGGGGATTATATTTGTGTTTAAAGTTCACGCTATTTATCGAATCGTTTACCCAACTGATTTTGGCAATTTATTAATCCTATTGGCTAGTATTTTGACTTTGATTTTCCCATTCATTTCTATTTATGTGCTGTATCGTTCTGGATTAATAGCCGATTTGTCGCTTTCTAACAGAAAAGATAGGATTCTCCCATCAGTAATTACAGCAGCCTATTATTCGGGGTTTTATTATTTCATTCACCGAATCAATGGCCTTGATTCACCTATTTTAGCCGGCTTTTTGGGTGGCTGTATCGCTTTGTTTATAAGCATTATTATCACCACCAAATGGAAAATTAGTTTGCATACACAAGGAATTAGTTCATTGGCAGGAATGGTAATTGGCGTTACTCAAATAACATTCGTGTCGCACAATTGGCTTAATATTGGTTTATTAGTTGCAATTGGCCTTGTAGGAACAAGCAGACTTATTCTTCACAAACACACAGTGCTTCAAGTTTATGCAGGAGCTGTTCTGGGATTTGTAGTCCCTTATCTGTTTGTGATTAACGACTGGGCAGTTTAGTAAAACATGTATTTGACACCGAAATTCAAGAAAAATCCGTTTTGGTGAACCAAATCACCACCGTCTGAACTGACTAGATTTAAATTGTATTTCCCCGTACCATACACACAAAAATCGTCATTTAATTGAAAATTTACTTTTGGACCCACGGCCAGAAAAGTACCAAATGAACTTTCGAAATTAGCTGCTTCCCAGGTGGTAAGATTGTAAGGAGAATACAAAAAACTGATGTCTTTTCCTTTTACCTCAACCAGGTCAGAATCGAATCGGTGAACCGAAAATTGTTGAATAAATGTAACATTGATGAGGATTTGTAATTGATCGTATTGTAGCTCACCGTAAACCGAAAAATCCAAACCTAATCCCAATTTGTACCCATTAATTTTTTCTTCTATGGCTACGTCATACAACGTCTGAGTAGATTCCTCTAGTGCGGTTCTGGTAGAAGATTTATTTCTTCCCTGAGCAATTTCTAATGACCAAACAGTGGCAAACCTTTCACCGAAAATGTTTTCGTAAATAAACCCAATTTTAGGCTGAACAAATGCTTCGCTTGCCGTCTCCAAGGAGGAATAGCCAAAATTTACTGGGTCGTTAGGATCCGACTCCAAAAAACGAAAATTCGCATTTTCGAAACCTGTGTAAAGCCCAAAATTTCCTTGAGAGTATGAGGATGAAGCAAGAAATATGGCAGCTAAAACAAAGGTGATTTTAAGAATTTTCATCCTGCTAAAATAATCAAAATAGTTAAAACCAAATACAATAAAACGCCATTCAGGATGAACAGCGTTCTACTTTTTGTGTGTTAATAACTTAGACATGGACTAAAAAGGAAGATCGTCATCTGATTTACTTCCTTTTTTTTCATTAGTTTTCTTGTCGCCCAAGAGCAAGAGTTCATTAACTAGTACTTCAGTTGTGTATCTTTTGTTCCCGTCTTTGTCTTCCCAGCTGCGGTTGGTCAATTTACCTTCAATCGCGATTTCGCTTCCTTTCTGTACATACTTTTCAATAATTTCGGCAGTTTTTCCCCAAGCTACTAGGTTGTGCCATTCCGTATTTTCTATTAATTCTCCTTTAGCATTTTTGTAGTTGTCATTGGTTGCTAAGTTAAAGTTGGCTACTGTTTTTCCAGAGTCAAGGTGCTTTACTTCTGGGGCTTGTCCCAATCGTCCAATTAATTGTACTTTGTTTCTTAAATTACTCATAATGTTGTGTGTTTTCTTCCGCCCAATGGCAGGTTCGTTTGTGTGTCGTCAAACCTCGTTGTTTGTTTCGACAGTGCAAATATGAGGCAGGGGATTAGCAATAGTCGGTTTCTAACTATTTGTTTTCGTTTACTTTCGGTTGTAATCGTTTGTAGTCGTTTGTAAATGAAAATTATTTTTGTATCTTGGAAGTACAGAACTTTAACAAACAGATAGAAATATTGATTTTAATGAACAAGTATACCCATGGAAAAAAAGTGTTTAGAATGTCAAGAAATTGTAAAAGGAAGAGCTGACAAAAAGTTTTGCTCGGACTATTGCAGAAATTCCTACAATAACAAATTGCATGTTGAAGACAAAAACTTGGTCAGAAACGTCAATAATAGGTTGAAAAAAAATTACAAAATTTTATCCGACTTAAATCCAAATCAAAAAACTAAAACTCACCGAGACAAATTGATTGCTAAAAACTTTGATTTTAACTACATCACGAGTGTTTATACCACCAAAAAAGGAACGATTTATTACTTCGTTTACAATCAAGGTTATTTGGAATTGGAGAATGGATTTTACATGCTTGTAAAAAGGGAGGACAATTAAAATAAATGAGAATCATTTATTTAATGGATAAAATAAAGTGTAACTTAAAGGCCTATAAATTTTAATAAATAGTATGAAATCAACACAATTAACTATCGGGAAGTATGTAGTACTTTCTTTTCTAGCTATGGGAATAGCATTAACAAGCTGTAAAAAGGACGATCCAGTAGAAGAGCCGGCAGATGTAACAAGTCCTGCACCAGAACCTACTTTTAGTGCTCACTCCCAAGTACAAGTTCCCATTGTATTAAAAGAAACAGGAGAATTATGTCCGCCATGCGGAGGTTGGGGATGGACCAACTGGGAAACGTTAATAAACGATTATAAATCTACCGCTTTTAAATGGGCAAATTACAGCAATTATTTCGTGTCCAATTCATTTTTTGTGAATTCAGAATTAGATCCTGCCAATTCGGTACAAAATGCATTTCAAGCCAATTTTCCTTACGGTGGATCTAAGCCATTGATTTATGTAAACGGAAGTCAGGCTAGCTCCAATACCGGTGCTGCTCAGGTGACTGATTCAAAAGTGAAAATAGACCAATCCATTAATACAGATGCGGCTAACGTAAAAGTATCAGCTGCCTATAAAATTAAGTGGGAAGGAAATAAAATTACCGTGGATGCTCAAGCAAAATTTTACCAAAATACGGGTGGAGCTTATTACATGGGTGTTTACTTGGTAGAAGATAAGGTGATGGCTACACAAAGTGGTCAGTCTGGTACTGTAGCGCATCATTTAGCCATGAGAGGATCTGTAGAAGGCGGAGTATGGGGAAAAGAAATTGTATCGGGTATGGTTTCCCAAGACGATGTGTTTGATGAAACTTATACAACTACAATTCCTTCAACGTATAACAAAGAGAATATAACTGTTGGAGTTATTATCTGGAGAAAAAATGGTACGAAGTATTTCTATGAAAATGCGGCCACGAACCAAGAGTAATTAACTAGACAATAGAATCAAAAAAGGGGTCTGCTAATCCTAGCAGACCCCTTTTTTAATACACATTAAAATTTGAGTTATGGAATAATAGTGATACTCTTGGTATCCGAAGCATACAGATTAAAGTTACCCAAGGCATCGTTATTAAAGTTTCCGGTTGGATTGGCGGGAGGTGCTCCGTTTCCAGCGTTAATCAGTGCATCTACTCCTTCTAAATAAGTAAAAGTAGCCTTGTCACAAGAGGTTAATTTCATCGTTACGTTGTCAAAGGCCTGTGCAGCTCCAATGGCAAATAATGGAAATTCAATTCTGTTTCCATTCAAGAAGCCATCATTTAGTAATATCAAGTTAAAGATATCCCCGTAGTTGATTCCTTGCACATCTACTTCTATTCGATAATAGTTTTCGGTAGCACCAGGATCATTGAATTCTATTTGAGTAATGTACCCACTATCACTGAATGTGCTAGCCTCTACAAATTCATATGAAATAGTGTCGATGGGTACTACAGCAGGCATCACTCCTTTGGCCACAAAGCTGTTTCCGTTTTCAGTTACTGTCAGTGTGTATTCTCTTCCAGATACTGCATTAAAACCCACCAACTGATAGTTCCCGTCTCCAAAGCTTGCGAGGGTATAGTTGCCAGAACTATCACTGAGTACAACGGTTGCATTGGTAATAGGCACCGGTGTATTGTCGCCAAAAAAGTTGGTTGTTTCGCTTACTTTTACGTCAAAGCTATTTGTACCCTCGAGCAAAGTCGCTTCGATTACTGTTCGTTTGTCGCCATCTTCTTGTTCTATGTCAATTATTTTTCGACAAGAAACAGTGGAAAGGGCAAGGATAGAAATTGCAAAAATTATTTTTTTCATAAAGCCTAAAATTTAAAATTATAAGTAACAGACGGAATGATTTTGAACAACGCAGTTTGCTCTGCTACCGTTTGTCCTGGGTTATTTTCGTCCTCAATAAAATTGATTGAGAAAGTATTTTCCCTTCCATATACGTTGTAAATTGAGAAGTTCCAGTTGGATTCAAATTTGTCTGTTTTTTTGTTGTACCAAGTTACTCCCACATCCATTCTATGATAGTCTGGAAATCGAGATTGATTTCTACCCGAGTAGTAAGGTACATTTACTCCTTCTATTTGATAACCTCCTGATGGGTAGGTAACGGCTAGCCCGGTGGTGTACACCCAACTTGCAGAGGCCGTCCATTTTTCGTTGAATTTGTAGATTCCAACAGCCGAGATATCATGAATTAAATCTTGTCGAGCAGGATAGTATTCTCCATTGTTGATGAGATCAAACTTACGTAGCGAACGCGAGTAGGTATAGCTCAACCACCCCGTAAATTTCCCCTTTCTTTTCTTTAAATAAAACTCAGCTCCGTAAGCAATTCCTGAGCCAAATGTCAATTCCCTCTCAACTTCAGCATTTAAGAACAAATCTGCTCCATTTCTGTAATCAATTTGGTTTTGGAGATTTTTGAAATATCCTTCTACCGAAAATTCGTAGGCATTTTTTTTAAAGTTCCTGAAATATCCCAAGGCAACTTGATCAATAATTTGCGGCTTTACATTGTTTGAGCTGGGCACCCAAGAATCTGTTGGAGAAGAAGCGGTAGCATTGGATAATAAATGAATGTACTGGTAGTTTCTGTTGTAAGAAGCTTTGATAGAAGACACTTCATTCAGCATGTATTTTGCCGCTAATCGGGGCTCAAATCCTCCATAAAACTTGGCTGTTTCGTGTCTGTTATAAAATTGCGAGCCTGTTGGAGTTCCGGCCTCGTTGTAATCAAATATCGAGTCATTGTTTCCCAAGTAGTTAAAAAACGAATACCTCAAACCGTATTGAATGCTAAACAACTCCGATACTTTTTGTTCATTTTGAATATACACAGCGTTTTCTGTAGCAAGTCTGTCATTCAGGTTTATTGGATTGAAACCCGAAATAGAGCTAAATAACTCACCTGGATCAAAAGTGTGGTAAATCATGTTGAGCCCAAACTTGATCGTGTTTTTTTCATTCAAGAAATAAGAAAAATCTTGTTTGACGTTGTAATCCAAAATCGAAGCTTTGAAACCAAATGATTCTTCATCACTTCCTATTCTAAACTCATAATCGTAGTTACTCAAAATAAGAGACGTGTTGGAAAATAATTTGTCGCTAAACAAGTGGTTCCACCTCAAAGTTCCCGTTGCATTTCCCCAGTTGAATCCAAAGGTTTCACCCACACCTAATACATCTCTACCAAAATATCCCGAAAGGTAGACTCTGTTCTTGTCATTTAGTTTATAATTTGCTTTCAGGTTGAGGTCGTAAAAATACAGTTTGGAATCTCTTAAATCTGCGTCTGGAGAAAGTTTTAAGAATAAATCGGCATAACTTCTTCTTCCAGAGATGACAAAAGATCCTTTGTCTTTTACGATAGGACCTTCAAGTGTAAGCCTGGAAGAAATAACTCCCAACCCACCGGATGCACCAAATTTTTTGCTGTTCCCATCTTTCATGGTAATATCCATAACCGAAGAACCTCTTCCGCCATATTCGGCAGGCATTCCCCCTTTGTAAAGCGATACATCTTTAATGGCATCGGAATTAAAAACTGAGAAAAAACCCAATAAATGTGAAGCGTTGTACACCACCGCTTCGTCCAATAATATAAGGTTTTGGTC
>ENA-OUOG01001252-OUOG01001252.1-marine-metagenome-genome-assembly--contig:-NODE-1252-length-30121-cov-4.782086_pt1 | contig 30121 bp, 24 predicted proteins | sample MGYA00248635_ERZ508505 | MGnify/ENA primary metagenome ERZ508505 (study PRJEB26176, sample SAMN06267871) | marine metagenome | isolation source: Saanich Inlet, British Columbia, Canada | place: Pacific...
CTTACGTTTGGAACAATGAACAATCTGATGCCTCCCTGATAAATCGCGGTGCTGAAACTGAGGTTTCTTGGATAAATACTAATGGCAGAAGTTTATCAACGCTCTATAGAGTTCCCACACAGAATGATTGTGGAACTTGTCATCAGTCAAATAATCAAATAACTCCCCTTGGACCTACTTTAATGAATTTGAATCGAATTGTATCTAGAAAAGGTGCTGATATCAATCAATTGAAACATCTTCAAAATGTTGGTCTGCTTAACGAATTTGTTCTGCAAAACATGCCTACAATTGTAGATTATAAAGATATAAATATCCCTTTAGATCAACGTGGTAGAGCTTATTTAGCAATGAACTGCGCTCATTGCCATAACCCTGATGGGTGGAATAGGTCGAGTGAAAGAAGGTTTGATTTTAGTTTTGAAACTCCATTACGTCAAACTGGCATCTTAGATAAAAAGGAAAAAATCTCTAGAACAATGGCTAACGGACGGATGCCATTTAACAGCACTACTATACTTGATGAAGAAGGACTTGAGTTAATTCAAGAATATTTACGTGGACTTTAAGTGCTGGTTATATGCTGCACACATGCGTCAGCAAAGCGTGTCACATAAGTGTTCCATTGCCTCCCTCCTTCGTGGCTAAAGAGGCCTACCCTTCTTAGAATAAAATGCTCGTTCGAAACCCTAAGCTGCTTAACATAAAACTGTGGACATTATATAACAAAGCTGCTATTTATTACTGCTGCGCTGTTTGGCGATTATCTGTCAGCTTAGCTTATATAATGATATTATGTTAACCAGCAGAGCTGGACTATGACGTGCATGTTTCTGTTTGATGATTTTTTGGTGCAGTGCTTCTAGCAAGGTTGTTATATAGTTAGACGTTATATTAAATAGCCGCTCGGCCAGCGCACAAACCCTGCGCTTTGCCGTGCCCTGACCAAACGGCTATTAATAGTTTCCCACCCGCTTTCAGGCTCTGGCCTGATGACCAGCCCTAAGCAAGAGAATCTCAGGCAAAGCTTATCGTTCAAAATTTCGTTATGTAGGTAAGTAGTAATCTTATTTGGCTATTGATTGCTGCTTGCAAGTAAACCTGTGAATACCTGCTAGTATACATGCCTTTGGTATGCTGTCGGCATTTATACATCTATTGCTTATTCCGCACAAACTAACTATCCATCATTATATTATCTTGTGCAAGATTTCAAAACAAGTCATTTACCATGAGGCGGAAAATCCCAGAATCGACACTACCCAAACTCAATCGTTCGCAAATGATCACTGCCGAGGGCTTTCAAAAGTTAAAGGAAGAACATGATCATTTGTGGCGGGTTGAACGCCCTGATGTTACTAAAAAGGTAGCTTGGGCTGCAAGTTTGGGCGATCGTTCAGAAAATGCCGATTACCACTACAACAAAAAACGGCTACGGGAAATTGACAGTCGCTTGCGTTATTTGCGCAAGTGCATTGATGACTTTAAAATCATTGAATACCACCCTAGCCAAGAAGGAAAAGTGAATTTTGGTGCTTGGGTAGAAATTAAAAACGAGGCGAAAGGCCTACAAAAACGTTTTCGTATTGTGGGTTACGAAGAGCTAATAGGTAACCAAGATTATATCTCAATGGACTCCCCCATGGCCAAAGCACTTCTTCATAAAACGGTGGGAGAAGAAGCCGTCGTAGAAACCAAAATGGGTGATTTTGTATGGAAGATTCTTAAAATTGAATACGAGAAGTAGAACGCATTCCTTATTGCAAAATCAATAGATAAATATACCGTTAGTCTATTCGATTACTAACAACTTTATTCATTTTGGGTGAGCCTATTTTCTTCGGAATCCCAATGTTGACTCTAGCAATACATTTATTAAATCAGAAAGTCTCAGTTTCTACAGCCGGCCCTACGTATACTCTGAAAAGGCCTGATGAAACTCTATATCAAATACATGGTGAGCTTGCGCTGCAAGTTATTGGTGCAGCAGGAATTAGATCTTATGGGGCTAAAGCATGCGGTAGTCGAATTAGGCATGGTCGATATTCTGAGTGATTTTTCCAATGAGCAGCGCGAATGGCTTAGGACCAACTTGCTCAAATCGGGTTTGGAATTGCTAGATGACAAAAGGAGCATCTTAGTTGACAAGATCAAAAATTTGATCATTGAGTTGATTCATCACTCAGAGGTTTTACCCAAAGTAAATTATTCAGACTTCATCAGCGAAAAGCTAGGTTATGATTACACCTATCTCGCTAATACCTTTTCTGAGGTGAAAGGAACAACCATTCAGCACTACATCATTTTGCACAAGATCGAAAAAGTGAAAGAGTTGATCCTTTATGATGAGCTGACCTTATCTGAGATCTCTTTTAAAATGCATTATAGCAGTGCCGCTCATATGTCTAACCAGTTCAAGAAGATCACCGGCCTTACTCCCTCCTATTATCGTCAGCTCAAAAAGAAGCGGATGTCGAATTTAGAAAACCTCTGAATTACCTTGTCTCTTGGATATTAGGCGTTGAAAAAATGGCTCGTTCCATGGGGTTCTCTACGCTTCCCTTGCTAAATACACTGTATCCTCAGCAGCTATGATATGTGTAAGTTCTGCGAGTTTTGATGTAAGATGAGCGCATGCAAGATGCGCACCTTTGCTTGATAACATAGCAGCATGAGTAAAAGCGACACCTAGTATAGAAGCGGAGTGATCTTCAAAATTAAGGGCGACTGGTCCAAACAATCCATATTATTGCAGGAAACCTATCCTGAATTAACTCCTGAAGACCTCACTTTTGTCGTAGGTCATGAAGAGGGTCTCTTAAAACGTATTGAGGACAGATTGTTACTGTCGAGAGAAGAAGTGATGCGGATCTTGAGTAAGGCATTTCCAAGAAAAGCGGTCCAGATGCGCTTTAAAACCCGACGTAACCTCACAGGTAGAGATGACCGGAGTCAGGGTTAGAGTGCTTATGCCAAAACACTACGCAACAGCCGTTTGTCTGATGAAAACATGGGATATCTGTAAGTTGTAAGCGGATTTCTGTAAGGATTGACTGTCAATTAAATGGCATCTTTACCAAGGAGTCACCATTAAATGGAATAAGATGTCAAAAGGAAGAAACACAAGCGATAAGTCGGCGAAAACCCCGGCTACAAAAACATTAAAGGAAAAGCGTGCGGCCAAAGCTGAAAAGCGAACGGAAAAAGCACGTACATCGCATGAGGTGTAATGATTAGGTTGTTTTATGTAGGTGTGGAACCCATTGAGCCTGACGGATACGATGTGAGTTGAGGTCAGTTCTTTGGGTTTAATTGGCAGGTACTTTTACAGTTCTGCCTTGAAACAAGCAAAATGACTGATTCGGAATTCATTCCATCGATTGGGAAAAAGAATTTTTGTAGAACTGAACTAAAAGTAAGATCATGGGGATTAATCGATTTCAACCGACATTTGACAATAAATACAGCGAGGGTGCTGTGGTTTACGCAAAGGAGTGCCCCAATTTGGCACTGATCGTACGGCGTTATGTGCATCGGATTTACTATTGTCGTGTGCTCGATTCCCCGGAAGGTGGTGAACTCGCCTATTATGAACGAGAGCTTGCTTGACCGACAGCAAATGAAGATCCTGATTAAGCCCAAGGGCATGAACTCATTTCCGACTTTTCAAGGCAAAACAAGATGGGCGTTTCATTCTCGTCAAATAGAATAATTGCCCGTGTCGATTTTACCGAAATAAATTAAACGCAGTCTATTATGGCTAATTTATCTCAATAGCCGATAAATAGCACTACCTTACCTAAGATCAAATTGAAGAACCGGAATTTATGGAGGCACAACAACTACTAATTATTTCGGGAGCCGTGCTGATCGGTCTTGCATTGTTCTTTTATGTTGTGCCCATCAGTCTGTGGATTACTGCTGCTTTTTCTGGCGTAAAAATTAATTTGCTCGACTTGGTCTTTATGCGACTGAGGAAGGTTCCCCCTCCCCTTATTGTTAACACGCTGATTCTAGCAACAAAAGCTGGGATTTTAAACATTAATACACAACTATTAGAAACGCACTACTTGGCCGGTGGCAACCTCAACAAGGCCATCAAAGCCCTAATTGTTGCCGACAAAGCGAATTTACCGATGACCTTCAAGCAAGCGACTGCGATTGATTTGGCTGGGCGCGATGTCTTGGAAGCGGTACAGATCTCGGTGAACCCTTACATGATCATTGTACCGGCGATCACCGGAGTTTCTATTGATGGTATTCAACTCATCGCTGAGGCACGTGTGACGGTACGGACCAATATTCAACAGCTTGTTGGTGGTGCTGGAGAGGAAACCATCAAAGCGCGTGTTGGGCAAGGCATTATCTCAAGGATCGGGGAAGCAAAAAGTTATTTATCGGTCTTAGAAAAGCCAGAAGAGATCTCAAAACGTGTTTTAGCTGGAGGGTTGGATGCAGGAACAGCCTATGAGATCCTTTCCATCGACATTGCAGACATCAATATTGGTCAGAACATTGGCGCTAAACTCCAGATCGATCAGGCCGCTGCCGATTTGAAGATTGCCAATGCCAAAGCCGAAGAACGCAGGGCCATGGCGGTCGCTGATGAACAAGAAATGCTTGCAGACATTCAGGAAGCACGAGCCAAAGTTATTCAGGCAAAAGCGCAGATCCCGGGAGCCATGTCCTTTGCCTATAGAAAAGGTCAGTTCTACGCGTAAGAGGTGTCTAGAATTAAATCTGAACAAGTCTTGATACAAAGAGTTCTACCCTTAAACTTTAACATAGAATTATGAAAAAATTGAATTATTTGTTTGCCTTAACACTTGCTGTGTTCCTTTTGAATGCTTGTGGTGGAACGACAACAGAAAACACTGAAACTACTGAAACCGCTACTGAGGCTCCATCAATGGAAGAAATGACGCCTGATATTGTCGGACTTGCCGTTGATACAGACGCTTTATCTACGCTAGTAGCAGCGGTAAAAGCAGCCGGACTAGTTGAGACCTTGCAGGGTGACGGTCCTTTCACGGTGTTTGCACCTACTAATGCAGCCTTCGCTGCCCTACCAGAAGGTACTTTAGAGAGCTTATTGCTTCCTGAAAACAAAGACCAATTGGTCGCCATCTTAACCTACCACGTGGTAGCAGGTAAAGTCATGTCAACCGATCTTTCTGATGGCATGAAGGCGGCAACTGTAAATGGTGCTGAGGTGACCATCACAACAGCAGGTGGTGCTAAAGTAAATGGTGCGAATGTCGTGACGGCTGATGTAGAAGCGTCTAACGGCGTGGTACACGTAATCGATGCGGTCATCTTACCTCCATCGAAATAAGCAATTAAGAAAAAGATAAAAGGCCCTGCTAAAGCAGGGCTTTTTTTATGTTCAAAAATTGTTATTTCATCCAATAAGCGGTGCGAAGATGCTTAATTCGGTTAATCCATTTGAAGTGTATCCGCAGGATTCTTTCTCGCCGCATTATAGGACATAAAGCTTACCGTGACTGTCGTTAAAAACAATGTGATCAATAGTCCCATTGCAAAGAGGTCCCAGCTCAATGGAATACGATACACATAATTCGCCAGCCAGGCATTCATTGCCAGATAGGCCAAAGGCGCACTGATGACGAAGGCTAAAAAGGTGAGCACAAAGAAACGATTCGAAAATTTGAATAAGATCTGACCGAAAGAAGCGCCTAATACTTTTCTGATGCCGATCTCTTTGGTCTTTTTAGCGGCCATGAATGAGACCAAACCGTAGAGACCCAGACAACCAATGAAAATGGCGACAAGAGCAAAAATGCGAATACTCTTCAACATGATTTCTTCTATCACATAGCCTTCTTTCATGAATTCATCCACGGTTTGATATTGAAAAGCACGTGTAGGAAAAACCTCGGCCCAGGTTTCAGAAAGCTCCTCCATTGTACTTGAAAGGGTGTTATTTGCAATTTTTACATCGACTGCCGCTACCTTAATATTTATAGGGAGCATAATCATTGGTTCAATTTCACTAGTCAACTTTGAGCTGTGAAAGTCTTCGGTGACGCCAACAATCGGAGCCTGAACGCCATAGCAAAGGATCTGTTTTCCTATGGCGTCCTGCACATTATCAACTTCTAATAGTTTAACAAAGGCCTCATTCACCATGAAGGCGTCTAGGGTGTCGTTATACTCGTCCTCCCTAAAATCTCTTCCTGCAAGCAATTGAATTTGATAATTGGACAGGTAGCGATGATCAACAAACTTATTTCGTGTATCAATTGTGCCCTTGTCTTCATGTCCGACTTCAATGAATGAGGTACTAAACCTGCCGTTGTCCATCGGCGGACCCGATGAGAATGAATATGAGCTTACCGCAGGCATTTTCCCGAGTACAGCATTGAGGCGATCGACCTGACTTGGATTGGCTTCAAAGGTGTTAATGGTCACCATATTTTCCTTATTAAAGCCCATCTCTTTATTGATAAAATAGTCCATCTGGACAGAGATCACGATGGTGCCGATGATCATTAATTGTGTTATCGTGAATTGGGTAATCACCAATGCTTGTCTCAGGTTGAGTCCTGACTTCCTGGTGTTCAATGCAGAAAAGCCAGTCCTCAGTGACTCAGAGGGTCTATAGGAAGAAAGTCTTAGTGCAGGATACAAGCCGGCAAGCAGACTAACGAGAAGGATCAGCCCAATGCCGAATAACCAAACCGAAGCGTCGATCTGCATATTCATATTGACTATGGACAGTAACTCATTCCATCCATTTAAGGCAAGTTCAGCTACCCAAATGGCCAAGACGAAAGATATTGTCGTTAATAAAATGGTTTCCACTAAAAATTGAATGATGAGTTGAAGACGAGTGCCGCCCAACACTTTTCTGACTCCAACTTCCTTGGCTCTCGAGGCCACTTGCACGGTTTGTAAGTTGATGAAGTTGATGCAAGAAGAGAGTGCGATAAACAAGCCCATGACCATAAACCCGATCGTTAATGCGGGATCGCTGGTATAATTTCCGGCAAAGCCCCAAGTCGGCTCTTGATGAATATCTAGCAAGTTAATTAGGCTATAACTCAGCATCTCTTGCTCTTCCTCATCACGATATTTTTTTATCAAGTCGGGAAAACGCGCTTCGAAACTGGCTGGATCTTGTCCGTCCTTGAGTACCAAAAAAGTAAGTCCAGATTCGATGTTACCCCAATTTCTAGGATGGTCATATTCGTTATTTTCATAGTAAATATGGCTAGAAACCAATAATTGAAAAGGTGAATAGCACCGAGTTGCTTAATTCGGTACTGGCGATAACGGCGAAAACGCATCAAGTGCCGATGGAGATCTTTGATACTTATCAAGCAGATTTGGCAATCGACAGACCCTTAATGACACAAGTGCTCATCAATCTGATCAAAAATGCCCAAGAGGCCGTAGCCCAGGTCGACAAGCCAAGTATCTCTCTTCGAATAACTGATGATTCACAGTATGTTCGGCTGTCTGTAGAAGATAATGGTCCAGGTGTTCCTACCCATCAAATCGATGAAATATTCGTGCCTTTCTTTACAACAAAGGCAGGAGGCTCGGGCATTGGCTTATCCCTTTCGCGGAATATCATTTTCGCCCATAAGGGCACGCTCACCTATCATAGAGTAAACAATAACAGCCAATTCATTATTCGATTGCCCATGAAAACGAAATGAGAAAGTAAGGCTAAGACAAGATATCTGTTCAATTCCATGCATTAGCTAAAAGTTCTTATTAGCTTGCAAGTTAGATTTGGGTTTTGGAAGAATTCCAGAACATAACCCAATTTTTATCATGGTCATTCAACATATTCAACCGATTTGACCCATTAAAAAAATACAAGATCAACTACATGGAGGCATTAGGAATAAAAGAATTTTATCCAATTTGGAAGAAGTATCGTCCCGTAATTTTAAAATTAATGGTGGATGCAATAGATGGGACTCCCCAGTCCTACAAGTTGTCCAAGCATGAATTTACAGATGCCAATAGCAGGAAAAGTTCTACTTACACCTTCAAGGTGATCACTGAAAACACCAGAAACCTAAAGCCAACCAAAGCGAGTATTGTCGGTTCTGATTTTATTGCCATGCTGCAACAATCAGGCACGGCCGTAGAGCTGATGCAAGTGCACCAATTTACTTTTGCAATGGACAATCAGTTCAATTTTAGCGTAAGTGCCGAGCCTTTGGAAACAGAGGAAGAAGCACCGGCTGAAGAAATTGAATAAGTGCAATCGCGAGGAGCACATTCATTCTTGCACATCAATTATTCATTGATTACTGAGTTAATTCGCCTAGTTTCCTATTCGGCGCTGGTGCTATTATGCTGCACGTCAGGTATTCAGGCTCAAGTGGTGAAAAGAGATACGGTCATTGAATGGTCGCATTTCGATTATGAACTGGATACCGATTATGGCTTAGAGAGCTTCAGTAGCACAGATATAGTCACGAGTACCTTCCAAGGGATTGTGCTAGAGAATGAATATGTGAAGATTTGTTTGATTCCTGAGTTTGGAGCACGGATCATTTCCTTTGTTTATAAGCCCACAGGCAAGGAGCAACTCTATCAAAACCCAATTGGCGTTCCTTATCAAATCGGAAGTGGTATTTTTTATCATGATTGGCTCATGGTGTATGGCGGTATCTTCCCCACCTTCCCAGAGCCTGAGCATGGCAAGTATTGGACTACCCCATGGAATGAGCGCATTTTAGCCGATAGTCCGGATGAAATCACCGTTTCGATGTGGTTGAAAGATGAATTAGATAATCCGCGACACCCGGGCCAGTACAATAATGGAGTGACCGGAATTACCTGCTACTTTGATGTGACCTTGGTTGCAGGCCAACCCTATTTCACAGTTGATGTGCGACTTGAAAATGATGCGCGTACAGCACGTTATGAATACTGGACCTGCCTTACTTTGGCACCTGGATCTGATGTAGGCAATACCTTTACGCCTAGTGCCTCTGAGATGATCGTACCAATTGAAACCTATCAAGTGGCTTGGAATCCGAACAACTGGATGAATGGCCTCGATGAGGTCGTGAGTACGGGAAACCCGCGTATTCAAACGTATGATAAGCTAGCTCATCTATCGAATTGGGAAAACATGGGCATCGCTTATGCCTATCCGGATATGCAAGCGCCTTATTATGGCGTGATCAATCATACCAATGAACAAGGCGTGTTTCGCCTATCGAATGATCAGTCACAGACACCAGGTCTTAAATTTTGGACTTGGGGAGATGCCCAAGGCTTAGCGGCAGACCCAACTGATTTCAATAACGAGGCCCGGCCTTACATAGAGCTATGGTCGGGTGTATCACAAGAATTTTTTGAAGATGCGATCCTGGCGGCCAATGCGACAAAAAGATGGCAGGAAACCTATGTTCCTACGGTGGGGATTCCAGTGGTCAATTACCTGAATGAAGCAGTCGCTTTTGGCTCGACGATGAATGAAACTACACTTGTCCTCTATGGATTTCAAGCCGCAGCGCAGACCAATGAGTACACATTGGCTGTTGAGGTTTTGTCTCAAGACGGCACAGTTGTTCATCGCTCTTCAGAAGAAATCACCCCTGACCCACTTCAAAGCCAACAATTCAGCGTAGATGTCAGTACGCTTGGCCTCTCCTTTGGTGACTATGACATAAGGGCTTCTGTAAGCCTTGGAGGCGACGAACTACATACTGACCACTATACGTATAATGTAGAAGGCACAGTACCCTTCGATCCTGAGCTCAGGTTGGTGAACGGCGTCTTGGAGCTCACTTTTCAAAGTGAAACACTCCGAAATATCTATTTATATGACCTCATGGGGAATCAGTTGGCCTTTAAACAAGCTGAAGACCAGCAGGTTCAGATTCCTTATCCCGGTTATGGAGTGTATATCTTGAACGTATTGGCGGATGGTAAGCGGTGGTCTAAGAAGATCCAAATAGTGACCAACTAGTCATTGCTTGGTTGCGCTGCGGTCAGATTTATTCATTAATCAACACCATTTACATAAACCTTCCCGAAATCAGGGATTTATTTCATAATTTGAATCACAACCAAATTCAAAATCAATGAAGCAATTGACCTATCTATTTTCTTTTCTATTGGTTTTTCCTGCATTCTTCGAACTTCAAGCGCAGGATAAACTACCAGTAGAACCCTCCTTTTATCAGGGATATGAATGGCGTAATATTGGACCCGAGCGCGGCGGACGCTCTTTGAGTGCCATAGGCAGCCCTGGGCGTCCTAATGAATACTATTTTGGTGCTACCGGTGGGGGCTTATGGAAAACCACTGACGGGGGAAATAATTGGTATCCAATAACCGATGGACAGATCACATCCTCCAGTATTGGAGCTGTGGCGGTCTCTGAGACCAATCCTGATGTGGTCTATATCGGGGGTGGTGAAACTCAGTTGAGAGGCAGTATTACCCAAGGCGATGGCGTCTATAAGACCACCGACGGTGGTAAAACTTGGAGAGATCTAGGTTTGAAAGAAACACAAGCCATTGCCCGCATTAGGGTTCATCCGACTGATCCGAACATTGTTTATGTGGCTGCTTTAGGGCATGTATACGGAGATAATGAGCAACGCGGAGTCTTCCGTTCTAAGGATGGCGGAAATACCTGGAAAAAGGTGCTCTATGTGAGCGAGAAAGCAGGTGCCGCTGACCTGATCATTGATCGTAAAAACCCTAATGTCATCTATGCCACCACTTGGCAAGTGTATCGAAAAGCCTGGAAGATGTGGGGCGGTGGTCCTGATTGTGGCCTATGGAAATCAATGGATGGCGGTGACACTTGGGTTGAGCTCACAGAAAATCCAGGTATGCCAGAAGGACCCATTGGTAAGATCGGCGTGACGGTCTCCCCTGTTGACCCCAACCGTGTTTGGGCAGTGGTAGAAGCGAATGAAGGTGGTGTTTTTCGTTCGGATGATGCCGGCTGGACTTGGAAGCGTGTGAATGCCGAGCGTAAGCTACGTCAGCGTGCGTTCTATTACTCGCGCTTAGTGGCAGATCCATTTGATAAAGATGTGGTTTATGGCTTGAATGTAGGCTTATGGAAGTCGACCGATGGCGGAGAGACTTTCGATATACGCATTCGTCCACCGCATGGCGATCATCATGACCTTTGGATCGATCCTAATGATCCGAACCGCATGATCTCAGCCAACGATGGCGGTGGAACGGTGAGCATCAATGGTGGGCAGACCTGGACTGAACAAGATTATACAACGACACAGTTCTACCATGTAATGACCACTTCAGATGTCCCCTATCATGTTGCTGGTGCTCAACAAGATAACAGTACATTGGCAATGCCGAGCGATGGCTGGGGACATAAACTTGGTCGAGGACCTTCGCATGGCTATCATTATGCAGTGGGTGGTGGTGAAAGTGGCTGGATCACTCAAAGTCCGACAGACCCAGATGTATTTTATGCAGGTAGCCAAGGCGCATTATTGACAAGATTTAATCGAGCGACAGGACAATACAGAGACATTCAGGTGTATCCTCGTTTCTTCTCTGGAGAACCTTCTAGTGCCTTACCTGAACGTTGGCAATGGACTTTCCCGATCATGTTCTCTCCATTGGATCCGAATACCATGTACACGACGTCTCAGCACGTGTGGAAGACCACCAACGATGGACAAACCTGGGAGAAGATCAGTCCTGATTTGACCTATGCTGATCCTGAAACCTTAGGCCCGACCGGTGGGATCATCACCAAGGACATGAACGGTCCTGAGATCTATGCTACCGTATTTGCATTGGCTCCATCTAATCATGATGTGAACACCATTTGGGCAGGTTCTGATGATGGAAAAGTGCATATCACAAGAAACGGCGGTAAAAAATGGGTGGACATTACCCCGAAAGACCTGCCTAAATTCTCAAGGATCAGTATCATTGATGAAAGTAAATTCAATCCGGGTACATTGTATCTCGCTGCCAACCGCTATCAGGTGGATGACCGTGAACCTTATGTCTTCAAGACAAGTGATTATGGTAAGACCTGGACTAAGATCGTTGACGGTATTGCGCCAGGACATTTTGCGCGTGCCATTCGAGAAGACCTACAAAAGCCAGGCCTGCTTTACTTGGCGACAGAGCATGGCGTCTACATCTCGTTCAATGATGGTGCTCAATGGCAGAGCTTACAGCTCAATTTACCAGACACCCCTATTCGCGACTTGGTCTTAAAGAATGACGACGTCGTTTTAGGCTCGCATGGTCGTGGTTTTTGGATATTGGATGATATCCGTCCTTTCCGTGAAGCGGTTGAGATCAGTAAAACCAATCAGGCCACACTCTTTAAGCCAGCGAATCCTATTCGTGGCATCTATAATGCAGTGATTCAATATTACTTGCCAGCAGCAGCAGACTCGGTAACCATTGAGCTATTAGATGCGCAAGGAGAATTGATACAGACCTATACGGGTAAGCAAGGCCAAGGTCGTGGTGCACCCACTACCGCCAAAGGCTTGAATTCCTTTAATTGGAATCTACGTTACCCCGGGGCAACTACCTTCGAAGGCATGATCATTTGGAGTGGACGACCTCAAACAGGTCCGATTGCACCAATTGGTGACTATCAAGTGCGGCTGAAGGTAAATGGACAAACGCTTGAAAATGGTTTCAGCGTGGAGATGGATCCGAATTTAGAAGGTGTTAGTCCCGCGGATATTCAAGAGCAATTTGACCTGAGTATGCAAATCATGTCAAAGACCTCGACCGCGAATGAAGCCGTGATTCAGATTCGTCAAATCAAGAAACAGGTAGCTGCTATGCAAGGAATGGATAATGCTGCCTTACAACAGGCCATGGCAGACATGATGGAAAAGTTGAATGCTATTGAGCTAAATCTTTATCAGGTGCAGAATCAAAGCCCTCAGGATCCGCTGAACTTCCCGATCAAGCTAAACAACCGATTGGCCTCCTTGAGAAGAAGTGTAGAAAGTGGGCAGGCTAAACCGACTGATGCGGCCTATGTGGTCTTTGAAGAGCTTTCGAATGAGCTGACTAGTCATTTAAATGACTTGAATACTGTCATAAGCCAAGACCTTGCTGCCATCAACAGGCAATTGAAGTCAGCAGGCGCTGGAGAGATTAAGGTGGACTAAAGAGCCTCCTAATAGACAAGTAGAAAAGCCCACCCTGCGTGGGCTTTTTTTATTCCTTATTGTGATCAATTGAATCGTTTTTTGGGTCTTATCGTGTGCTTTAAGCCAAAATTGGCCAATACCCGATTGGCCTCACTTTCTCCTTCATAGAATTTCTGACCTCCGAAAGCAATTTCAAGCCAAGAACCATCGGTAAGCTTCAGTTCCGTACCAATGGTGTACCGCAAATAGGTAGTGGTTCTCGTCTCCATTAAAGAGATCAACTCGGCATCTTGATCCGCATAAAACAAGTCTAGAGAGATTCGATTGTCACTATTCCCATACAGTGCCCTCATTCCTGCACTGTAGCCATTCAAGGCCAAGGTGTCCGAGCTCGAGTTGACATCGTATTTGAGCTGCCCAATGAGTTGCCCTTTGTACTTCCCCTTGTTTTTTGAGAGAAAGGGCAAAGAAACGCCTGTGAATACTGATAAACGCTCGATTTCAAAATCATCGTAGTTGGCTAAGACAGAATGGCCTACCCAGCCAGCTGATACTTCCCAAGCGAAAGCATTCCAATGTTCTTTTTTGTATCGCTCCTTTTCTCTTTGTAAGATCGCACTGATATAGGATTCGAAAGATTGGCGCCCATTGGCACAATAATTCAACAAGTAGTCTTTGTATAGCTTCACTGCTTCATTTAGTTGATCTGGGGTTATTATGTTGCTCAAATTGGCTCGCTCAAGCTTTTCTTCAATAGTGTTCAGAAAAGTTGTATCAGTGACCGTGAGTACTCCTTTCTTCATGGCCTTACAATTTGCATCCAAGGTTTGATAGCTAAGCGTCTCTAACATGATGAAGTAAACTTGTCGCTCGTCCGTAGTCATGCCTTGATTATTCCAGTTGAAGATCGCAAGCAACTCATCGTTATAGTTGTCCTCGTCTTGTACTGCGTCCGTCTGAAAATAGGCTTGCCCTAATTGCGCCATTAGGTTCATGAACGATTCATCTGCAATGGGTTCACTTTTATCGAAGGGAACCCATTTTAAGCCAATTCCCATCCTTGTGCCCAACGAATCTTGATTCGTAGTAGCCATAGAAATGGCCAGGTTTCGAGGTTGAAAAGCCCTATTCCAATTCATTTGTCCCTTTGAAAGGGTTCTCATGAAGGACCATTCCATCGCAAGGGCCGGTTTCAATGAGCCATCTGTATCCACAAAATTTGAAATGGCCAAGGCAAACTCTTTCATGTTACCCGGTCGCACAATTTCGTCGTTCTGAATGCCCAATAAGCCTAGTGCGGTTAGGTCAGGAATGGAGTAATCCACATAGAAATCGTCAATTGTTAAGGTATCAGTGGGATTTTGAGCGAAAAGCGGGTACATGCAAACTAACATAGCCGCTATGAGAAGGACCTTTTTCATGACGGATTCATTAAGATTTCATTTTTCAGCTGCCCACCTGAATTCGGCTTAAGCTCCTCCAGTGTAGCTTCCCAATGCTCAAGCTCAACGAGTTGGCCGTTGTTGTCTTGCCACCAGGTCATTTTCACACGAATATCCTCGACGGGAAAGTTTGCCGGATTTGTGAAAAGGAAACTCCACGAATGAATGGGCCGCAACAAAGCGGAAGGTTGGCCGATGATCACCTTTTTTTCATTAGCAAGTGCATTGCTATTCAGGTGTTCTTCATCTTCTTTATAACGGAAATGCCAAATGGGTGTGGCATTCTGTAGGTCGTAGGTCAGGAGGACTCTCCCTCCATTTTTTTGGTATGTGAGTATTTTTTTCATGGTATATGGGTTTATGTTTTCTTGATCAATTGCTGGGTCAACCACATTTCTTCAATTCGTCCTTTAATCAACCATGCACTACCAAAAGCCATTAATGCCACAAATTCACCCCAGAAAATACCATTCTCAAAAGGACGTTGCTGTTCATCAATCAACAGATAAACAAGCATGAAGAGTAGCGCACCAATGACAAGGCCTCCACTGAATTTGAAATAGCTCTTCATCCATGGCTTTTGCGTATGAATACAAAACTTGGTCATTGCCATGATTCCCATGATCAACAGAAAAGCTCCTGCACAAATGAGATGGATGGCTCCCCAAATCTCATCTTCAGGACAGAGCACAACATGACAAGCGTTACGTGCATGATCAGGTATGTGGGTAGGGATTAGTGCCGCCGCGACGGCAAATAATCCGGCTAAATTAGTGATCCGATTATCGCTTACCTTTTCGCCTTGGCTAGGGTCAAGTGCATGGCCTTTATAGCTGAATAGAAATAAGCCAAATGCGATCAAGACACCGGTGAAGACCGTGCTCATTTTGGTATAGAAGTAATCGCTGATCGATGGTTCGATCTGCAATCCATTCCCCATACCAATGACCAAAACAAAGGGCAAGGCAAGGCCAAGTTGACCTAAAAGCCTGCGCAGAAACCGATAAGAAAGATTGATGTGTGTGTTTGTCATCACATCAATCTAATTATTATACACTAATAATGCAATAGGTTATGAAATTAACATAAGATGTAGCTTAATGAGCTTACATTTTTATTAGTCCCATTTGAATCTGATATCGCTCGTATTTGCCCTAAAGGGTTCCCAAATCTGCTGTACATAAGCTGCATAGGCTGCTTCAAAGTCTGACACCATTTTGCCCGCCGCCTCGATCAATGCGTATTCTTGTTCAGAAGGCATTTGATGACTGGACATGAATTTTCTCCCTGCATCCCCCAATGCACTCATGGCCGTTTCTTCAAAGCTGAGCCAAGCCCCTACTTGTCTTGTTTCAGGGGTGCCAAGTGCTTTATAACGCAATTCGTTGATCTGCTCCATGACTTCCTTGGCAGAGGCTATGAGTTCTGGTTGTTTGGTCTCTTTCAAATAATCGATCAAGGTCTGTACCGAGCGCTGTTGAGCGGTCAAGCTGTTCAGTTTTTGCATTAATCTTCCTCTTAACTGATCAAGCTCCTTTTGTGCTTCGTACAAGGCCAAGTCAATGGCCGGATCAAAATCAAAGCGTGGATCTGGAATTACTTCTATCGCTGTGCGCACCTTTTGCTCACCATAAGTTAATTCTGCCTGATATGCTCCAGGTAGTACGGCAATACCTCTGCCCGATTCACCTTGCTCCGTTAAGCGCCAGTTGATATAATTCAATCCTTTTATCGGTGGCTCATTTGCTGCTGCGCTATAGATCAGTTGTCCACTGGCATCATAAACAGCCAGTTTAACGGTTTCTTTTGTGAGCAGCTCATTGACAAAGTATGGGATCTCAGCTTCTCGGAATGGACGGTTATCCCCCTCAAACGTGGTGTTGAAACCTGTCCAGATATTACCGGGTGCATTGATGAACAGCCCTTTGACTTGCACCGTCGGATTCACAGGTACAGCGGTAAGCATCTCCTGATTTTGATTGCCTGCATAGGTCCGCATGGCGTGTAGGTCATCAATGATCCAGATGGCGCGTCCGAAGGTGCCAATGATCAAGGCAGATTCATTTCGTTGGATCTTGAGGTCCATGGTAGAAACCGATGGAAATCCATTCTCCACTTGCTCCCAATTTTCACCTTTATCGAAACTAGCCCATAGTCCATTTTCAGTACCTAGGAAAACTAAGTTGGGTTCTTCGGGGTCTTGAATAAAGCTCAACGCGTAACCCACAACAGGTGAAGACTCCGATACCATTGATTTCCACGATTTACCAAAATTTTCGGTTTTGAACAGATAAGGGCTATAATCCCCTCTGCGGTAGTCATTGACGACGGCCCACGCTGTACCGGCATCATATGATGACGCGTACATGCGGGCGACCCAAGCACCTTTTGGCATATCCTTGATTTGCTGTCCGACTTCTTTCCAATTCGCACCACCATCTTGTGTGACGTGGATGAGGCCATCATCTGATCCTGCCCAAAGCACTTGTTTGTCTACAGGACTAGGCGCTAAGGCAATTAGGGTGTTGTAAAATTCAGCACCAGAAGCATCCAGCGTGAGGCCACCATAGTCTCTTTTCTGTTGTGCCGGGTTATTGGTCGTTAGATCGGGCGAGATGATCTCCCAAGTTTTACCCTTATCTCTACTCACATGGACGAACTGACTGCCATAATAGACCGTTTTGGCATCATGTGGGTCTTGGGCGAAGCCTGCATTCCAATGGAACCTCAGTCTTGGGTAATCGGCTGGTTTTGGTGGTTTGATGCTGCTGTAATAGCCACCGATCTTATCATAGCGGTAAAGGCTACCGTTCTGCGAGGTACCATAACCAAAGCGTTCATCGTCGCTATCTGGAGAAATATAGAAGCCATCACCTCCTACCAAATATTGCCAATAGAGGGTGCGAATACCACCTCTTCGCCAAACATAGCCAGGTCCGTACCAATTGCCATTGTCTTGCATACCTCCATACACATTGTAAGGCCTTTCTTCGTCCACATTGATCTGATAAAATTGGGCAACTGGGATGGTTTCCGGAAAATACCAACTCTTCCCTCGGTCTCTTGTAATGCCGATACCACCATCACCACCAATTAGGTAGAAGTCCCCATCGTCAGGTGACATCCAAAAGGCATGAAAATCGGCATGGATCCCCTTGGTTTCATCTGCTGGTATCTGAGGCACAGGATCGAAGCTCAATCCGCCATCGTAACTGACAGAAAGGGGTTGATAGATGTTATAGAGTAAATTAGGATCATCACAACTCACGGCGAGTTCTTGGAAATAGAAAGGTCGGTTATTGGTGTAGCGAGGATTGTCATTGATCATTTTCCAGCTGTACCCGCCATCTTCGCTTCTGTAGAGTGCATTTTTACTAGCCTCTACCTTTGCATACACCCGGTTTGGATTACTTGGTGCAATCGCTAAACCAATTCTTCCCAAATCTCCCTTGGGGAGTCCATCCGCTTCGCCTAGTTGTTTCCAGGTATCACCGCCATCCAAGGTCATGTAAAGCCCAGAGCCCTCTCCTCCTGAACGGAAGCTAAAAGGCGTTCGTTGGTGATCGTAAAGCGCTACAATAAGCTTATTTGGATTCACCGGATCCATGACCATGTCGGCAACACCAGAGGTCGTATTGCTGAATAAGATCTTTTCCCAGGTCTTTCCGCCGTCAGTAGTTTTGTAAAGCCCTCTCTCAGGGGTTGGCGTGAAGGTATCTCCCATAGCGCCAACGTAAACCACATTGCCATTTTTTGGGTGTACCAAAATGCGATGAATGGTTTTTGTTGCTTCTAAGCCCATCGACCGCCAAGTTTTTCCAGCATCGATACTTTTGAAGATCCCCATTCCCAAATTCATGGAATTGCGCGGATTGCCTTCTCCCGTGCCAACCCACACTACATTGGGCTGATCTTGCTGAATAGCGATAGCCCCAATATTTTGTGTTGGAGCTTTATCAAAGACAGGATCCCAGCGTGTGCCTCCATTCTCAGACTTCCATACGCCACCACTGGCAGCTCCTGCATACATGATGTCCTGATCGGCATCTACGACATCGATGGCGGTAATTCGCCCACTCATGTTGGCAGGCCCTACGCTTCTAATGCGAAGGTTTTCGAATTGATCTAAATGTGTTGTCTGTCCTTTTAGTAGAGCTGTTGTGCTCAATAAAAGAAGAATTAAGGAGGTGTACTTTAGGTAATTCATTTGTTTAGGATTGCTTCTGCTTCGATCTCAACTTTATAGCCTTCGCCCACCAATTTGGCTTCAACTAAGGTATTGGCTGGTAAAATATGGTTAAATCGTTCACCATGTACTCTTGCCACAGGTTCCCAGTCTTTCACGTCATTGACAAAGATTCTGGTGCGATGGACATCTTCTAGTGTTCCACCAAGTGCCATGATGGCCCCTTCGATCTTATCGATAACAAAGTGAGCTTGTGCTTTGGCATCTTCGCCACCAATCATCAAATCACCATGTGTGGCCGTTGTGCCCGATACTTGAATGCTATTGCCGATACGCTTCGCTCGGCTATAACCGGCCATGCCTTCCCAATAGGTACCACTGACAACGAGTTCATGTCCATTGGCCAAGGTCTTGGTTTCATAGGGTGATGGAAAGCCCTTCACATGATGACTAAGGTCACCTGATGCCGTTAGAAATGGTGGCTTACGGTATTCATCACCACAGTCACCAGGGATGGGATGTAGACTATTCAATACATTTTGAATTGAATTGATATCTTCTTTATCTAACTGAAAATTAAATAGTTGTGTATTGTCATTGATATGTTCGCTTTGACCTAGTCGAGCACCTAAGATGACTCCTGCCACATGCGGCTGACTTAGAATGAACTTGGTCGCAATATTGGCCATGGATACCTGATGCTTATTCGCTACGCCTTTGATGGAATTGAGCAGCACTTGGAAATCTTCCCAAGTCCCTACTTGATCTATAAAGCGCTTATATTTCATTTGGGACCAAGAGAATTTCTCATCTACATTGGGCTCTTCTTTCCCCAGCCATCGCTCACTCAAAAAACCACCAGCCAAGGTGCCGAAGGCCAATAATTTCACATCATATTCTTTACAAACCACGGCCATTTCACCACTCGCACGCTGATCGAGCAAGGAGTAGCAGACTTGATTGGATACCAATTCAATGCCACTTGCCAGGGCAATTCTTAAGTGTGCGGAATCAAAATTTGTAACACCCAAATGCTTGATCAAGCCTTCTTTTTTAAGTTCCTGTAAGGCAAACAAGGTATCCAACCAGGCCGGGTCTGGATACGACCAAGCGTGGTACTGTAAAAGATCGAGTTGATCAGTTTGTAGGCGTCCTAAGGCTGTCTCTACAGCCTTTCTCACGGTTTGCTTATCGACTTTTCCTGGTTCAGGCACCCATTTGGTGAGCATTTGTGTCTTATTACCCGCTGTACCTTCTTGTCTATAGGTTCCCGCGATCACTTCTGCCGAGCCATAATGATCGGCCATGTCAAAGGTGGTCAACCCCGCATTGACATAAGCAGCCATATGGGGAGCCATGGCATGAGGGTCTAAGGTCTTTCCATCTCGTTCTAGATCAGCAATCTGCCAAAGTCCCGTTAACACACGAGAGATCTTGAGGCCAGGTGCCAACTCGATATGCATTTCTTCTTTCATTCTTGAGGTAATTTAGTGAATAAGGCCTTCAGGTCCTTTCCTTGCGCCTTCATGGCCCTTGTTTTCAACCCATAAATTATGGAGCCAATGGCCATTACAATCAACCATACAGGTGTCGAACGGTAATACCAAGCATCTACTGTTGCATTAAGGTCTTTTAAGGTATGCACAGTCAAAAACAAAATGAGCAACAGCACACCAAAGAAGCCGATGAGCTGTCTTTTTTTGTCTGAATGGATCATCTTGATATCTGCCGCAAGCCCCGGGTTTACTTTCTTAATGGTCATCAATGTCAAACACATCAATAAAAAATTGACCATCATGGACGTCACCATGATGTCTATTCCTAAGAAAAAGTCTCCAGCAAAGTGGCTACCTAATACGCCGATGGAGGCTATTGTTCCACTCAAGTACAAGGCTTGATGCGGTGTGCGGTATTTCTTGTGCACCACTGCGATTCGTGAAGGAAAGATGCCGTCGTCAGACCAAGCAAACACCAACCGCGAAACGGAGAGCAACATGGCGGGCAGGTCGTTGATCAAGGCAATGGCTGCTCCGAAAAGGATGGCAACAGACAATCCCATAGGCAATAATGGGCTAATCAGTCCGGGTGCCGTAATGTCCATGAGCTGGGCCTGCTCGGCGACATAAGACCAAGGCACGGCATGATAAACCGAAATGGTAAAAAGAAAATAGAAGCTTCCAACTACTGTAATGGCCAATAATATGGCTTTAGGTAAGGCTTTCGTAGGTTCTTTTGCTTCTCCACCGGCTTGAGCTATGGCATCGAAACCAATGAAACTTGAAAACAAGATGGCAGCGGCCGACAAAAAGATCATTGGGTCGAAGGGGGCATTTTGCTCAACTTGCGTGAGATTAGCTTGTCCAATGACCTCTGCATAGTCCTGTTGATCATATATAAATCCGGTAATGATGACAATGATACCCAATGCGAACATCAAGAACATCAAGGGCACAACTGTGCGCTCATAGAATTTACCGCCGCGTACGTTGATGTAGACAAAAAGCCAGATCAGGCCTAAAGCGATCCCAATACGGACAAGATCGACTTCCATCAAAGCAGCGGCCTCTGTCCAAGCCAAGCCAATAAAAACATCCCTAATGAAGGGCACAATGATATAGGCAATGACACCGATCACGATGGATAACCCAAACCACTGTGAAAAACTAGCAATAAAACCGAGGTAAGGATTAAGTCCTCTACTGGCAAAAATATAGCTACCTCCTGCCCTAGGCATGGCCGAAGCCAGACTTCCATAAGCAAAGGCCGCAAGTAGTGCCGGTAACATGGCAAATAGAAATGCCGCCAAGACATGGTCTCCAATGCCTGGTACATTGCGGTGTATCATGAATGGGATCACATTGATGGAAGCACCGAGCATGGAACAAATGCCTGTTGCTGTTAGTGATAACAGCCCTATTTTCCTAGAAAGCCTTTTGGTTGAGGTCAATGGGAATACGTTTAAAACTAAGGCTTGAATATAAGTTCAAAAAATGAACTCTACCTAAGATTTTGAAAAGCGGTATAATGGATTTGAGGTCTTATCAGATCTCTCTTTGAATGGTATCGCGTAGCGCCTCTTCTCTAAAGTGACTTCTTGTAACGTAATTTCAATTTAGGAAAGACGGCTGGTACCTCTCTTAGGTATCGTTCACGTTCTGGTGAACGTTTCTGCTCTTTCTCCAACATCGGCACCCCGGATACACGTAATAACAAATACGTGATGGTGATGGGAGAAATAACCGTTAGCCAAGCATAACCATAAGGGGCTACCATCAACCAAATTCCCCACCAAACGCAGATCTCTCCGAAATAATTGGGATGTCGTGAACGGGCCCACAAGCCAGTAGATAGCAGGGTCTTCTTTTTTATTGGATCTGTTTTGTGTTGCGATTTTTGCCAATCAGCAAGCGTTTCCCAATACATGCCCACACACCAAAGGACAATTCCTGGCACTAACCACCATGTCCATTCGATTTCTTGGGCGAAGGTGGAGATATAGACCATAGGCAAAGCAATGAGCAACATGAATAGGTTTTGAAGCACGTAGATCTGCAGAAAGGATCGCCACCAGAGCGTTTTTCCCCATTCTTGACGCCATTTCGCATAACGTCTATCTTCTGGTTTACCAATAGTACGCAGTAAGAGATAGCCACTCAGCCGAAATCCCCAGGCACAAACGGCAATGAATATCAAGGCTTGAGGGCCTCCTAGATGGTATTGATGAGCTAACCAATAAATGATGTAAATGAATCCTAGCCCCCAGGCTACATCCACAAAATCATTTCGAACCATCAGCAAGGAGGTCAAGTACCAAAACATGGCCCACATGACCATTGGAAAAATTAACCCTTGATAGGCTTCTAAAATTATGTCAACCATTTAAATATGTAATAACCTGCTGTTGCTACAGAACCAGTCAACAACATCCCCCATAGGATGTCGATCACAACAACTTTCGTTGGCCAGTCTTTTAGCGTAGCCAAGTTAGTCAAATCATAGGTAGCATAGGTGAAAAACCCAAACAAGACACCATAAAGCACGGCATGCTGAATGCTCGATTTCTCTACTGCAGGTAGAACCGCAAAAATCAAGATTCCAGCAATAAAAAGTAGGTAAAAGATGATGGCAGCCGTCCAATTGACTTCTGGAGCCAGCAAATGACCTAACAATTTATTGTACAGGTTCTTCGCAATAATCCCTAGCCAGAGTAGGTCTATCGCAAAAAATACAACTGCGGTAAGCAAATAGCCTATCAGCAGCTTCGAAAGCGGAATAGAAAACATATCTTAAGAACTACAAGCCATCAGAAATGTTCTGTCGGTTTGCGGATACCCTTTTTAATCCTTTAATAAGGCCTCTAAGAGTTTATTCACAGCTTCAGTGGTAGCGGCTGCTTTCAACTCTTCGTAACCTGGTGTTTGGCTGTCTTCCACCGCTTGGGCTTGTCCGCTTGGTAGCTCATGTCCTTTCCCAGCCCAGTCCTTCAAAAATTCCCAAAACTCAATCCGCTCTTGACAAGAGACCACCCAATGATTATGAACAGCCGCTTTCACCAATTCATTCTTTTCTGTACACAGCCAAATGAAGGGAATCTTGCCGTAAAGTGCGTCTGCCTTGAGCTGAAGATAATCAGCCATTGGCACAAGATACTCGCTATCATAAGCGGCGGGTACGACCATCAACTCCTTCCTTTTAGAAGCATCTAAAGTTTTATAATCCGCATAGGTAAAAGACCATGATTCTTCTTTTTGCACATTTTCGGTTTCAATCGCCAAGGTAAATGAATGCCATGGGCTTAATGCGCGTTCATCATACAACGTTAATCGAGGCTGATGCTCTAATGGATCGGGTATCCATGACATAATATCTGTTTGACCGTGAAACTAAACTACGGACACAGATAGGCGGATTACATGAGATTTGTCAGGGAATGAGTTGATTTACAGCCATGAAGTAGCGGCAGTAAATGAAAAATGAAGCAGCAAGACCACTTCATTAAGATGGTATAGTATGCTGTATATTAGACAGATAGCTATTTCATCCTAAAGTACTGGAATATATGAATAGAAAAAGCCGCTACTCGTTGAACGAATAGCGGCTTTTTGATGAGTAAAAGTAAATGAAGTCTAACGCAACACGTCTACCCGAACGGCAACGAGTCCTTTAGGACCTTCTTCTACCTCAAATTTAACTTTGTCGCCTTCCTGCAAGGTGCTACTTACATTATTGGCATGTACAAAAAATCTTTCTTGGACACCATCTTGATTGATGAATCCATAACCTTTAGCGTCATTATAGAACGATACTCTACCCCTGCGTTCGCCACTCAGGTCTTCTTTTTCCTGTTTCGGCACACCAACCACAATGTCTTTCGCTTTGATGACCTTCTTCTTTGCATCCGGATCCGGCGGCGTATCAGAGATATTACCGAATTCATCAACATAAGCCATCATGCTATCCAAGCTGCCGTCTTTTTCGACATCTCGTTTTTCTTCACGCTTGGCCATTTTTTCCTTGCGCTTTTGGAGCTTCTTCTTTTCTCGTTCTTTTTTGCTAAATGTGGTTTGGGATCTTGCCATGTACTGTTTTTAGGGTGAAAGAACCTCTTGGTTCTTATCAAAATTAATGAATTAACTAATTTCGTTTAATGACATAACTCATATTAGCGGTCATTAATTCAATTTGTTGTTGTTCACTCAAATTGAAAAAAAAAGTGAAAGCCAGCATTACACCGGCTTTTGAGGGTTTTGATTAACCGATCACTTTAACTTGAACGGCATTGATACCTTTCTTGCCTCTTTCAGTTTCAAATTCTACTTTGTCGTCTTCGCGAATTTCTTCTGTCAGACCTGATTGATGCACAAATACATCTTCTCCTCCATCATCTGGCTTAATAAATCCGAATCCTTTAGAGAAATTGAAAAACTTAACTGTTCCTTCCATGGTAATAAATATTAATTGATATAAAAATTGTATTGTTTTTTAATTGACGAAAGTAAATGCTTTCCCCGTTTTTCCTGCTCTACCCGTACGACCAATGCGGTGGATATAGCTATCATAAGTTAATGGTAATTCATAATTAATGACATGACTTACATCTTGTACGTCGATGCCTCTTGCTGCTACATCTGTAGCCACTAGTACTTTAATGTCTCCCCTTTTGAATTTTCTAAGGGCAGTCATTCGATAGTTCTGTTTCTTGTCACCATGGATCTGATCTGCTCTGATCCCGGCCTTGTTCAATTGGGTGCTCACTTTGTCTGCCCAACGCTTGGTTTCTGTGAACACAAGCACTTTACCGACTTCGTCACCAGCAATCAACTCTTGCAGCATGTCGAATTTATCTTCTCCATGAGGCACCTCGATGATGTCCTGCTCTACACGATCTGTAGTAGCAGTACCTGAGCTTACCTGAATAGTGATTGGATCTTCCATCAATTCCTTGATGATGTCTTCCTGTCCTTTTTCTACAGTTGCAGAGAACAACATGGTTTGCGTTCTACCCGCCATGTCACTTACGATCTCACGAATGTCGTGCTTAAAGCCCATATCGAGCATGCGGTCAAATTCGTCCAAAATCAACACCGGCGTTCTGTTGAAACGTAAGGCCCTGCGATCGATCATGTCTTTTAAACGACCTGGTGTGCCAATAATGATGTGGTTTTTTCTTCTGGCTTTATTGAAGTCAGCACCAACACTGGTACCCCCGATAAAGCATGAGCTGAATAATTTAGTCCCTTTGGTTAGAGATCTGAATTCTTGCTCAACCTGTTGTGCTAATTCTCTTGTTGGTACAACCACTAAAGCGGCCATTTCAATCGGGTCGATCATGAGTTTTTCAACGATCGGAATTAAAAATGCTGCTGTTTTACCTGTACCTGTATTGGCCACGCCAATCAAGTCATTACCCTCTAAAAGGGCTTCTAATGTTTCGTTTTGGATCTGGCTTGGTTGCTCGTATCCTTTTTCTTTGAGGTTTTGCAACAATAAAGGTTGCAACGGCATCTCGGCGAAGCTTCTATCGGATACGTATTTCGTTTCCTCTTGATTGCTTGCTTTCTTGATCAACAACGAAAAGTCATTGAGCTGAGAAACGCGTTTGCCTTTTCCTCTACCACCACCTTGAGGTCTTCCACCACCGTTACGGGGCCTTGAAGATCCACCATTACGTGGTCTAGGTGATTTGAAATTCGGACGATCGTCGCCACTTCTTCTGTTTTGTCCACCTTCAGATCTGCTATCACTTCTCTGACGGCTACCTGCTGAACGCTGAGTACCTTCTTCCGAACGTTGTCCTCTCGTTTCAAACTTTTCTGGTGTTTGACCTCTGTGAAAAGCTTTCTTAGGCTTTCTTCGAGTATCCTCAGTGCTTGTCCCTCTAGCGGCTGCCTTTGGTCCTTTAACAGAAGATTTCTTTAATTTCTTGCCTACAGTTTCCTGGAATACTTGGTCGATATCGACAGAATTTTCTACTCTTCTGGCTCTTCTACCTGCTCTATTGCTGGAGCTTCCACTTCTTTTTCCCGGCTTCGCGCCGAATATCCCGGTATTTCCAGGACGCTTCTTTACATTTCTTGACATAAAAGTTTTTTGGCTCAGCTCTTCTTATCTGTCGGCTGAGTGTTCATTCATAATTGTGCTATGACTCTAAAGGGTGACTGATACGATCAGTGATCAATTGTTATTGATCCTTCACCGACTGAGCAAGCTTTTTGAGATGATTGATTCCCTGGGTCTGATTTGTTAAGCCTCGATTTTTCGCTTTTGAACAGACATATTGAAGAATGGCTTATAAAAAGCCTGTATTCAAATCAGAAAATAGGGGTATGAATTGTATTGAACTGGTAGGTTAAATAGAAAGCTACTCCTGCTATCTCGCTGCAAAGGTGAACTTAATAATTGGACTTTCCTATTCTTGGAAAAATATTTATTCTGAGTTGCGAGATTCGAGAGAGTAAACAGGCATTGGCAATATCAACGATTGGTTTACAGGTTTTAACAGCTGGTATAAAGCACTATAAATATGCTACAGGGCGCTCAACATTCAATACCTCCCACTAAAAATTGAGAATTCATCATTCAACATTAATCACTAAACATTCATCATTCACCAATCGACACTCCACCATAATCAAACTATTCTGCTTAAACATTTCAGCATTGCAGTTTCTGCCCTATCTTCGGGTGCAATCAAGAAAAACGATCAATTATGAGAAAAATAACAGTAGCCAAAGGCGATGGTATCGGTCCAGAGATCATGGATGCTACCTTGAACATCATTCAAGCCGCAGGCGCAGCAATTGACATTGATTATATCGACATTGGGGAGAACGTTTACCTTTCTGGTCATAGTTCAGGTATCGCACCTGAATCGTGGGATTCTTTGCGTGAGACCAAGGTATTTCTCAAAGCCCCAATTACTACTCCACAAGGGGGTGGATTCAAGAGTTTAAATGTCACCACAAGAAAGACCTTGGGGCTTTATGCCAACGTAAGACCTTGTATCTCCTATCACCCGTATGTATCGACCAAGCATCCGATCATGGATGTGGTGATCATTCGAGAGAACGAAGAAGACCTGTATGCAGGAATTGAGCACCAGCAAACGGATGAAGTAACCCAGTGCTTGAAACTGATCACCAAGCCGGGAACAGAGAAAATTGTTCGCTTTGCCTTTGAATATGCCAAAGCGTATGGTCGTAAGAAGGTGACCTGTTTCACCAAAGACAACATCATGAAGCTAACTGACGGCTTATTCCATAAAACCTTCGATGAAGTGGCCAAGGAATATCCAGAGTTGGAAAGCGAGCACTGGATCGTTGATATCGGGGCTGCAAAATTAGCGGATACACCTGAGAATTTCGACGTGATCGTGATGCCAAATCTCTATGGCGACATCCTTTCTGATGTAGCCGCTCAAATTACGGGTTCTGTAGGATTAGGTGGTAGTGCCAACATTGGTGCAGACTATGCCATGTTCGAAGCCATTCACGGTTCCGCACCAAGACGTGCAGGACAAGACATGGCCAATCCATCTGGTTTATTATTGGGCGCTATCCAAATGTTGGTGTACATCGGACAATCAGCGGTAGCAGAAAAAGTACACAATGCTTGGTTGCGTACCATGGAAGATGGTGTACATACCTATGACCTCTTTAAAGAAGGCGTTAGTAAACAAAAAGTAGGCACAAGAGGCTTTGCAGAAGCTGTTATTGAGCGCATCGGTCAACGACCTGAGCATTTAAAAGCGGTGAACTACGATGCCAGCAGTAATCATCAGATCCAGGGAACGTATACGCATACGCCTCCTGCGAAAAAGGATCTAGTGGGTGTCGATATCTTCTTGCATTGGAATGGCGAGAACCGTGATGCGAATGTCTTGGGAGGTATCTTAAGCCAATTCAAATCAGGTCCATTTGAGATCAAGTTGATCACGAACCGTGGAGTGAAGGTATATCCTGATGGATTGCCAGAAACTTTCTGTACTGATCACTGGCGTTGTCGCTTTACAACAGACAAAATGGACCAGCCTGGTCGTTATGAGGACGTATTGAAGATCAGTCAATTGATCACAGAAGCTGGCTTGGACATCATCAAGACAGAGAACTTGTGCCGATTTGATGGCGAGATCGCCTTCTCATTAGGTCAAGGACAATAAAACCAATCTCCATTCTATGGCCAAAACGCCGAATAGAGGAATGGACAGGTTCAGGGGTAGAACACTCATCATTGCCACTCAACATGGCAAAGAAGAAGTGATCGCCCCTGAGCTTTTTAATAGCCTTGGGGTTAATTGTAAGGTGGTCTCAGGTTTAAATACGGATCAGTTCGGTACTTTTTCGGGTGAGATCAAACGGAAAGGTACTGCCCTCGAAGCAGCGCAAAAGAAGGCGCATGCTGCCCTCGCCTTATTCGAGGCAAGTCTTGTTGTGGCAAGTGAAGGGTCTTTCGGTCCACACCCCTATTATTCCTTTATCCCTGGTAATGAAGAACTGCTCCTGTTCATCGATCAGGAAAACAACTTAACGTTGGTCGCGCGTTACCTCACGACAGAAACGAATTATGCCCATCAAGCCATAACAGCTATGGATCAGCTCAAGACCTTTTGCGAACAGATGGGGTTTCCTGAGCATGGACTGATCCTCAAGGCAAACCATCCTGATAAAGCGCCCTTGTTCTACAAAGAATTGCGCAATGAAGCGGATCTTTTTGCCCAGAGTAGTACTTTATTGAATAAAGGGTATACACTTATGGCTGAGACAGATATGCGTGCTATGCGTAATCCTACACGGATGAAGGCCATTCACCAAGCTACGCTACGACTCGTAGAACTTTTGCAATCTGAGTGCCCTCAATGTGGGGCCCCGGGCTATGCCAAAACGGAAGCGATCGAGGGCCTGCCTTGTCAGTTGTGTGGCACCCCTACTCGCTCGGCAAAAGCCTATGCCTATGCTTGTTCTTCCTGCGGATACCAAGAAGAGCGAAAGCGTGAGGACAAACGCCATGAGGAGCCGATGTATTGTGATGTTTGTAATCCTTAAGAGTCACGAGTCTCGAGTTTCGAGTCATGAGTTCCGATAGCTATCGGGATGCGAGCCCCATCACTTTACGTCATTCCCGCAAAAGCGGGAATCTCCTTCAGGTAAGCAATAAGCCATAAGCTGTAAGCTGCAAGAGCATCTGTAAATATTAAAACCCTTGTCGCTTGACGCTTACAGCTTGTCGCTTTCCAGTTTCCACCCCAGCCCTAAAGGGTGAGTGGATGAGTGGATGAGTTGCGAGTAGCGAGTTTCGAGTCATGAGTTACGAGCCACGATAGCTATAGGGATGCGAGCCCCATCATTTTACGTCATTCCCGCAAAAGCGGGAATCTCCTTATTGATAAGCTATAAGCCCTTAGCTACAAGCATTAAGATTGCTTCATCCGCCTTAGGGCTTCCTCGCAATGACGTGCTATTTTAAATCTTTCTACGTCATTCCCGCAAAAGCGGGAATCTCCTTCAGGTAAGCAATAAGCCATAAGCTGTAAGCTTCAAGATTGCTTCGTCTCCCGATTGCATCGGGATCCTCGCAATGACGAAACTACAATAGAACGTTTCAGCGAGCCTGCCTTATGGCTTAAAGCTTGTGGCTTGTCGCTTTCCAGTTTCCACCCCAGCCCTAAAGGGTGAGTGGATGAGTTACGAGTAACGAGTTTCGAGTCATGAGCCCCGATAGCTATTGGGATGCGAGTCCCATCACTTTACGTCATTCCCGCGCAGGCGGGAATCTCCTTCAGGTAAGCAATAAGCCATAAGCTGTAAGCTTCAAGATTGCTTCCTCTCCCGATTGCATCTGGCTCCTCGCAATGACGAAAATAAAAATAGAACGTCTCA